>OGGQ01003728.1_pt1 | contig 13755 bp, 6 predicted proteins | sample 1571191 | NCBI WGS metagenome assembly OGGQ01 (sample SAMEA2582061, study PRJEB24529) | metagenome | biome: Human gut stool | place: China | collected 2011
TTGGCGGGGCCTTTGAAATAGTCTTCAAAAGCTTCGAAGGTCAGGCTGTCGCCGCGCTTCCACTCCACCAGCTTGTACGGGCCGGTGCCCACAGGATCGGTGTTGAAGTCGTGACCTTCATCGATCAGGCTCTTGGGAACGATGGCGTTGCCATGGTGGCACAGGTTGCTCAGCAGCATGGCGTCGGGGCCATCGGTCTTGATTTCAACGGTCAGATCGTCCACCTTGGTGATGGAAACGATATCGCTGTTGTACAGGTTGACTTCGGCAAAGCCCTGGGCCCACTGGATAGAGGCCACTACATCATCGGCGGTCATGGTCTCGCCGTTGTGGAATTTGACGCCTTCCTTGATTTTGAACTGCCAGGTGCTTTCATCAATGTTCTCGTATGTGTCTACCAGATCGGGTTCCGGTTCCAGATCCATGCCGGAGCGGAACAATGTGTTATAGGTCAACAGATTCATGTAAGAACCAGCCACGGCGTTGTGCTCAGTGGGAGACAGAGAGGGGGTCTCACCAGAGGTGGCAATGACGATGCTGTCTTTGGTTCCGCCGCTGTCGCTTTTATCGCTGGAATTGTCGCCGCTGTCACTGGAACAACCGGCAAACAAGCCAACCGACATAATGCCGGCCAGCAATAAGCTGATGGCACGCAGTTTCCTCTTCCTCATAATTTTTCACCTCATAAATTATTTTCAACAAAGGCTATGCCTTGGCCGAATCACGCTTTACACTTCCACATGTTTTCATTCTTCTGACAGAATTGCCAATACTTTTTGAAAAATTATTTTTGTATTTGTTAAATATTATAATGCTCCATTTTCTATTTTGCAATATTTTGTTTCTTTTCACCTAATCTTCACATAATATTTATTCGCATATTGTACGATTTTTCTTTTTTGGCATTGGCAAAACCAAACAAAGTACACCCCAGACAATTTACAATTCATTTATTTTTTTGTGCATCTTTTTAATTTATTGCCCTATTACCTTTGTGGAATACAGCATATTATACGATTTTTTCACCATCTCAAATTTGTTACTGAATTGTGAATTATTCGCACAGAAAGGTGCAAAACCCTCCCTCCTCTCAGACAAAATGCACAGCAAAAAAGAGCCTGCGCTGTGCGCAGGCTCTTTCCAAGCAGTACCTTTTAACTTATTTCCAGCTCACATCTTCGAAGTACAGAGTGCCGCTGGGAGAAACCTCAACGCCCTGGAGATTGGCGTTGTAAGCACGGAAGTTGACGGGCTGATACAGAGGAACCTGAGGAGTCAGGGTGTTGATCAGGGAGATGCACTCCTGCAGCACCTTATCTCTCTCGGTGGCATCGATGGTGGCCGAAGCCTTGTCGATGAGGGCGTCCACTTCAGGATTGTTCAGACGGGTCTTGTTGGAACCGTTGATGGACTTGGAGTGGAACACACCAACCAGGAAGGAAACCATGTCGCTGGAGGTGTAGTTGCCGATGGAAGCAGTGTAGTTGCCTTCACCTGTGACGGACAGATAGGTAGCCAGGTCCATGCTCTCGATGGTGGCGTTGATGCCCAGGGTGTCCTTCAGGTTGGCCTGGATCACTTCGGCGGCACGCTTCTTGGTATCGTTGGAGCAGATGATGCTCATTTCGATGGAAGCAGGGTCCACACCGGATTCATCCATGTACTTCTTAGCCTGCTCAGCGTCGAAGGAGTTCACATTCTCTTCGCTGGCGCCAGGCATGTTGTTGGGAGCCTGAGAATAGATGGCAGTGCCCATGCCGTTCAGAGCAACGGCGATAACGCTTTCCTTGTCGATGGCGCAGTCCATAGCCTTACGCACATTCACATTGTCCAGGCCGGGCTTTTCGTTGTTCAGCATCAGCCAGTTGTGCTCGGTAGCGTCGTACTCATAGAGAGCAACTTCCTCGTTGCCAGCCAGACGGTCATAGTCCATGGCTTCCACTTCCACGATGAAGTCGATCTCGCCAGCTTCCAGAGCGATGGTACGGGAGGAACCTTCGGGGATGATCTTCCAGGTCATGTGCTTGATGGGAGCTTCGCCGTCAAAGTAATCGGCAAAGGCTTCGAATTCCACGCTGTCGCCGCGCTTCCACTCAACCAGCTTATAGGGGCCGGAGCCAACGGGATCGGAGGCAAAGTCATGGCCTTCGTCCAGCAGCTTCTTGGGAACGATGGCGTTGCCGTGATGGCACAGGTGGTTCAGCAGAACGGCGGAGGGACCAGGAGTGGTGATCTTGACAGTGTAGTCATCCACAGCTTCGATGGTCTCAACGCACTGGTTGTACAGGTTGACTTCGGCGCAGGTCTTGCCATACTCGATGGAAGCGACCACATCTTCGGCCTTCATCTCGTCGCCGTTGTGGAACTTGACGCCCTGCTTCAGCTTGAAGACCCATTCGGTCTCGCTGGTGTTTTCATAGCTTTCCACCAGGTTGGGCTGGGGATTCATTTCCACATCGGTGTTGAACAGAGTGCTGTAAGTCAGCAGGTTCATGTAGCTACCGGCTGTAGCGTTGTGGTCATAGGGAGAAAGGGAAGGAGTCTCACTCATGGTAGCGATAACGATGCTGTCCTTCTTGCCGCCACCGCTGCCTTTCTTGTCGCCGCCACCGCTGCTGTTGCAGCCGGCCAGCAGACCCAGCATCATGACTGTGGCCAGAAGCAGGCTCAGCAGACGCAGTTTTCTGTTTCTCATAATGTCTCACCTCATGTAAGATTGTTTGACGGTCTTTGCCGCCTTCCCGGTTTTCTCCTCCGCAAGCAGGTTCACCGGATGATTGCATTATAAGCGATGTTCATAGAATATTCAATAAAAATTTTAAAATAGCAAGCTGTTTTTTGTGCATCTTTTCGTGATATTCCCCCAACTTTACCGCATCCTTTTGTGCATAATATCTCATTTACTTTACTTTGATTCCCTAAGTATCTTCGATTTTTTGTGCACTTTGTCCTAGGAATTTTCTGGTTTTCGTTGCATCTTTAACAAACTTTATTGGTTTTCTCGAATTCTCAATTTTCTTTTATAGATTTGTAATTATTGCGCTCTTTTCCCTTTCTCACACCGATATTTTTTCTTTTTTTCTCCGAAAAGACTACAAAAAATCCCGGGAGAGAAAATCTCCCGGGATTTTTTCATTTGTTCTGTTTGCTCTTTTTCGCAGCGAACAGTTATTCTTCCCAATAGCAATTCTGGAAATACAGATTGCCAACAGCGTTGATCTCCACGCCTTTCAGCTTGGCATTGTAGGCCCGCAGAGCGGTGGGCTGCCACAACGGGATCAGTACACAGATCTCATTCAGGTATTCATTCAATTCTTCCATAATAGCCTGCCGCTCATCTGCATCCAATGTTACCATGGCCTTTTCGATCATTTCATCCACTTTCGGATCTACCAAGCGAGAGCGGTTGGAACCACCAATGGAAGTGCTATGATACATACCTTTGCAGAAAATCAACTGATCTGTGGTATTATAGCCACCAATACATGCAGTAAAGTTTCCTTCTGTGGTAGTGCTCAAATATGTAGCCAGATCCATGCTCTCCAGGGAACATTCGATGCCGATTTTCTTCAGGTCGGCCTGAATCACTTCGCCGGCCCGCTTTTTCATATCGTTGGAACAGATAATGGAGAAAGTGATGGTAGAAGGATCCACTCCGGACTCTGCCAAATACTGCTGTGCTTTTTCCACATCGTAATCATCGGCGTTTTCATCGTAGCTGCCAATCAGATTTTTAGGTGTTTGACCTTTGGACGGCGTCCCTAGATTATTCGCTGCCACTGTCACAACATTCTCTTTGTTGATCGCCGAATTGATTGCATGGCGCACCAAAGGATTTCCCAGGTCGCCCACTTCATGATTCAGCTGCATAAAGTTGAAGTCCGTAGCTTCGTATTTGTACACTTCCAGCTCGTCGTTGCCTTCCAGACGGTCAATGTCCATCTGTTCCACTTCCACGATAAAGTCGATTTCCCCGGCTTCCAGGGCAATGGTACGAGAGGAACCTTCCGGAATGATCTTCCAGATCATATTCTTGATTTTTACTTCCCCGTCCCAATAATCGTCAAAAGCTTCAAAGGTAAGGCTATCGCCCATCTTCCACTCCTTAAAGACATAAGGACCGGTGCCGATGGGATTTTCGTTGAAGTTGTTGCCTTCGTCGATCAACTTTTTGGGGACGATGGCATTGCTGGTGCCAGTCAGATTATCCAAAATAATGGAACAGGGCTCAAAAGTGGTGATCTTGATGGTCTCATCATCCACGATGTCCACTTGTTTGATATTTTCCGTGCTGGTCTTGATCAGCGGGAAGTTCTGGGCCCAATCCAAAGAGGCCTTCACATCTTCCACTGTCATTTCTTCACCGGTGTGGAATTTGACCCCTTTGCGGATCTTGAATTCCCATTCGGTATCACTAATGGCTTCATAGCTTTCCGCCAGGCAGGGTTCCGGTTTCATGTCCATGCCCCGCCGCAAAAGGCCTTCGTAAGTCAGAAGATTCATGTAGCCACCGGCCACAGCGTTATGCTCATTGGGTGTAAGAGAGGGGGTCTCGCTCATGGTGGCAATGACGATGGTATCTTTGGCACCGCCTTTGCTTTTGCCTTCGTCCTTTTTACATCCAGCCACGCCAGCAAACAATCCTACTGTCATGGTAAGAAGGGCCAATACACTGACCAAACGCTTTCTTCTGTTACTCATGCCTTTCACCTCTTTCATCATATGCGCGGTGCCCTCCGCGCTGGAATGCTCTTTCGCAGTGGGCTGGCTGCAAGTGGTATGGCTTATTATATGCTATTCCCGTCCTCCCCCGCAATCCCCCCTCGCAACTTTTGCGTATCTATTTTTATTCAATTTGTCCATTTTATTTCCAAACAAAATACCATATTTGGTGTAACTTCCATAAACTTTTCTTCACATCTTTTACATACATTCCTATTTTTTGTGAAATTTATCCTGTTCTATCCGGGTGTTTTTGCGCGCTTTCACAACTGTCCCAAATTTACCATTACAATTTTGTGTAGTAAACTACTGCATTTTCTTGCGAATGAAAAAGCCGACGCAGAATTGACTGCGTCGGCTTTTCGGTATTTCAGGAGGCTTCTTATTCGGCCAGGAAGCAGGACACGAAATGGCCCGGGCTGATCTCTCTCAGCTGAGGCTCTTCGCTCCGGCAGCGGTCGGTGGCGTAGTTGCAGCGGTTTGCAAAACGGCACACCGGCTTCGGCTCGATGGGGCTGGTGATTTCGCCCTTCAGCAGAATGCGGTCCAGCTGCTTGTGGATGTTGGGCAGCGGAATAGCACTCAGCAGAGCCTGGGTATACGGATGAGTCGGGTTCTTGAACAGCTCATCGGAAGGTGCCTTCTCGATCAGCTTGCCCAGGTACATAACCGCGATATCATCGGAGAAGTGGTTGACGACCGACAGGTCATGGGTGATGAACATATAGGTCAGACCCATCTGCTCCTGCAGGTCTTCCATCAGGTTCAGAATCTGAGCCTGGATGGACACATCCAGAGCCGATACCGGTTCGTCGCACACGATGAACTTGGGGTTCACGGACAGAGCGCGGGCGATACCGATTCTCTGACGGCGGCCGCCGTCCAGCTCGTGGGGATAGGTGTTGTACAGACGCTCGGCCAGACCTACGGTCTCCATCAGCTCCAGAACCTTCTTCTGCAGCTGCTTCTTATCAGACACCATCTTGTTCAGCAGCAGAGGCTCGGCGATGGTCTGGCTGATGGTCTTTCTGGGGTTCAGGGAGGAGAACGGGTCCTGGAAGATGATCTGCAGATCTTTTCTCTTCTTCCGCATCTCTTCCTTGCTCAGCTTTGCCAGGTCTTCTCCTTCAAACAGCACTTCGCCTCCAGTGGGCTCCAGCAGTCTCAGGATGGCGCGGCCTGTGGTGGATTTTCCGCAGCCCGACTCACCTACCACGCCCAGGGTCTTTCCTTTTCCTATGGTGAAGGTGACGTCGTCCACCGCGTGCAGCATACCTCTCGGCGTGCTGAAGTATTTTTTGAGGCCTTTTACCTCTAACAATGCTTTCTGCTCGCTCATTTCCGGTTCAACATCCCTTCCTTGATATTCTCTTCGTTATACAGATGGCATTCCACATAATGCTCCTCGTTGCGGTATACGCGCTTCGGCTTCTGTGTCTTGCAGATCTCCATGGCGTAATCGCACCGCGGGCAGAATGCGCACCCGGCAGGCAGGTTGCTGGGGTCCGGCATCAGGCCCTTGATGGGCTTCAGGCGCTGCTCTCTGTGATCCAGATCAGGCAGAGAGTTGAACAGACCTTCTGTATACGGATGGCGGGTGTAATCGAACACATCCTCCAGGGTGCCGTGCTCCACGATCCGGCCCGCATAGATGATGGAAACTGTGTCACAGATTTCCGCCACGATGCCCAGGTCATGGGTGATCATCAGCATGGAGGTGTTGTACTGCTCTTTCAGGTTCTTCATCATTTCCAGAACCTGTGCCTGGATGGTAACATCCAGAGCAGTGGTGGGTTCGTCGGCGATCAGCAGGGCCGGCGAACAGGCCAGGGCGATAGCGATAACCACGCGCTGCTTCATACCACCGGAGAACTGGTGCGGATACTCCGTACCACGCTCGCCGGGGATACCTACCAGCTCCAGCATCTCCTTCGCCTTCTCTACCGCTTTGGCATGGCTCACATTTTCATGCAGCTCCACCACTTCGGCGATCTGGTCTTCTACCGTCATAACAGGGTCCAGGGAGGTCATCGGGTCCTGGAAGATCATGGACACCTGATTGCCTCTCACCTTTTCCATTTCCTTTTCGCTCTTGGCGAAGATGTCCTCTCCGCCCAGCTTGATTGTGCCGCTGACGATCTTTCCAGGAGGATCGGGGATCAGTCGCAGGATCGACAGACCTGTGGTTGTCTTACCTGCACCGGTCTCACCTACCAGGCCCAGGGTTTTGCCCTTTTCGATCTCCAGATCCAGTCCGTTTACGGCCTGGACGATGGCGTCGTCCGTACGGAACTCTACCACCAGATCCTTGATCTCAACAGCAAGGTTCTTCTTGTCACTCATCGCTCTTTTCCTCCTGTCTTACTTCAGTCTGGGATCCAGCGCGTCACGCAGACCGTCGCCCAGCAGGTTCAAGCTCAGGATCGTGATCATGATCATGCACCCGGGGAACATGGTGATGTAGCTGTAATCGCGGATATAGGTTCGGCCGCTGGACAGCATTGCGCCCCATTCCGGACGGGGTGCCTGCACGCCCAGGCCCAGGAAGCTCAGACCCGCTGTGGACAGGATCACAGAGCCTACATTCAGGGTTGTCTGAACCAGGATCGGGCCCATGCAGTTGGGCAGAACATGGCTCAGGATGATTCTGGCGTTCTTTGCGCCGATGGCTCTCGCTGCCTCGATGTACTCGGAGTCACGCACGGTCAGAACGGCGCCGCGCACGATACGGGAGAAGCCAGGCACACTGGAGATCGTCAGAGCGATAATCAGGTTCAGGTTGCTGGCGCCCAGGGCCGCAACGATGGTGATAGCCAACAGGATGTTGGGGATAGCCAGCAGGATGTCCATGCAGCGCATGATCACCATGTCCAGCTTGCCGCCGAAGAAGCCGGCCACAGAACCCAGCAGGCCGCCCACGATCAGGGAGAAGCACACAGCCACAAAGCTGATGCCCAAGCTCATGCGGGCGCCGTGGAAGATTCTGGCCAGAATGTCTCTGCCCAGCTCGTCAGTGCCGAAAGGATGGGAAGCAGAGGGAGTCTGCAGTCTCTGGCTGATATCCTGCTTGATTACCACACTGTCATAATCGAACAATACGCCGGCGAAGATCACCATCAGGATCAACAGGATGACGATCGCCAGACCTACCATGGCGCCCTTGTTCCGTCTCAGGTGACGCCACACATCATACATCTGGCCGTGCTTCTTTCCGCTGCCGCCCTCGGCAGCTGCGGCCGTGTTCTTTTTCTCTTTGCTCATTTGCTCTTACCCCCCGACTTGTACTGGGACTTGATCCGCGGATCCACCATGCCGTACAGAATATCAACCACCAGGTTGACCACGGAGAAGGTGGCGCACACCAGAATGATACATCCCATAACCATGGGGATGTCACGACCATTGATGGAGTCCACCATCAGTCGGCCAACACCAGGCCATGCGAAAACGGTCTCTGTCAGCACCGAGCCGCCCAGCATGTAACCGATCTGCAGACCGATAACCGTGATGGTGGGGATCAGCGCGTTCTTCAGTGCGTGCTTGCGGATAACAACACCATAGGCCACGCCCTTGGCACGGACCGTACGGATGTAGTCCTGACGAATGGTCTCCAGCATGGAGGAACGGGTTGTTCTGGCGATAGATGCCATGTGGTTGAAGCCCAGAGCCACGGCGGGCAGCACGATGCTCTGAATACCCTCACTACCGGAGGAGGGGAACCAGCCCAACTTCAACGAGAAGAACAGAATCAGCAGCAGGCCCAGCCAGAAGATAGGCATCGAAACACCGATCAACGCGATAACCATGCTGATGCTGTCAAACAATGTGTTCTGCTTCACAGCTGCCACAACGCCCAGCGGCACAGCCACAACCACGGCCAGAAGCATGGCGCATGCTGTCAGCTTGATGGTGTTGGGGAAGCGGTTGAATACTTCGTCAGACACAGGTCCACGAGTCTTGTAGGATTCGCCCATGTCGCCCTGCACCAGCTTGATGATGTAGTTGGCATACTGCACCAATACCGGATCGTTGAGGCCCAGGGAGTCCCGCAGCTCTTGAATCTGCTCAGGGGTGGCCTGCTCGCCCAAAATAACCTTCGCCGGATCGCCTGGCGCCAGCTGCAGGATCAGGAACACGAGCAGGGTTACGCCGATCAATACCGGGATCAGCATAATCAGTCTCTTAACAATGAATTTCCACATAAGATCCTCCTGTAATTTTTTTACCCCTGCGTCTCCAACAGAATGCTGCCCTTCCTGTTAGAAACGCATTTGGCAAAAAGTATCCGCAACATGTGTCGAAACACATGCAATGCGTATAAGGAACTCCGTTGCTCCCCTATCACCTGGAGCAACTGTAGTACGATTATATCTTGTCGAAAATATTTTTGCAATAAAAAGTTTATGATTTATTTAATAATTGTTATGCAGTTCTTCTTTTAATGTAGAATTTTTCTCCATCGTTTTTTGCACATTGCATAAAATTATTCGGTTCCTTCCATTTTCTCATTTTCCGCTTTTGTATACTTTGTTTATTTAGTCTGCATATTTTTTCGTTGCAAGTGATGAATTTGCACATATTTGTTCTCTTTTTGCCTTTTCCTCGCAAAATTTCTTTCAAGATCACTCCAAGCTTTTCCCTCTTGACGAAGCGTTTTTTCTTGTTCCACGCTTTCTTTTTTCTGCAAGAAACGACAAAAAAGAGGCAATAAAAAAGCCGACGCAGGATTGACTGCGTCGGCTTTTCGGTATTTCAGGAGGCTTCTTATTCGGCCAGGAAGCAGGACACGAAATGGCCCGGGCTGATCTCTCTCAGCTGAGGCTCTTCGCTCCGGCAGCGGTCGGTGGCGTAGTTGCAGCGGTTTGCAAAACGGCACACCGGCTTCGGCTCGATGGGGCTGGTGATTTCGCCCTTCAGCAGAATGCGGTCCAGCTGCTTGTGGATGTTGGGCAGCGGAATAGCACTCAGCAGAGCCTGGGTATACGGATGAGTCGGGTTCTTGAACAGCTCATCGGAAGGTGCCTTCTCGATCAGCTTGCCCAGGTACATAACCGCGATATCATCGGAGAAGTGGTTGACGACCGACAGGTCATGGGTGATGAACATATAGGTCAGACCCATCTGCTCCTGCAGGTCTTCCATCAGGTTCAGAATCTGAGCCTGGATGGACACATCCAGAGCCGATACCGGTTCGTCGCACACGATGAACTTGGGGTTCACGGACAGAGCGCGGGCGATACCGATTCTCTGACGGCGGCCGCCGTCCAGCTCGTGGGGATAGGTGTTGTACAGACGCTCGGCCAGACCTACGGTCTCCATCAGCTCCAGAACCTTCTTCTGCAGCTGCTTCTTATCAGACACCATCTTGTTCAGCAGCAGAGGCTCGGCGATGGTCTGGCTGATGGTCTTTCTGGGGTTCAGGGAGGAGAACGGGTCCTGGAAGATGATCTGCAGATCTTTTCTCTTCTTCCGCATCTCTTCCTTGCTCAGCTTTGCCAGGTCTTCTCCTTCAAACAGCACTTCGCCTCCAGTGGGCTCCAGCAGTCTCAGGATGGCGCGGCCTGTGGTGGATTTTCCGCAGCCCGACTCACCTACCACGCCCAGGGTCTTTCCTTTTCCTATGGTGAAGGTGACGTCGTCCACCGCGTGCAGCATACCTCTCGGCGTGCTGAAGTATTTTTTGAGGCCTTTTACCTCTAACAATGCTTTCTGCTCGCTCATTTCCGGTTCAACATCCCTTCCTTGATATTCTCTTCGTTATACAGATGGCATTCCACATAATGCTCCTCGTTGCGGTATACGCGCTTCGGCTTCTGTGTCTTGCAGATCTCCATGGCGTAATCGCACCGCGGGCAGAATGCGCACCCGGCAGGCAGGTTGCTGGGGTCCGGCATCAGGCCCTTGATGGGCTTCAGGCGCTGCTCTCTGTGATCCAGATCAGGCAGAGAGTTGAACAGACCTTCTGTATACGGATGGCGGGTGTAATCGAACACATCCTCCAGGGTGCCGTGCTCCACGATCCGGCCCGCATAGATGATGGAAACTGTGTCACAGATTTCCGCCACGATGCCCAGGTCATGGGTGATCATCAGCATGGAGGTGTTGTACTGCTCTTTCAGGTTCTTCATCATTTCCAGAACCTGTGCCTGGATGGTAACATCCAGAGCAGTGGTGGGTTCGTCGGCGATCAGCAGGGCCGGCGAACAGGCCAGGGCGATAGCGATAACCACGCGCTGCTTCATACCACCGGAGAACTGGTGCGGATACTCCGTACCACGCTCGCCGGGGATACCTACCAGCTCCAGCATCTCCTTCGCCTTCTCTACCGCTTTGGCATGGCTCACATTTTCATGCAGCTCCACCACTTCGGCGATCTGGTCTTCTACCGTCATAACAGGGTCCAGGGAGGTCATCGGGTCCTGGAAGATCATGGACACCTGATTGCCTCTCACCTTTTCCATTTCCTTTTCGCTCTTGGCGAAGATGTCCTCTCCGCCCAGCTTGATTGTGCCGCTGACGATCTTTCCAGGAGGATCGGGGATCAGTCGCAGGATCGACAGACCTGTGGTTGTCTTACCTGCACCGGTCTCACCTACCAGGCCCAGGGTTTTGCCCTTTTCGATCTCCAGATCCAGTCCGTTTACGGCCTGGACGATGGCGTCGTCCGTACGGAACTCTACCACCAGATCCTTGATCTCAACAGCAAGGTTCTTCTTGTCACTCATCGCTCTTTTCCTCCTGTCTTACTTCAGTCTGGGATCCAGCGCGTCACGCAGACCGTCGCCCAGCAGGTTCAAGCTCAGGATCGTGATCATGATCATGCACCCGGGGAACATGGTGATGTAGCTGTAATCGCGGATATAGGTTCGGCCGCTGGACAGCATTGCGCCCCATTCCGGACGGGGTGCCTGCACGCCCAGGCCCAGGAAGCTCAGACCCGCTGTGGACAGGATCACAGAGCCTACATTCAGGGTTGTCTGAACCAGGATCGGGCCCATGCAGTTGGGCAGAACATGGCTCAGGATGATTCTGGCGTTCTTTGCGCCGATGGCTCTCGCTGCCTCGATGTACTCGGAGTCACGCACGGTCAGAACGGCGCCGCGCACGATACGGGAGAAGCCAGGCACACTGGAGATCGTCAGAGCGATAATCAGGTTCAGGTTGCTGGCGCCCAGGGCCGCAACGATGGTGATAGCCAACAGGATGTTGGGGATAGCCAGCAGGATGTCCATGCAGCGCATGATCACCATGTCCAGCTTGCCGCCGAAGAAGCCGGCCACAGAACCCAGCAGGCCGCCCACGATCAGGGAGAAGCACACAGCCACAAAGCTGATGCCCAAGCTCATGCGGGCGCCGTGGAAGATTCTGGCCAGAATGTCTCTGCCCAGCTCGTCAGTGCCGAAAGGATGGGAAGCAGAGGGAGTCTGCAGTCTCTGGCTGATATCCTGCTTGATTACCACACTGTCATAATCGAACAATACGCCGGCGAAGATCACCATCAGGATCAACAGGATGACGATCGCCAGACCTACCATGGCGCCCTTGTTCCGTCTCAGGTGACGCCACACATCATACATCTGGCCGTGCTTCTTTCCGCTGCCGCCCTCGGCAGCTGCGGCCGTGTTCTTTTTCTCTTTGCTCATTTGCTCTTACCCCCCGACTTGTACTGGGACTTGATCCGCGGATCCACCATGCCGTACAGAATATCAACCACCAGGTTGACCACGGAGAAGGTGGCGCACACCAGAATGATACATCCCATAACCATGGGGATGTCACGACCATTGATGGAGTCCACCATCAGTCGGCCAACACCAGGCCATGCGAAAACGGTCTCTGTCAGCACCGAGCCGCCCAGCATGTAACCGATCTGCAGACCGATAACCGTGATGGTGGGGATCAGCGCGTTCTTCAGTGCGTGCTTGCGGATAACAACACCATAGGCCACGCCCTTGGCACGGACCGTACGGATGTAGTCCTGACGAATGGTCTCCAGCATGGAGGAACGGGTTGTTCTGGCGATAGATGCCATGTGGTTGAAGCCCAGAGCCACGGCGGGCAGCACGATGCTCTGAATACCCTCACTACCGGAGGAGGGGAACCAGCCCAACTTCAACGAGAAGAACAGAATCAGCAGCAGGCCCAGCCAGAAGATAGGCATCGAAACACCGATCAACGCGATAACCATGCTGATGCTGTCAAACAATGTGTTCTGCTTCACAGCTGCCACAACGCCCAGCGGCACAGCCACAACCACGGCCAGAAGCATGGCGCATGCTGTCAGCTTGATGGTGTTGGGGAAGCGGTTGAATACTTCGTCAGACACAGGTCCACGAGTCTTGTAGGATTCGCCCATGTCGCCCTGCACCAGCTTGATGATGTAGTTGGCATACTGCACCAATACCGGATCGTTGAGGCCCAGGGAGTCCCGCAGCTCTTGAATCTGCTCAGGGGTGGCCTGCTCGCCCAAAATAACCTTCGCCGGATCGCCTGGCGCCAGCTGCAGGATCAGGAACACGAGCAGGGTTACGCCGATCAATACCGGGATCAGCATAATCAGTCTCTTAACAATGAATTTCCACATAAGATCCTCCTGTTTTCTTGCCTCTGCCGCCTGATGCTGAAGCGGCTTCGGCTGAATTGGGCCCCATTCCCCGCTTCGAGGCCGCCTGACGCGGCTGCCGGTCCCAAAGCGGGAAATAGGGCGGCACTGTTCCCGGACCAGACGGTCCGGGAACAGCGCGGGGTAAAGGAGCTATTTCTCTCTGTCAACTGTGCTTATTCAGCCCAGTAAACATTCTCAAAACGGATGGAGCCGCTGTCGTTGACTTCCACGCCTTCCAGACCAGCCTTATAAGCTCTCAGAGTCAGAGGCTGGAACAGAGGAGCCTGGGAGCACAGCAGATTCAGGCGAGCGGACAGCTTCTCGAAGATAGCGACCTGCTCATCTTCATCCAGAGTGGCCTTGGCCTGATCGATCAGGGCATCCACTTCAGAATCGTTCAGACGGGTCTTGTTGGAAGCGTTGATGGA
>OGGQ01003732.1_pt1 | contig 13736 bp, 7 predicted proteins | sample 1571191 | NCBI WGS metagenome assembly OGGQ01 (sample SAMEA2582061, study PRJEB24529) | metagenome | biome: Human gut stool | place: China | collected 2011
CAGAGGGATGCGGCAAGACTTGCAGGTGTCCAGATCCATCTGGGATATGGCCCGGTGTAAGATTTCCTCCGTGGAGGCATACAGATAGAGTCCCAGGGATGGGAAGTGAAGCAGATAGAGGGGGTTATCCCCCTTGACGATGTACAGCCGATCTCTGCGATCCAGCACCGTAAACGTGAAAGAGCCCTCAACTTGTTCCGCCATGTATTTCAGGCTGTCAAAGTTGAGGGCTTTCTTCTGCTCAATAAGCTGTACGGCAATGTAGCTGTCGGTTTGGATCTTTGTCTTTGGCAGGTGCAGTCCCTTGCGAAGGGTAATGTCGTTGTGGAGCATGCCGTTGTGGGCCAGGGCAAACACGTCCTTCTTGGCAACTCCCAAGAACGGGTGATTGTTGTAGTTTCGTTTTGCGCTGCCCTGGGTGGTCATCCGGGTATGGCCCAGAATGACCCGGGCCTGTTCCGGCACCCGGAACCGCAGGCGGTGGGCCGGAACCGGGCGCTTGTAAATCCGCAGTGTCCCACCCACATTGTAGGAGATGCCGGTGGCGTCGGTTCCCCGAACCTCACAGGCGGAGGCCAGCACCGAGAGCATATGGTTTTTCTGCTGGCCAGTAAGGCTGTGGCCGTAGTCAATCAGTCCAAACAGGCAGCACATTTCAGATCTCCTCCTCTGCCGAAATCACGTCGTTTACATAGAGCCGCCGTTCCTTCAGATACTGGATGAGCTCCGGAGCCTGACAGCCTGCCACAAAGTCGGACCAGGACATGGACTTGATCTCCTCATCAGACAAAAAGAGAGCCACATCACAGATGCGGTCAACCATCTGCAATGTGGCGAGGAAGGTGTTGTATTTCAGAGTTCCGCGGAAGATGCGAAACTCAATGGTGCTGCGGTTCTGGAGATTGACGCAGGTGTACCGCCCGGCGTGGCAGCCCTTCTTGGCGTGCTCCAAAATGTCCCGTGGCTGCTCCTTGTAGCCGTATCGGGCCGCCCAGCGATCCAGCTGCCTCTGGGTGCGGCGGCTGAACTTCAGCAGCTCCTCCCAGTTCTTTTCGAAAAAGTACAGCACCCGGGCAATGGCCGCGTCCTGCTCTGCCTCGGTGCTGCCAAAGGCGGCCCGGCTCACATGGACATGGAGGCCGCAGGTGCCGGCCTGGTGGCTGGTGTAGCCCATCTCCACGGCCCGGCGCAGGAGCTTCTCCCAGGGCATCTGCTCCGTATGGTAGTTCAGGGACATGGGGTGGGTCACCAGCTCAAAGCCGTCGCTCAGGGAACCGTCGTGCTTACAGTAGAGCTGCTTCTCCCCTTCCCCATTGGCGATGCTGAGCAGCTCCCAGGCGCTGCGATCGCTCTCTCCGGCCTCGTCGATCTCCAGCTCTACTCCGAAGAACCGGGGGCCATTCCCGAAGAAATTGGGAGCGGGCTTGTAGTAGTAGTCCTGAATGGCGTTGGCACGTTCCATTCTGGTGTAGCAGCCCTGGCACATGGGATACTCCTCATCCTCATCGTCGGGGGCGTAGCAGGCCTCCTCCAGGCGGATGAGCGCGCCGCAGCGGTCGCAGCTGGTGTAGTAGTTGTCATAGCACCGCTGGCAAAGCGGAGTCTCCGCCGTTCCGGCGTTGTCATGGCTCCAGATCCGCTCTCCGCATACGGAGCAGACGGTGGTTTCCTCCCGGAAGCACTCTGGGCAGAGGTTCCGTCCGTCGAACTCATGCAGCTGATCCATGGGGATCTCCTCCAGGCAGCCACCGCAGGTGAAGGTCGCTTCTTTCTTATTCTCTTTCATGATATTTGCCTCCTGAACATGTTGTTTTCCCTGGTCGCCCCAGGGTATATCCAAGAGGATAATATGCAACTGTATTTTTCTATTTTTTCATAAAACAACGTAACATCTCAGTAATCTTATAGGAGGTGAAATCACTGATGACAACGAAAGAAAATCAATTGATTGCGTTGAGAACCGGAACAAAGCCAGCAGAACGATCTGGTGAGTATTGGAGCAAAGAAGATATTCAATTATTGGAACAGCGCTATTATGAAGGCAGCGGAATATCCGATATTGCCCTGCAATTTGGGCGAAGTGAAGGGGCAGTATGTCAGCAGCTTACAAAAATGGGCCTTTTGACCCCTCAAGGTAAACATCGAACCAGAAAAAAGGAAGCAGACAAAACAACAGAATATCCGAAAGGATGTCTCTGCCACCTTTGTCAGGTAAAAGATCGTGTTAATTGCAAAAAGGAGTGTCCCTATGCTGGAACAGTTTGATGATCTGCTGACCGCAGAAGAGGCCTGTGAAGCACTCAGAATCGGAAAAAACGCACTGTACCGTCTCCTAAACTGCCATGACCTCAAAGCCTATCGCAACGGACGGGTCTGGCGTATCCCCCGCCAAGCGTTGGAGGAGTACATCCGCACCCAAGCCAGGCTATAAAAAACTCCCTGGACGGAACTTCCGTCCAGGGAGTCATTTGACCTCCTGCTCCAAATTAGAGAACAGGTCTGAATTGAAAAAATCTTGAATGGTGATGCCCAGTCCGTCACACAGCTTTTTGATGGTGGAGATGGTCGTGCTGTTATTGCGCCGGCTAATGATATTGTTCACGGTGGACTGGGTCACCCCGCTTCTGGTACACAGAGCATTGATGGAAATATCCTGTTCCTGACACAGCTCCATGATCCTTTGCCGGACAGCTTCTCCTATGGTAATGGCTTCCACCCTCTTTCTTCGTGATATGTAAAGAAAGAGTACACAAAGCCACTTGCCAAAGTTACCTCTTTTGAGTTAAAATAGACTCAAAAGAGGTAATCTGTAATAGGAACAATAGCATTGAAAGGAGTAATCACGATGAAAAAGATCATGGCGACCCTATTAAGTATTCTATTTTGCGTAGGAGCGACACTTCCTGTTGCGGCAGCAGAATCTGCGCCACATTTTGTAGATGTTCCCACATCCCATTGGGCCTACAGCTCTGTGGAGCAAGCCTATGCCGATGGAGTGATTACCGGTACATCATGGGATCCAATTCGGCATACGGGTGTGTTCTCTCCTGACAAACCGCTGACAAATGCAGAGTTTGCCACCATTTTGGCAAGGGGATTTCTGATGGGAAATTTGGTCGTTGGTGCAGATCAACCTTGGTATATGCCATATATCTCCGCGTTGCAGGAATATGGGCTTTTGACAGGAACGACTGTAGCTGAACGACCCAACTCCATTGCATCCCGGTACGATATGGCGGTTATCATGACGGCGCTCCTACGCTATAAACAAGCCACTATGCCGAATGAAGCTCAGATGCGAAATGCTGCAAACAGTATTGGTGATTGGGCGCAGATACCTGCCCGCTATCAAGATGCTGTTGCAACGGTATATGCATTGGGCCTTATCAGTGGCGTTAATGCCCATGGAGATTTTGCCGGAAACAGCAGTGTCACGCGCAGCACCATCTGTAAGGTGTATTGCAGTCTGGCCAATGTAATTGATCCTGGAAAACCAGTTTCAAATCCGCATTATTCTGGAACTTCGCTCCTTACCTATACCAGCGTTGTAGGCAAACCACTCAAGCGAGATGGTGAACGCACTGAAAATGGAGCAAACTATATCTACGAATGCGACGTGAATGGCTCCGGGTTGCAAGAAGCAGTGAAGTACACAGATTATCTGATTGCTGAGCAGTTTTCCCTACTGGCTGAAACAGCAGACGACACTCAAGTTGGATATGTATTCGGGAAAATCGTCCCGGGAGCAGATACCATTGGCGTCAGTGTTGTAATCCACCTGGATACAAACGAAGTTACCATCATTGTTGTTAACGTCTAAACAAAGTCCAGTTTTTTTCAACAGACGGCGAAAAGGGAGTGAACCAGAGATGAAATGTTTTTTAGCGATACTGGGGGCCATATCAGTAAGCTTTCTGCTGAGCGCCTGCGGGAGCGCCAGCGCAGAGCACCCAGCAATGAGCAACATTCCTCATGATATTGCTGCCCAAGGTACAAAAGCAACGGAAGCAAATAAACTTAACCAGTCTGACCTCGCCATAGGCGACCTCGGTCCGGAGGCCGACCCAGCAAAATTCACGATGGAGCAGGTAAGCCAAATGGTGACCGTAGACGATGAGATTCTTGCGCTCAATCAGGAGCATGGCTCCTTTGCAGATTTTGAAAACAAATGGCTGAAAGTTTCCATGATCGAGCCTTGGGACTCTAATGATGAATATCTTAGTATCAAGTCGCCAAGTTATATCAATTATTATTTTATCGATGACAAAAATTATCAGAAATGCTTTGATGGCGGCTATTTGACAGTTATCGGTTATTGTGAGACCTCTGGGGATTTCTTTCAACTCGAAAACTGTATTTTTGTAGGATCCGAAGACATTACATATCATGAACCTACTGAGCCTATTTACGAGAACGGATATGATCCCAATTATCAAATTGACCCGAACAGCAATGTGCCCTTGGATGATCAGATTATTGACGGCATGGGCAATGCATATCGAGGAGCAGCCAACGACCCGAATATTTCTCAGGAAGAAAGGGATGCCTACAATGACTTTGCTAATGCCTGGGATTTTGTTGTGGGACTAAAACGAGCGGGATATTAAAAATTACAATCTATGGTAATGTTGTAATGATGTTCAGAATTCTACAGTCACTTTTATTCCCACTAGGACAATCCCGCCCCGGCTCGTTAAGCGCCGGGGCGGGATTGTTGTTGTGTTCCTATTTTTGCTCTCCTGATTTTTTGATGGCAGGCTTACATGGCTGACCATTCCTGTCCTTCACGGCGCTGGATTAGGTAATTTATGAGAGCGTTGCCGCAAGCGTTTCCAGAAACGGGAGAGTGGTCGGGTGTCGTGCGTTGCCAGTGAGAAAATGTTTCTCTATTTCCCAACTTAGAGTACAAAGTTACGGAAGGAAGTGGAAATTGTAACAGCCAGTTTGCTGATGTTAGGACCCTGACTTACCGTTTAGCCTCCGTTATTTCTTTAGAGATCGCTAAAATATTTTAAAACCACCGAGACAGCCAGCAATTTCCACTTACAAAAAAACGCCCCAGCTCGTGAAGAGCTGGGGCGGAATGGTGATTACTGCGATTCCGGGGAACTTTTAATTCCTCGGATTTTTGATGGCAGCCTGAGTGGCAGCAAATGATGAAAGGAAATTAACAAGGGCATTCCAATGCTCTTAAAAATCACAAGATGTGTTCCATAAAGCATTTGCATTAGCGATCTTGCATCGTCACACAAAAGGCGCAACCCCATATCATCTTTCACGCAAATACCTTCCGTTAGTCTGCGAAGTTCCAGCATGGGAATATCCTCTTCCGAAATGCAATCATTAGGCTTGTCTGGTGCAGATTGTTCTATTTCCTTTCAACAGCTTCACGGAATTTTTCTATTGGCGCCTGTTTGATCATTCCTCGTTCTAAAAAAGAGAACTATTTTATCTTCCCATGTGTCAAAATCTTGGTAGGCCCCGGCTGACCTTATTTTATCAAGAAGCTTATTTTCTCGGATTCTTGATATTGGCCTGGGCAGCACAGAAGGATAATATGCAATTACATGTGTTGCCTTTTTCACAAAAACAAAATCGATGGATGAATGCCGCGGCCTCCATTACCATGTAAAAGACTGTCAGAATTGTGGAAGGAGATGTTCTTGTGTCGAGACATGTTAAACAATAACAGTCCCCAGGACAAATGTTCCAATTCGGAATGAGATATTTGTGTAATATAGTTAAAATATCACACTATCTTAACGGGAATACAAACAGAATATCCAAAAATGCCGTTGCAATTTCCCATGATACTGATATAATAACATTATACCTAAACCGGATGTGTATCACAGGGATACACAATTCTAAAATCAGAAAGGGGAAGTAGCAATGAAGTGGAAGAAACTGCTGTCATTATTGGTAACGGCAGCAATGGTGCTGAGTCTTCTGCCAACCTCTGTGCTGGCGGTGGACAAACATTCAGGGTGGACAGAACTGACGGCCGAATTGAACGATCAGACTCTGGCAAAGGATGGAAACTATTACCTTAAAGAGAATGGAAACTATTATCTTGCAGGCGATGTAACGTTAACTAATAAGATCGGTATTAAAGCGAATGTGACCATTTGCCTGTGTGGGCACACGATCAGCAAAAAGACTAAACAAGCATTTGTGGTTTACAGTGGAGGAAACCTGACCATCTACGACTGCACTGGCGGCGGTACTGTGTCTGCGGGAAATGCGATTCATATGCAGAGCGGTACAGTTACCATTGATGGCGTTACGATTGACGGTGGCACTAGTTCTGCAATTGTAGAATCTTCTGATTCAACCATCAATGTGACCAATGCAACGCTTACAGGTGGCGATGGCTCCAACCCGACAATTAAAATGAATGGCGGCGAGCTGCACATCTCCGGCGGCACCATCGGCGACAGTAATACAAATTATAGTGTTGAACTCTCCAACGAGTCGAAACTTTATCTCTCTGGAGATCCGACTTTTGTGCGGAAACCAAATGGCGTTGTTTCCTATGCGGAGATTTATCTGGTGGGACAGGGCAGCAGTTACGCAGTGGAGAACGTCATCTATGCGGCAGACGACGGCAAGGCCTATACCGGCGGAAAGCTGGATATCATGCTGCCTACTATGTATACCGGCCTTAAAGATGGTGTCACCATCGTTCAGGACGTCAGCGTGGCCAACTATAATAAGTTCGCCCTTCTCGGCATTGCGGAGGGCAAGGGCCTGAACTTTGACGAGGGAGCCGGAACGCTGGTGTATGGCACCTATGTACCCTATGTCCCCAAGCACACCCACGGCGTGGACGGCGGCACGGGCGATATTCAGTGGACCGCGTGGGACGGCACGGAGGCCCTGACGGCCGGCTACTACTACCTCGAGGGTGATGTAACGATCACCAATGGTGTCGCCGGTTTTACTACTACCGACGGCATTGAGATTGAGGGGGACGTCCATCTCTGCCTCAACGGGCAGACGATCACCGGCAGCGGGCCCTCGCTTTTCACCGTCAATACCGGCGGCAGCCTGACCATCTGCGACTGCCAGGACGGCGGCGCCATTACCAATACCAGTACAAACACGGCCGGATATGTCATTAAGGCGGAGGGCGGCGCGCTGACCCTCTACAGCGGCGCGGTCAGCTCGAGCAAGGGCCGCGGAATTTATGTGAATGATGGCAGCGAGGTTACCATTGCCGGCGGCTCCATCACCGCCAATCAGTATGCCGGAATTTATATTTTAAATGGTTCGCTCGACATGAGCGGCGGTACGCTGACCTACCACTGCAACAACGGGATTTTCAGCAACAACGCAGGCAACACAGTCAGCGTCACCGGCGGCGAGATCCTTGCCGGGGATGGAAATGTAAGCGTTGACAAAACCGGCATCAACATGAGCAATGGGACCCTTACCGTCTCCGGCAGCCCCACCATTACCGGCACAAAGTACGGCATTGACGTGGGGACTGCCACGGTTGCCATTACCGGCGGTACGATCTCCGCAGACGGAACCAACGGCTATGGCTTGAATATTGACGGGACCGCTTCGGTGAGCCTGGGCGGAAGCCCCGTTATCACCGGCAAAAGCAACGCGGCGGATATCTGTCTTGACAGGGCGGCAAATGCGCCCAGCGCTGTGGCAAACGGCCAGAACTATACCGGTGGTCCGCTTAAAATTCGGTATTCCAGCAATGCGGCGGCGGACGGTGATGTGATCGTCAAGGATGTGACCGGCGCCAACGCGGAGAAGTTCACCCTTGTGTACCCCGAAAATAAGTACCTGGTCCAGAGCGGAGACAACCTGATCCTCAGCAGCACCCCGCCTGAGCCTCCCACCCCTGACCACAGCCATGGTGTGGACGGCAGCGAGGGTGATCAGACCTGGACCGAGTGGACCGGCGGGGCGGCATTTTCGGGGGATGGCTATTATTACCTGACCCAGGATCGTAAACGGCTCAGCTCCATTACCATCAGCGACAATATCTACCTCTGCCTCAATGGCCACAAGCTGTATACGGATGGGATTGAAGCATTTGAGATAGTTAGCGGCGGCAGCCTGACCATCTGTGACTGCCAGGGCGGCGGCGTGATTGAGAACACCAGTACAATAAGCTCCAGGGCTGTCATTGCGGTGGACGGCGGTACGCTGACCTTGAACGGCGGCGCCTTGAAGTCGGAGAAGACGATAGGGGTGGAGCTCGTCAGCGGCACCGTGAATGTGGCCGGCGGTTCCATCACCGGCGGACATGTGGGCGGAATATACAATAGAGGCGGCACTGTGAATATCACCGGCGGTACGATCACCGGCGTCGGCTCTGATAAGTACGGCATACGGAGTTCCGGTAATAACGCGGCGGTGAATCTGGGCGGAAGCCCTGTCATCACCGGCGGGCAGGCGGCAATCTATCTGGATACGCCCGGCAGCCTCAGTGCCAAGGTGGGAACAGAGGCATATGCCGGAGAGTCCCTCAGCATTTACTACAGAAATAATAATGCGGCGGCGGGGGACGGTGATGTGATCGTCAAGGATGTGACCGCCGACAACGAGGAGAAGTTCACCCTTGCGTATCCCACAGGTAAGTACCTGGTGCTGAGCGAGGGCAATCTGATCCTCAGCGATACAGAGGAGCCGCCCGTTACCGGTCATACCCACGACGTCACCGGCGGCAGCAGCGGCGAAGCGCAGACCTGGACCGCGTGGGACGGCACGACGCCGCTTGATACAGCAGGCTGCTATTATCTGACCGACAATGTAGTCCTGAGCAGCGCTGTGACGGTCAGCAAGGACGTCCACCTCTGCCTCAACGGCTGCACGATCAGCCGAGGCAGCGGCAATGAGGTGTTCAGCGTTACTGGTAAGCTGACCATCTGTGACTGTAAGAGCGGCGGTACAGTCAGTATCAGCAACAGCTACAGCAGCGCGGCAGTACGGCTTACGAAGTTTGGAAGCCTGACCCTCTACGGCGGTACCCTGGACGGCGACATCGGCAACGGCGTCTTTGCCAACGGCGGGAACACCAAAGTCACCATCGCCGGCGGTACAGTCAGCGGCACCCGCAGCGGCGGCGCTCTGGGCGTTTCCGGCGGCACCGTTACCATCACCGGCGGCCAGGTAAATGGAGTGAAGCTCCAGAACCGGGCGAAACTGTATCTGACCGGCACCCCCGATGTCGATGCCATCATGATGGCCAAGAGCGACACGGCGGACGGTTATAACAACCAGATCATTGCCGCTGTGGACGGCCAGGGCTATACGGGTGAGCTGATCACGATCACCAGCGAGGATGAGACGATCCCTGGAAACACCATCATCGTTCGGAATGTGAAGGATGACAACGCGAACCGCTTTAGCTTGACAGGTTACGAGCTGGAGAAAATCGAGGATAATCTCGTTGTGAAGGCTGATCGCGAAATTAAATTGAGCGTTGATGTCCCGAGTGATTTGACCTGTGGCGATAAGAAAACGCTCGCAATCGAGGTTAATCCTGCGGATGCCGAGCTTGTGTTCGACTTTATGGGGCAGACTGCCAGCGATAGCCTTAAGGTTATCAAGGAGAGCGACGGCACGTATTCCCTATATGCGGGCGAGGCTGGCAACTTTACCCTCATTGTGACTGCCAGCCGAACTGGTTATATCAAGAAGCAGGTAACGGTTGAGTTCACGGTCAAGAAGCCCAATGCTCCTGCCGAGGATACCTTGAAGGATCTGCTGAACAATCGCATCACAGTGGACTGTATTACCGCCGAGGACACCGTACATCCCAGCGCAACTTACGGCTGGATGGAGGGCGGATGCACTCTGCCCTTGGCCGGCGTAACCGGTAGCTCGACTGACGGTTGGAAGTATGTTGTCACCATCAACGCCGATGTTTATGTGGACGACTACGATACAGCCAAGTTGAAACTTCCTGTCGGGACCCACGCACAGACAGAAAGTAATTACACCATCACCCTGACATGGGACGGACAGGGCTGGTCTTGTGGCGAGCACGTTAAGATCGAGGCTGCGTGCTCCCTCTACACCCTGACCTACAATGCCAACGGCGGTACGTTTACCGCTGGAACCACCTTTACTGTGAAGGGCCTGGAAGATACCGCTGCGTATCAGCTTGGCGAGGAAACCGGTTATGCCGCCCCCACCAAGGGCACCGACGTGTTCCTGGGCTGGACCACCGATCCCACTGCTAGTGGTAAGGTCTACGGTGCGGGCCAGCAGCTGCCCGAGGTGGTGACTGAGGTCAGCATCCCCGAGACCACCATTGTCTACGCGGTGTGGGGTGCGGACACCAACGACGACAGCATCGCCGACGCCAAGCAGATCGTCATCACTCCCGCTGACATCACCGTCTACACCGGCGGCGATGGCTATGACGGCGTGGTGGATGGAGCCGAGAATCACGGTATCCCCGAGCCCGGCTACTACTTCACCCTGCCCTATGCGCTGAATGAGAAGCTGCAGCAGTTGACCGGAAGCACTGGCGAGTATGTAAACCTGGCCAACTATATCCGGCTGAATGACGCAAATAATCCTGAGCGCCAGTGGATCCTGACACTTTATGACGGAGCTGACACCAGCCTAGTTACTCAGGGTTATATTTACCGCTTGACTGAGGACAACAGCACCCCCGCCAAGCTGGTAATCAAGGACAGCAGTGGCAATATCGTTACTGACGATGAGCTCGCTATCTCTAATGATGCGCTCTATCAGGACTATACCATGTCCCTGGACGATGGTGCGGTAAAGGATATTGTCGTCGAGATCAAGGACGGCAATACGTGGGTCAACGTAAATAACCACTATAATGAGACTCTGGTGGCCGGCCTGATCCTGGGCGAAGGCACCCTCACCGTCCGCGGCACTGACAACAGCACCCCCACCCTGACCACGGGCATCGGCAGCAGCCAGAGCGACGTGGTCGAGAACAACGAGATCGCCAATGAGGAGTCCCGGACCACCATTACCGCTGTGGCTCCTGAGGACACCAACTACACCATCAACGGCAGCACCGTGAACACTGACGGCCAGATCGGCCTGTATACCGATGGTCTACTGGAAAACAACGTACTGAGCGAGTATCTGGCTAAGATTGACCTGACCAACGAGAACACCAAGGTGGACTACCAGTACCTGGATCTGGTGGACATGAGCAACGGCAACGCCTATGTTACCGCCGACAGTGCTCTGGATATCTATTGGAAGCTGCCCGCCGACGCGGATGTCTCCGGCGACATCTCTGTGGTCCACTTCAACGGCCTGGACCGGAACTATGACGTGGCCGATCTGGCTGACCTGATCGATGCCAATGGTGTGGATATCTATTCTCAGGAAAAGAATAATCTGGAGATTGTGCCCATCGAGGGCGAGCTGTATCTGAAGTTTGCTACCAGCTCCTTCTCCCCCTTCGCTCTGGTGTATGACACCAAGGACGAGCCTGTTGTGGAGAAGGTAACCGTTACCTTCAAGAGCGGCGAGCACGGTGACTTTGGATGGTACCATGTGACCAGCAAGGACGTGGAACTCACCAAGGGCGGCAAGCTGGCTGCCTACCAGATCCCCACCGTGTATGAGGATGCCGGCTATGAGTTCATCGGCTGGTACAAGCAGGGCAGCGGCTCCCGGTACCTCTACTCTAACAAGGAGCTGCTGGAAAAGAACTTCTACAGCGACGCCACCTTCATTGCCCAGTACAAGTACGTGGGCGGCCCCAGTGTGGACGACGAGTATGATGTAATCTACAACGCCAACTTCACTGACGGCGGCTATCCCAGAAGAATGAGCTACGACGATGGCGACAAGGTCACCGTAAGCGAAAACAACTGGTTTGAGCGTGAGGGCTACACCTTCATCGGCTGGAACACCAAGGCCAACGGCAACGGCGTAAGCTACCAGCCCGGCGATACCTTCCGTATGTCCGACAGCGATGTGTACCTGTACGCCCAGTGGCAGAAGAATAAGCCCGGCCCCGACGACACCGGCGTGTCTGATTGGCTGAACACCAAGGACCATATCGCTTATATGACGGGTTATCCCGACAAGACCTTTGGTCCTAACCGCAATATGACCCGTGCTGAGGTTGCTCAGATGTTCTATGCCCTGCTGAAGAATCAGAACGTCACCGTGACCGCTGCCTTCTCCGACGTGCCTGCAAACGCTTGGTATGCCAAGGCGGTGAACACCATGGCGACTCTGGGTATGGTCACTGGCTATCCCGACGGAACCTTCCATCCCGATGCTACCATCACCCGCGCTGAGTTTACTACCATTGCTCTGGCATTTGCTGATGGCGTGAAGGGTGCGAAGTGCAGCTACTTTGATGTGCCTCAGATGGCCTGGTTCTATGACTACATTGCCCAGGCTACCGCTTACGGTTGGATCGGCGGCAGCGGAGGCTACTTCCGTCCCAACGACATGATTACCCGCGCTGAGGTCTCCATCATTGTCAACAACATGTTAGGCCGCTCTGCGGATACCAAGTATGTGGACAAGCACGTGGACGAGCTGGTCACCTTCCCGGATGTGAAGCCTTCCTACTGGGCTTACTACTCCATTATGGAGACTGTGAATGACCACGAGTACACCGGAAATTACAGCAACGAGACCTGGGAGAGCGTAAAATAAGCCGGGAAATGGCTCATGCGCTTTTCTCACCACGGATAAGAAATCGCCCTGGACGAACATCGTCCAGGGCGATTTGATTGTCTGGGACAAAGTCAACCACTGGCTATGCCAGTGGGAAAAAGAGCTTATAGCGAGGGGAAAAGTAGATAAATAAAAAACTCCTCGATAAAGTAAAGTCAAGGTTTGCCGACCAGACTAACAGAATCGAGGAGATCTTCATCATGAAAGATAAGACATAAGTAGTTTAGAGCATACAAGTTGGCGGTGTCAATATTATATTGTATTTGCGCCAAAATATAGACGAACGGAGATATATGGCGCAATACGGGAAGATATAGGAATGATACTGAGGAAGCTGTGCCAGCAAAAAGGAGTAGAAATAATAGAAGCGCAAGCGTGCCCGGACCATATCCATATGTTAACTAGCATACCGCCGAAATACAGTGTGAGCCAGATAATGGGGTATCTGAAAGAGAAAGCAGCCTGATGATATTTGACCGCCATACAAATCTGAAATACAAATACAGAAATAGACATTTTGGGTAAGAGGATATTATGTAGATACAGTAGGACGCAATAAAAAAGCAATAAAGGCATATATAGCCAACCAACTGCAAGAAGACCAAATAGCAGACCATGTAAGTATAAAGGAATTTACGGACCCGTTTACGGGTAGCAAGCAAAGATGGGGCAATAAAAGAACCCCTTAAGGGGTAGCCCGAAATAGCAATGCAGTCGGCAAACCGTTTCGGGCCCCTTAAGGGGCTTTGTCTGCAGCAGGCCCTTATAGGGCCTAATCAAGCCACCGGCTTAGCGGGTGGTTTTGACTTTTATCCTAATACTAGGGAGGTTTTCATTCCTCGGATTTTTGATGGCAGACTGAGCGGAGGCCAGACAGGCGATGGGCGCACGGAAGGGGGAGCAGGACACATAGTCCATGCTAATCTTGTGGCAGAACTCCACGGAGATGGGGCACCACCGTGCTCGCCGCAGATACCTATAATGTATGGTACTTCTTCCGCAATACTACGCCGCTGCGTTGGCATTGATCCGGTCAATGACACCCTTGATCCCCGCCCACAGGGACAGGTCGG
>OGGQ01003737.1_pt1 | contig 13725 bp, 12 predicted proteins | sample 1571191 | NCBI WGS metagenome assembly OGGQ01 (sample SAMEA2582061, study PRJEB24529) | metagenome | biome: Human gut stool | place: China | collected 2011
AACCGCCCGGTCCGGAAGAACCATCCGGGTTAATGACAATGCCTGAGGAACTGCCGGACGAACTTCCGGATGTGCCGGAATCCGGTACCTGCACCGCCGGTGCGTCACTCTGACGTACCACATTCAGCTGGTATGTCCTTACATCACCGTTTTCTGCTGTAACCGTTACCTTGATCGTATTATTTCCGCTTGCAAGAGTTACGGTTCCCGTGCCGCTTACAGATGCTGCAGAATCAATGGCTCCGGCTTTCACCTCGATCTTATCCACAGACGGATTGACAATGATATCGTAGTTTTCCGTATCCCTGTCAAAGGTCGGTGTCAGTGCGTATCCCGTTACTTCCAGCGATGACAGCTTGTTATTGGGGCTGCCGGACTTGGTGGGCTTCGCACATGCCGTCTCCGGCATATTATTATATACCGGGATCTTGAATACCAGTGTCTGATTTTTCATCTGATCCGTATAGGCACGCGACAGCTTCGCTCCTTCTCCCGCCGCGCCTTCCACGTTGGTCATATACTGGTGTTTGTAAAGATTCGATCCCTGAACATTGAACTTCTTCAGATAAAAGGTATCCTGTCCCTGTTTTACGTAGTTTTCTCCGTAATACTGGGCTCCGCCTACAATGGATTTCTCAATGGAATTCCAGGGTCTTCCGTAGCTTCCGCTCTGAGATGCATACCAGAGTCCCCTTGTAACCGCCGACATGGAATCCGATGCATAAGCCCCGATGTTGAAGAAATTATAATAGCCTTCGTATCCCGGAGTCACCCCGGATATGCTTCCCGAAGTTCCCTTTCCCTGCTCCTGAATAATCATGGCGCACAGCACATACGGATTCACGCCGGACTGTGCCGCGGCATCCATGATGATGTCCACATAGCTTTTTTCGGACGGCACCGGTGAATCCGTACCTGCCCCCGTATTATCACCGGTAATGGAGGAGGCATCCATACCCGGTCCATATTCCACAGAAGGAACTCCCACCACAGGCAGTTCTCTGGCACTGACCACGGCCGACGGACCTTCCAGGCTTACATTGTTCTGACTGTTTCCTGACGGAGAAGTCCCGCTGCCTGAGGACTGGGACTCCGAAGTTCCGGAAGAGCCTGAAAACCCGGGACCATAGTTGCTTCCCGGCCCTTCGGAAGTGTCCGATGTACTTCCGCTCCCGCTCTGGCTCTCCCCGGTTCCCTGTCCCGATGAGGAAGCTGCCTTTTCCAGGAACGTTCCCGTCACCATGCTCTGAAGACCTTCCCTGGTCTGGAAATTGCTGTCATATGTATGCAGAAGGAACTGGAAGACGTACGTCTCATTCAGAAAATTTCTGGGATCCATGTAATAGCATACGATCTCTTTGGAGGCCGCCACCCACGTGGCGCCGTCAAATCCTGTCCACACACCGGTTCCCCAGTCATAGGCACCGTACTCTGTGGATTTCCAGGAAGAAATGCTGTTCTTATCCACGAGATTGGCGCCTACGGCGCCTTCATTGGCAATGACATCGTTCCAGTCCAGCCCTGTGTTCTGTGCCTGAAAAACCCAGGTGGGATATTCCGCATGCAATGCCCTCAGCGAGTCCTTATAGCTTTCCGGAAATCCCTGCTGATTCAGATATTCTTCAAAACTGGCATCCGTTGTATAGGATACCGGGAACTTTATATAATCTGACCGCACATATCCTGTCATTGTGCTGTTTCCGCTCTGAAACCGGATCTGATACCATGTTGCTCCGTCAGAACCGGACGTTTCTCCCACCACGGTCACAGATGTTCCGTAGTCCAGGCGGCTGACAATGGAACTGTCGGTTCCCGGCGCACTCCTCACGTTCAGCGTCGTGGCCTTTACACTGGCCTGACGTTCCGTATCGGCATAAACCCTTCCCGGATTTTCCGCGAGCAGCATATTCCGTCCTGCCGTACTGACTGTCAGCACAGCGCCCAGAATTGCCGCCAGAATTCGTTTTCCTTTTTTCTTTTTCATCTGCTTTCTCCTGTTGCCTTATCCATTGCTGCCAAAAAATGACATCATGCTCATTATACTGACAAAGCAACTTCCCTGTCAACCTTGGGCACGAAAGTTCACAGAATTGCCAGCATTTCCCTCAAAATTGTAAGAATTTCTTAAAAAGCTCTTCGCTTTCGCTTCCTTATTATAGAGCACACTGCAGACTGTACACTCCATCCCAGAAAAATTCCCAGAGTATTGGCGATCACATCATCCGTCTGACAGTACCCACGCTGCGCCGCATACTGAAGAACTTCCACCAGAACACTGCAGGCGGCCCCTGCCGTCACACATCCCAAAGGATTCTTCATGCTTTTCCAGATCATGGGAAGAAAAATCCCCGGCGGAATAAACAGAAGTACATTTTCAATCACATAGGCCTTTGCCTGCGCGCCTGCTCCCCAGGTGGACAGAACAGCCAGGTCCGCTCCGGTCCGGGAACCCGGTGCTCTGGAAAAAAACACCACCTGAGCGGTTCCTGCAAGATAGACCAGAAGGAGAAAAAGCCAGATCAGTTTTCTTCCCCTGATCCGGCCGGAAAAGCGGACCGCTCCCGCCGCAAGAAATGCACCTGGAATTCCCCATATATAATATTTGATGATTTCAGCCATGTCCGTTCCCACACAGAATATAATTTTTTCCACCGTCATTTTCCCCGCCTCCTTCCGGTCCGTCCCTGCTGTTCATGTCCTGAATCACAGATATCCATGTTGATGATTTTAAAATAAATCTTCCGGATTCGCAAGGAATTTTCCTTTTTTCTGCTGTTCTCCGGCGGTTTTCCGGAGTTTTCATGGCTGATGCACGGATGTTTCCGGAGAAAAAAACTGCTGTCCCTGTGGGGACAGCAGTTTCTGCAATGCATCCTTATACAGGATATGCCTTATTGACTTTATCAGCTTTCAGCGGATCCACTTTGGTCTGCTGTGCTTCCCGGTACTCAAAGAATTCCTTTGCAACCGTCGGGAACAGAGCATATGTCAGAACATCCTCTTCCTGCTGCTTCCACTGTGCACATTCTTTTTCAAACTGCGGCAGCTGCGGAGGAATCAGATCTGCAGGACGGCAGGTGATGGGCTTCGCATCGCCGATGATCTTTTTCTGCACTTCCGGATTGAAGGGTTTTACGGTCTTTCCGAATTCACCCATCATGATCTTTTTGGATTCCTTGGTTACCATCTTGTATCTCTCGCCTGAAAGGACGTTGAGAACAGCCTGGGTTCCCACAATCTGGGAAGACGGGGTTACCAGCGGCGGCTCACCGAAATCTTTTCTTACTCTCGGAATTTCTTCCAGCACCTGGCGGTATTTGTCTTCCTGTCCGGCTTCCTTAAGCTGGCTTACCAGGTTGGACAGCATTCCTCCCGGAACCTGATACTGAAGTGTCTTGATATTGACACCCAGAACCTTGGGATTCAGAAGACCGCTCTTAAGCGCTTCCTCACGGATCGGTGTAAAGTAATCGGCAATCTCTGCCAGAAGATTCTGATCATATCCCGTATCATAGGGAGTTCCGCGGAAGGTTTCCACCATAACCTCTGTTGCAGGCTGTGATGTACCAAGCGCAAGCGGTGACATGGCACAGTCAATGATATCGCATCCTGCTTCCACTGCCTTCAGATAGGTCATGGAAGCAACGCCGGACGTATAGTGTGTATGCAGGTCGATGGGAAGTTTTGTTCCTTCCTTCAGAGCTTTTACCAGTTCTGCCGCATTGTAGGGAGTCAGAAGGCCGGCCATATCCTTGATGCAGATGGAGTCGGCACCCATCTCTTCGATTTCTCTGGCAATATTTTTCCAGTAATCCAGTGTATAGGCATCACCGAGGGTGTAGCTCAGGGCAACCTGCGCATGACCTTTTTCCCTGTTGGTGGCCTTTATGGCGGTTTCCAGGTTTCTCATGTCGTTGAGACAGTCAAAGATGCGGATGATATCAATACCATTGGCAATGGACTTCTGAACGAAATATTCCACCACATCATCTGCATAATGGTTGTATCCAAGAATGTTCTGTCCGCGGAACAGCATCTGCAGTTTTGTATTCTTGAAGCCGTCTCTCAGCTTTCTCAGCCTCTCCCACGGATCTTCCTTCAGGAAACGAAGGGATGCGTCAAAGGTCGCGCCGCCCCAGCATTCAACTGCATAGTATCCGACTTTATCCATTTTATCCACGATCGGAAGCATCTGCTCTGTGGACATTCTTGTGGCCAGCAGGGACTGATGGGCGTCACGCAGAACGGTCTCCACAATCTTGACCGGTTTTTTCTGAACTTCTGCCATTTTATTTACCTCCTAATTATTGAACGAAATCCGTCGTATGGATTATACCCCGAAAATAGCCATGAAAGTACCGGCAGCTACAGCCGTACCGATAACACCGGCCACGTTCGGTCCCATGGCATGCATCAGAAGGAAGTTGGTGGGATCTGCCTCAGAACCAACCTTCTGGGATACACGGGCTGCCATCGGAACTGCCGATACACCGGCGGAACCGATCAGCGGATTTACCTTGCCATGTGTCACCTTGCACATGATCTTTCCGAAAATAACGCCTGCAGCCGTACCGAATGCAAATGCAATCAGGCCCAGTCCGACGATCTTCAGAGTGGTAACCTTAAGGAATGCTTCCGCACTGGTGGTGGCACCTACGGAAAGTCCCAGAACGATAACCACAATATACATCAGGGCGTTGGAAGCTGTTTCTGCCAGCTGTTTAACCACACCGGACTCCCGGAACAGGTTTCCGACCATCAGCATACCTACCAGAGGAGCAGTGGACGGAAGAATCAGGCAGACAACAACTGTTACGATAATGGGGAACAGGATCTTTTCCAGCTTGGAAACCGGGCGGAGCTGCTCCATCTTGATCTTTCTTTCTTCTTCTGTGGTGAGAAGTTTCATAATCGGCGGCTGGATAATCGGAACCAGAGCCATATAGGAGTATGCTGCCACCGCAATGGGACCCATGTACTCTGTCTGTCCCAGCTTGCCTGCCAGGAAGATGGAAGTAGGACCGTCAGCACCGCCGATGATGGAAATGGCAGCTGCTGCCTTGTCGTTGAATCCCCAGAGAATGGCAATGAAATATGCGGCATAGATACCGAACTGGGCTGCTGCTCCCAGAAGGAAGCTCTTCGGGTTCGCAATCAGCGGACCAAAGTCTGTCATGGCGCCCACACCCATGAAGATCAGGGACGGCAGGATACTCCACTCATCCAGCAGGTAGAAATAGTGCAGGAGTCCTCCAACCCCGTTTGAAGAATCTTCTATGGACAGCATAATATCCGGGTAAATATTTACCAGCAGCATACCAAAGGAAATCGGAACCAGAAGAAGCGGCTCAAATCCCTTTTTGATGGCCAGGTATAAAAACACAAAGGCTACCAGGATCATGACCATATTCCCCATTGTCAGATTCAGGAATGCTGTCTGCTGAAGAAGATTCAAAAGTGTACTTTGAATGTATTCCATGTTAATCCCTCCATGTGGAATCTGCAGTCAGCAGACGATTAGTTTAAGGTAGCAAGCGTTGCGCCTGGCTCTACAGAATCACCAGTGGATACGTTGATGGATGCAACTGTACCGTCTTCCGGTGCCACAATCTCATTTTCCATTTTCATGGCTTCAAGGATCAACAGAACCTGTCCTCTCTTCACAGCCTGTCCCACAGCTGCTTTCACACCCAGAATCTTTCCGGGCATCGGAGCTGTAACCTTTACGCTGCCTTCACCGCCGGCGGGTGCTGCTGCCGGAGCCGGTGCTGCTGCGGGTGCCGGTGCTGCTGCCGGAGCCGGTGCCGCTGCAGGTGCCGGTGCTGCCTTCGGAGCTGCCTTTGCTGCAGCTGCACCGGTAAAGCCTTCTTCTACTGTCACTTCATAAACGTTTCCATTAACCGTAATTGTATAATTTTTCATGTTCTTATTTCCTCCTGATTTCTATGCTCTTTTCCAGTTTGAATTTGAAACGCGTCTGATGGACCGTACTACAAGTCCTTCCACAGACGGCTGACCTTCTGATGCGGCAATGGCTGCTGCGATGACAGCTGCCAGTTCTGTATCCTGACTCACGTCAGTGACTTCAGCAGCTGCAGACGGCTGTGCCGGTACTGCTGCCGGAGCGGGCGCGGGTGCCGGTGCTGCTGCAGGCGCCGGTGCTGCCGCTTTTGCCGTACGCTCTTTTTCTGCCTTCTTTTTCTTCGTGCTCTCTTCCCACTGATTGATAAACTTGAAGCAGCTGATAAGCCAGCTGATAAAAATCAGTACGAGGAATACGACTCCCATACCCATCAGGGTGTTCATGGCTGCCTTGGACATTTTTTCACCCACGGTGTATTCCGGGTTAAATGTAATGGAAGTCACATAATTCAGGTCTTCATCCACCATGAGGGTGAATTCCATTTCCCTGTTTTCATATACAGCATCGATTCTGGCGGTATATCCGTCACTGCCCGCCGTCACTTCTGCCGTATTGCTGGAAACATATGCTCCCAGGTCATCTTTGATGCCCTGCCAGGAATTCAGGGCATTTTCCATGACTGTGTCCTTGTTCTTCTGGCTTGTGGCAATGGACTGCTCGATCAGAGCGTCGTCTGTCATGCCGTTGAAAAGTTCCAGATACTGCTGCGCCCCCTGCTGCATGGACATCTGTACTGCCGGATCAATGCTTTCTTCTTCCACTGCTGCAGCGGAACATCCGGAAAGTGCCAGCAGGCAGACGGTCATACAAAGAACCAGCCAGATTTTTCTCATATTCTGTTTCATATATCTGCCACCTCATCCTAGACCGTGCCGTGTTTTTTTGCCGGGCGGTCTTCTCTCTTAGTAAACAGCATTTCAAATGCAGCAATCACGCGTTTTCTGGTGTCTTCGGCATCAATGATGTCATCCACATAACCGCGTCTGGCCGCCGCAAGGGCACTGGACTGCATTGTCTTATACTCTGCTGCTTTTTCGCTGATCAGAGCGGCAGCATTGTCGGAACTGCTGATCTCCTCGGCATACATGATCTTAACAGCGGACACTGCATCCATCATTCCGATGGAGGCGTTCTTCCATGCGTACACCACGTCTGCTCCGATGGACTTGCTGTTCATGGTCAGTCCGGCGCTTCCGAATGCCTCACCGGCAATTACTGTCACCTTCGGCACATCTGCATTGGCAAACGCACTGGTCAGACGGGCTGCAGCACGTGCAATCTTCTTCTCGGTGCACTTGCATCCTTTGTAGCCGTTTACATTGACCAGAGTCAGGACAGGAATGTTGAATGCGTCACAGAAATTCACAAATTCTGCTGCCTTTTCACAGCCCTGAGCAGTCAGACCGCTTTCATATTCGGCGGTCTTCTCTCCGTCTTCATAGGATTCTCTGCGGTTTGCCACACATCCCACCGTATTTCCGTTGAGACGGATGAAGGCTGTTACCATATTGGGAGCATAGTCTTTTTTCAGTTCCAGATAAAAGCTGTTGTCGGAAATCATGGAGAGGGCCAGCGCCGTATCACCTGCGCAGTTCTCCAGTCCTTCACAGAGGCGGTTCAGATCATCCGTGCACTCATCATAGGACATATCATCCTCATTGTTGGCCGGAAGAATGGAAACCAGGGTACGGATACCGGAAAGGACCTCGTCCTCTGTTCCCGCTGCGCAGACGGTTCCTGCCTCTTTGGCCTGGAACTCAGCACAGGAGGTATCCTCTCTGTTTCCTTCAAGGGCATTGGGAGAATTGACAAACAGCTTTGCCTTCTCTTCCATAAATGTAAAATCTGCCATTGCGGACGCAACTGCCATTCCGCCGCCGCAGGTTCCGAATACTGCCTGGATCTGCGGAATCACGCCGGATGCCAGAGTCTGGCAGCGGTAAAGTTTTCCGAATCCATCCAGAGAATCAATGCCTTCCTGAAGTCTCAGTCCCGCACAGTCCACCAGACCGATGACCGGAGCTCCCATCTTCATGGCCATGTCATAAAGATGTTCGATTTTTTTCGCATGCATTTCGCCCACGGAACCGCCCATTACGGACGCATCCTGGCTGTACACATAAACAAGGCCGCCTTCAATGGTACCGTAGCCGGTAACGACGCCATCAGCCGGTGTTTCCTGAGCCTGCATGTTGAAGTCCGTGCTTCTGGCAGTTACATATGCGCCGACTTCAACAAAGCTGTTGTCATCAAGCAATGTGTGAATTCTTTTCATCGCTGATGTTTGTGCTGAATTACTCATTTTGCTGTCCTCCATTATAAAAAATTGACGAAAATCAAATTTCTGCCTAGTGTAATGATATACTTCTTTCACATAAAATTCAAGGTGTTTTTTTGTATACAAAATCGTTTTTTTCTGTACAAAAAATAAGGCCGCCGCAAGTTTTTTTTTAATGCAGCCGCCTTATTTTTCTTTACTTTTTTAAGTACCTGTTTGCCCCTGAATCCAGGCCTCAGCTGTACTTTTTCGTAAGGGTAAAGCCCCTTCCCTTTACCTCGCTGACCTGGTTCACGATCATGAATGCCTTGTCATCCGTTTCAGCCACCAGCTCATTGAGTTTCATCAGTTCCCGGCCGGATATTACCGTAAGAATCGCAAAGGATTCCCGGTGCATGTGTCCGCCCTGTGTATGAAGAAGTGTTACGCCGCGGTCCAGCTTTTCCTGTATCTTCCTGCTGATCTCTTCATAATGTTCACTGATGATTTTCACCTGAATCTGTTTGGTTCCGGACAGGAGTACTTTGTCAATGACCGTGGTGTAAATCATCACCATAACCAGCGCATACAGAATCTTTTCCTTATCCTGAAATGCCAGCTGAGATACCAGAATCACGAAATCCATGCAGTAAAGAGTCACAGACACCGGAATTCCCAGCTTCTTTTTAAGAACCAGCGGGGGAATGTCCGTTCCGCCGGTGGAAGCCCCTGCACGGATGACCACTCCCAGGGAAAATCCTATGATCAGACCGGCAAATATGGCGCAGAGCATGGGATCATCCGTAATGGTGATATTGGCGGTAAACCGGATGGACTGTTCAAGAATAAACGGATAGTAAAACGTTGCCACCAGCGTGGAAAAGGCAAATGTCTTTCCCAGGACATACCAGCCCAGAACAAACATGGCAATGTTGAAAAGCGCCACAAATCCCGAAAGAGGAATTCCCAGGAAATGTTCCGCAATCAGCGCGATACCGGTGGTTCCCGCCGCGATCATGTCCATAGGCAGGATAAACAGCGCTACGCCCAGCGCATAGCAGGTCAGTCCGCACAGAACAATCAGCACCTGAACGGCAAGTTTTTTCATTTCTTTTGACTTGGTCTCCATTTTGATTCATTCTCCCTGTATGATGGATTCCGGCGGCAGACGCCGGGACAGACGGTTTTTCCCGTCTGTATTCTGTTTCTCAGACTTTTATTACGGTGTCTCTTTAACACAAAAAAGCGCATAAAAACAGGAGCGCTTTCGCGCCCCTGAAACATCAGGATTATTTCCCGAATACCGCTTCATAATCTTTGCGGAATTTTTCAATTCCCTGGTCGGTCAGCGGATGATGCGTCATCTGTTCGATAACCTTGTACGGAACAGTGGCAATATCTGCTCCGGCCAGTGCGCACTCTGTCACATGGATGGTATGCCGCACGCTGGCAGCGATAATCTCGGTGGTGATATTATGTATATTGAAAATCTCGGCCACCGTTTCAATCAGTTCGATGCCCGGCTGGGAAATGTCGTCCAGCCGTCCCAGGAACGGAGAAACGTATGCGGCTCCGGCTCTGGCTGCCAGAAGTGCCTGATTTGCGGAAAAAATCAGAGTCACATTGACCTTGATGCCTTCCGCAGAAAGAACCTTTGTGGCTTTCAGACCTTCTGCCGTCATCGGGATCTTCACCACCATATTGGGATGAAGCCGGGCGATTTCACGTCCTTCCGCGATCATCCCTTCTGCATCTGTCGTGGTTGCCTTCACTTCGCCGCTGATGGGTCCGTCAACGATGGAAGCAATTTCCTTCAGTGTCTCCACATAGTCTTTCCCCTCTTTTGCAATCAGGGACGGATTCGTGGTGACTCCGCAGATCACACCCATGTCGTTGGCCTGTCTGATTTCATCCACATTGGCCGTGTCTATAAACAGTTTCATTGGTATCCCCCTCCTTATCGTGAAACTTCCCTTATCATGAAATCCAGCCTTTCAGGCTACCCCCATTTTAAGCTCTGGCCCGCAGAATGTCAATGGGTTTGACTGTTCCGATTCCGGCTTTTCCGCCGGTTTCCCGGGGCACCGGATTCTCTTTCTCAGGCTTTCTGTCCTTCTTCCTTTTCTGCAGCATATTTCCTGAAAACCGCATCCGTTTCCGGTGCTGCTTTCTTCAGAGACACCAGCTTCCGGCTGCGGTTCAGAAAACAATGTCCCGTTTCCCCGTTTGCCTTCAGTTCCCCGGTTTCCTTGTCTCTCACTTCATAAGAAAGGATCAGACGGATCCCGTTATAGGATTTTATGGACACGGAAATGGATACTGTATCCCCGAAAAATGTCATCACATGGTACTCGCAGGAGGCCGACAGCACAGGGCAGATGATCCCGTCCTCCTCCATTTTTTTATAGGGGATCCCCATCTGATCCATGTAATCAATTCTGGCGGATTCAAACCAGCGGATATAATTGGAATGATGTACAATTCCCATCTGGTCCGTTTCATAATACTGTGCCTTCCATTCATATGGCTGCATATTCTGTCCTCTCCTTTCCCTGCTCTTCTTCCGGAAATTTCCGGGCCCCATCCCGCTCCGGCACTTCCACAGACTGATTTCCCATCGATTATAGCCCAATGGCACTGAAATTTCAATCACCCGGTGTCTCTCCCTTTTTCTGTTTCGGAGAATCACCTAAAAAACACATGTCTTCCGGAATATCCTGCTGTATTTTCCGCCAGCCGGCTTTCTTTTATTAATTTTTTTATTTTCATATTGCATTTTCACAATGAGTATACTATCATAAACATATGAACAGTGATTCATATGTTTATTTGTTCTTCCGATCCGGACCAGACACATTGAAACGGAATTCTTCATAAGAAAGACTCTTCCGATCCGCAAAATGGTCCGATGATTCCATATTTCAATTTTAACCTGTGGGGAGGAAACAATCATGACTGATGTGAAACAAAACGATCCGATTCCGGCTTCCGAAAAACATCTCCATGAGCAGGAAACCTGCTCGTGCGGACATCATCACGAACATTCCCATGAGCACTCTCATGAACACGAAACCTGCTCATGCGGACATCATCACGAACATTCCCATGAACACTCTCATGAGCACGATGCCTGCTCATGCGGACATCATCACGAGCATTCCCATGAGCACTCTCATGAACACGATGCCTGTTCATGCGGACATCATCACGAACATTCCCATGAACACTCTCATGAATACGACGACTGTTCATGCGGACATCACCACGGACATTCCCATGAGCAGCCGCACGCTCCGGAAGAGCACCGTTCTCCGGTTCGTTCCTCTGCTCCATGCACGGTCTATATGGTGGAGCATATTGACTGCGCCCACTGTGCTGCTTCCATAGAAAGCAAAATCCGGAATCTGCCTGAAGTTGAAGATGCGGTTCTCACATTTGCCACCAGGCAGCTTCGTGTCTATTCCGAAGCCGGCCCTTCTCTGCTTCCCAGACTTCAGGAGATTGCCGACCGCATTGAGCCCGGCACTACCATCAAAGTCCGTGAGAAACAAAAAAAAGCCGCCGGCCATCCGGATTCCGAAGACAGCAGCCATAAGAATGACAAGATCGACCTTCTGGCCGGTGCCGCTCTGTTTATTGCCGGTGAGGCGCTTTCAGGCCCCCTGCCTGCAGCGTCTGTCCTCTGCTTCATTGCCGCTTACCTCGTTCTGGGCCGTGAAGTTCTCATGACCGCCCTGAAAAACATGAAAAACGGTCATGTCATGGATGAAAATTTTCTGATGAGCCTTGCAACACTTGGCGCTTTTCTGATCCGTCAGTTTGACGAAGCCGTAGGAGTCATGCTGTTCTACCGCATCGGTGAGGCATTTGAACACAGAGCAGTGGAAAAAAGCCGCAGCCAGATCATGGAAGCCGCTGACCTGCGTCCTGAAGTCGTACTCTGCGAAGAACACGGAGAACTCCATGAAATTCCTGCAGAGGATGCTGTTGCGGGACAGATTCTCCACGTGCGTCCCGGTGACAGAATCCCTCTGGACGGTGTGGTTTTTGAAGGAGAAAGCCGCATTGACACTTCCCCCATCACGGGAGAACCGGTTCCTGTGGCAGTGCAGCCAGGCAGCCCTGTCATTTCCGGCTGTGTCAACACCTCCGGTCTCATCAAGATCCGTGTGGAAAAAGAGCTGTCCGAATCCATGGTCACAAGAATCCTGGACTCTGTGGAAAATGCCGCAGCCAGCAAACCCCAGGTGGAACGTTTCATCACGCGTTTTGCCAGAGTCTATACTCCGTTTGTGGTACTCCTTGCTGCCGCAACAGCCGTAATTCCTTCCCTTATTACGGGAAACTGGAGTCACTGGGTCTATACAGCCCTGACTTTTCTTGTTATCAGCTGCCCCTGTGCCCTGGTTCTGAGCGTACCTCTGGCATTCTTTTCCGGAATCGGCGCCGGATCCAGACAGGGAATCCTCTTTAAAGGCGGTGCCGCTCTGGAAGCTCTCAAAGGGGTTAAAACCGTAATCATGGATAAAACCGGCACCATCACCCGGGGAAATTTCGTCGTACAGTCCATTTCTCCCCAGGCAGGAATTTCCGAAGAGGAACTCCTGGCCTATGCGGCATCCTGTGAATCCTCTTCGACTCACCCCATCGGGGCCAGCATTCTGGCTGCAGCCGGGGAACGCGGCATCGTCTGGGAAGCACCGGAACAGATCAGTGAAATTCCAGGAAAGGGAATCCATGCGGTCTCCCCGGCAGGAGAATTCCTCTGCGGAAACCGGAAACTTCTGGACGCTTACGGTGTGAACTGCTCTGCCTGTCCGGAGGATTCTGCCGCAACCATGGTCTATATTGCCAGAAACGGAAATTATGCAGGATCCATATCCATCTCTGACACCATCAAACCGGAAGCCGGACCGGCTGTGTCCGCGCTGAAAGCATCCGGCATCCGTACGGCCATGCTGACAGGGGACAGTGAAAAATCCGCGGCAGCTGCAGCACAGGCCACAGGTATTGATATGGTATATGCCCATCTGCTTCCCGATGACAAGCTGGAAATTCTCAGAACCATCCGCGAAAAATACGGAAGCTGCATGTACGTGGGAGACGGCATCAACGATGCGCCTGTTCTGGCCGGTGCCGATGTGGGCGCTGCCATGGGAAGCGGAGCGGATGCGGCCATTGAAGCCGCCGACGTGGTATTCATGACCTCCAGCGTCGAAGCGATTCCCGCCTCCATCCGCATTGCCCGTCAGGTGGGACGCATTGCCTGGCAGAATGTTGTTTTTGCTCTGGCTGTCAAGGCCCTTGTTATGGTTCTCGGCCTTCTGGGCTTTGCTTCCATGTGGATGGCAGTCTTTGCCGACAGCGGAGTTGCCATGCTCTGTGTGCTGAATTCCATTCGTATTTTATATTTCCACAGAAAATAGTCCCGGTTCCGCCTGCGGAAGATCCGGGACCATACGAAAAGAGCCGATACGGAAAAGGACAGAATGATATGTACCCAGAATCCTGGACACATTGATTTATGATCACGGCTAACACATGG
>OGGQ01003739.1_pt1 | contig 13722 bp, 17 predicted proteins | sample 1571191 | NCBI WGS metagenome assembly OGGQ01 (sample SAMEA2582061, study PRJEB24529) | metagenome | biome: Human gut stool | place: China | collected 2011
CCCCAGCCGCTGGGCAGTCTCCTCCATGAGGGACTGCAGCTGCTCCAGGGCGGTCTGCTTGGCCTGCTCAAATTTCTGCTGTTCCACCGCCGCGTCGCCGCAGGAGGCGGGCAGGGTGGCCAGCCCCTTCTTGTACACATAGGCCCGGCCAATGGCAATGCCGGAAAAAACCGGCCGTCCGTTGCCTACAATCATGCTCTGATGCTCCCTTCCAGATCCGCTGCTCTTATTTGCTCAGCGTGAGTACAGTGTCTCCGGCCTTTACTTCCCCGGTGTGACACTCCACCTGTGCAAAGCTGTCCGAATTGCAGATGACAATGGGGGTGATGGTGTCATACCCGTCGGCAGCAATGGCCTCCCGGTCAAAAGAGATGAGCAGCTGTCCCTTCTTCACCTGGTCGCCGTTGGCGGCGTGGGTGGTGTAGTGGGCTCCCTTCAGCTTCACCGTCTCCAGACCGATGTGGATGAGCACTTCCGCCCCCTGGGTACTGGTGAGGCTGACGGCGTGTCCGGTGTCGAACATCATCTCAATGGTGCCGTCGCAGGGGGCTACCACCTCGTTTCCGGTGGGGCGGATGGCAATCCCCTTGCCCAGAATCTCCTCGCTGAAGGTGGGGTCGTTCACTTGGGTCACCGGAACGGCCTCCCCCGCCACGGGAGCAGCAATCTCGATCTTGTCCTCCTGTTTTCCAAACAGCTTGTCAAATAATCCCATACGACAAAATCCTCTCTTTTCTTAAAACATCAAGCCCGGTGAATCCGGTGCAGATTGACGGTAAGGTAAGCCAGCTGCTCCGGCGTCAGGGCTTTTCCGCTGGCTTGTTCCAAGGGCTGGGTTACAATTTCCGCAAGATGGAAGTCCTCCGGAAACGCCTGGGAAATGAGCTGGGCAAAGTGACTCTCCCTGGGTGTCTGGTTCTGGGGTGAAAACTGGTCCAGCGCCAAAAATTTCAAATGGACGATCAACTCATCAAAGTAAAGAGAGCTCCGGTCCAGATGAAGTGCCGGATGATGAGTCAATACCTGGAGCATCTCCCCCAGCGCCTGGGTCACCTGCATCGTAATGCCCAGAGAATTTTCATACTCCGCATTGAGCAGATGCAGGGCAATGGAGGCCGCCTCGTCCTCGGGCAGCTCCACCTGGAAGCGCCGCTGGATCTCCGCCAGGGCATAACAGCCCACGGCGTACTCCTTGGGGTAAAAGAGCCGCACCTCTGTGTGCAGGGCGTTGGTAAAGGACATGCCGTTTTTGATGCGCTGGATGGCAAAGCAGACGTGGTCGCTGAGGGTGTAAAAAATGCTCTCGTTCAGTTTCCGGTCCAGCGCCTTGGAGGCATACTCAATAAGCTCTGTACAGAATTCCACCTGGTCGTGAGGAAGGCTGGCAAACAGATTGCTCAGCCGCTCCATATTGTCCCGGCCGGTAATGCGGAACATCTTTTCCGCCTGCTCCTGCTGAATCGTCTGCCCCGCCTTGACGCCAAAGCCCAGCCCTCGGCCCATGGCAATGTACTCACAGCCATGCTCATCCTGACAACTGACCACATTGTTGTTGATGGTCTTCAGCACCTGAAAGCTCATTGACCTTGTCCTCCTCCCCGATGGTCTTCTCAGATTTCCAAACAGGAAAAGAAAAAACCAGGCCCCACCGTCTACACCGCAATGATACTTGCCGAACCTCTGTCGGCAGGATTTGGTGTATGTCGTGAGTCCCGGTTTTGCCCGCTTGCGCGGTAACAATCCAAGCTTCTGTTCAAATATTATAGAAAATTTAAGAGTATGTCAATGGATTTTCTGCGAAATAAATAATTCAGTTAGGTTCACAAATCGGCAATTAATTTTTTGTTCATATTTACCCGAAAATTTGGTCGTTTTCCAGGCGATCCAGTACCTGCCTGGCATATTTCACCTCCACCGGGTCGGTGTAGAAGCGCTCATATTCCCCGGCCAGAGGCAGCCCCATGGGTACGCCATCCCGGCGGAAACGCATGGGACTGTCCTCGCTGCGGCGGGCGGACATGTGGAAGGCCCGCAACCCCGTCCGACGGACTAGTGTCTCCAGATTGGCGCTTTTCACTCCACTGCCCGCCAAAATGGTCAGACGGCCTGCGGCCTGCCGGTTCAGCCCGGCCAGCAGCTCTGCTCCCTGAAGGGCTGTGGCTGCCTGACCGGAGGTGAGGATGGTGTCGATGCCCAGCTCCACCGCGTCCTCCAGCCCCTCCCGGGCGTCCCGGCAGAGGTCAAAGGCCCGGTGAAGGGTCTTATGAAGAGGACCGGCGGCGGCGATCAGCTGGGCCAGCAGCTCCCGGTCCAGCCGTCCGTCCGGCTCCAGAGCTCCCAGCACCACGCCGTTGACCCCAAGCTTCCGGCACAGCTCCACCTCCCTCAGCAGGATTTCCTGCTCGGATTGGGTATAGCAGAAGTCTCCGAACCGGGGACGCAGAAGCACATTCACCGGAATATCCAGCTTTTGCACCGCTTCGATCAAAAACGGACTGGGGGTCACGCCTCCCACCATCAGATCGCCGCACAGCTCCAGCCGGTCCGCCCCGTTCTCTGCCGCGGCCCGGGCCGACTCTACGCTGTCCACACAAATTTCCAATATCATTTTGTCCGCTCCTCCCCTACTTTTCTTTGTCTTTTCCTGCCATTGGCACATTGCAGGAAGGAAAAAACTGTGGTATAGTCAAATTGTCTCTCCAATCCACACCAAAAGGGTTCCCCCTTAAGAAAGGATTTCTTATGAAGCGTTTCTGTTTCCGGGCGCTTTCATGCGCCGTACCCGCTCTGTTTATTCTGCCCGTCTTTGCGGACGGCAGCTCCACTTCCACGCCGGTTGCCGATACCGCCGGTTCTCCCCTGGTGGATGCCCTGGCCCTGCTTTTGGCTGCCGCCATTTTGTGCGGGGTCATCTTTCTCTTTTACCGAGTGCTGCATCCCAAATCTCAGGAGGAGCAGTCCCAGAACCACCGCCTGAAGCGCCGGTGAACGGGTTCCCGGCTGTACGGGGAGAGGGGATAATTTTGTCCACTATACCATGCCCCTCTTCCACCGTCAAGGAAACCGGACAGCGCCTCATTTTCCTTTTTCTTCCCTGCTGCCGCCTGTAAAAAAACAGGCGGCTTTTTTATTTACATTTAGATCATAAAAATATTCTGCACTGTTCCCGCTCCGGTAAGCTGGCAGGACTAGCAAAAACAGGCAGGCCATCGGGAGTATAGAAACTGCTCCGCGGGCAAAGCTATGCTCGGATGTTCCATCCAAACAAAAAAGAAAAATCTACGAAATTGATTAAAGGAGAGACAATTATGTCCAGCAATAAGAAGACTGTGGTTCCCAGTGCTCGTGAGGCTATGAATCAGTTTAAGATGGAGGCCGCCAATGAGGTGGGCGTCAACCTGAAGCAGGGCTACAACGGCGACCTGACCAGCAAGCAGGCCGGTTCCGTGGGCGGCCAGATGGTCAACATCATGAAACCCGTACGAACCGCGAATTATGAACGGGCAGACCGCACCGCGCCGGGCCATGTTCAGCGCATTTGCTACACAGCCACCGTCACAGCCTGACATACAACCAGCGGCCGAGGGCATTAAGCCCCCGGCCCCTTTTTCGTCGTCTCTCGCCCTACGCCCCGCAGGGCGTCAGAGCGACAGCAATCCCCACGGGGACGAGGCCACAAGTTACCACCACCAACCGGCGGGGGATTGCGAAGGAGCGTACCCACCTTATTCCCCGCCCTGCTTACGGCTCCGTCACTTGCCCAGCCTCCGCCCGTGGCGGGCCACTGGTTCTCAGGTTACCGGACAAGCCTCTCTCTGAACAACAAAAAGCTCGGAACACTTGCACGCGTCAAGTGTCCGGGCTTTTTATGTCTTTTCATTCATGGCTTTCATGATTTCTAATACTGCCTTTTTTTGCCGAGGCGTTAGATTCGCCCATTGACGGAATACTGCATCCAGTTCCGGGGTCAGCTCCACCATTTCCCCCTCTGCAAAAAACTGTGAAAGTGTTATTCCAAACCCTTTGCAAATTGCTTCTAAAGTGGAGACCGAAGGAATGGTATTGCGCTTATAGATATTTGCTATCGTAGCATGGGACAAGTTGCTGTTTTTTGCCAGACGATAGGTTGTCCATCCTTGACTTTCCAAAAGCTGGTGCAGCCTTTCCAGAATATCCATACTTTCAACACCATCCTTTTGTAGCTATTTTATCGTTAAGTTTGATGGTATTATATGAAAGTATTGTAACTATATTATTGTTATGTTAGAATGCAATTTGAGCAGCACAGCAAGAGTGCGAATGAAAGCTTGAAAGGACTGATATTATGAGTAACCAAAGCGGCGGCTGGGATACCGCCATTGAAACACAGGACTATATGCCCAGCGGCGGTACGGCTCCACACAGCGGGGGAGCTGCCCCATACGGTGGGGGAGCAGCCCCACAAAATGGCGCAAGTATATTTGTAGACCAGAGCGAGAGCATTGTGTCCACCATCGGAAGCAACTATCTGCAAAACTTCCTCACCGGCGGCCAGGTGTCGAAGGGCGTAGGCATCCTGACCCAGAAACGATTCTACTATAAGGGCAGGAATTTCAGCGGTGCGGGCAAGGACATCAAATCCGCCACAGAGGAGGGTGTTGTGTCCATCGAGGACATTACCTTTACCAAGTTTACCCATATCCGGCATACCGGCTTTTTGCTTTTTGCTATCCTTCTGACAGTCGTGGCCCTGATTCTGGCTGTATCGTTCCCGTACAATAAGACATTCTTCATAGCCTGCTTGGTGATTGCACTTCCCTTCTACATCTATTATTTTGTCAAACGGAGCAGCCTGTTTCTGATTGCATTCCCCGGCGGTGGCTTTGCCTTTGACATCCGCTGGTACCCTATCGCTGACATCCGTGACTTCCAGCGGCAGCTCCACTTATTAAAAGACCACCGCAAGGAGGGTGGGAAAGCATGAGAGAACAGTACCCTTTTTTCCGGGAGGAGGACGAACACACCCAGGCGGTCATCGGCGAGGATGCCGCGGAGGCCGATCTGAATGGGGAATATCAAAAACCTTATGCCATTCTTACCCAGAAGCGGCTTTACTGCAAGAACGAACAGGGTAATTTTATTACTCCCTCTAAAAATTTGCTGGGTGCAGCAATGGAACAAATGGGCAAAGGCAAGGTTTATTTACTCTGGTTCGCATTCGCATTAGTGGTGTTTGATATTCCTTATATAGGTTACTTTGCCTTTTTTGAAGGTTCGAAAATCACCATTTCTATAATAATTCGTTTAGTGCTTGATGGCATATTTATTATCTGTTTTCTTCTTTTCGCAAAAAAGCTTCCAATAAATGCATCTCGCCTTTTCTGTATCATTACCCTACCTCGCGTTATTTTTTTCTCTCCTTGGGCCGATTTTATTGCTGACCTCTACTGGTTAAACTATGGTTTCAATTCTTTTTTATTTCAAATAGTTGCATTTCATGTTCCCGATTTGATATTGAGAGTATTACCGGTGATTCTTATTTTGGCGTATTACATTCCCGTTCGGATATTGGGACATTCGTTTGTAATCAGACACGATACCGGAAGATTCTCCTTTGCCCCCAGCCTGTATTCCGCTGCCGAATTGAAACACTTTGCAGCCCAGGTTAAGGCCCTAAAAGCAGGTGACACAAATGGGCAATAACCCTGGTTTTCTGCTCGGCGGTGCCTCTTGCTCCGCTGTCCTTACTGCTAAAACCGTCACCCTCAGCGGAAACTATTACTGCTATGACATTCACAAACGGCGCAAAGTGTCCGGGACTGTCACGGTGGACTTGCTCAATGTGCTGCGGGTGGGGCTGACCAAAACCTATTCCCGCCTTATGCTGGCTGTCCCAATGTGTTTCGGTTTCGCCGCTCTGGGCATCAAGGCCATTCCCTCTGTCGAGGTAAAAAAGACCCTTTTGGAAATTCCAGATGTTTGGAGCTTCTCCCCTGGCGTTACATTCTGGAGCCTGCCCCACCAGGATTTTCTGTGGAAGCTGTGCGCCGTGCTGTGCCTGCTCACCATCCCCCTGTACTGGTTAAGTTACCGCAACGATTTGGAGGTCAACACCACCCAGGGCCGCTATCTGCTCCCCCGGAAAGGAATGGACGCGGCACAGATCGCCAGCTTCCAGCGAGAGTTTACGCAAGCAAAAATGGCTCGACAGAAGCAGAACAAGCGTATATAATTCAAAAAGGCGGACGGTCAAAGGGCCGTCCGCCGCTGTTCTAAAAGGGGGATGTGAAGCATGAGCAAAATGCGACACGGCAGGGGGTGGATTGCGGACAAACTGATGGACCTGCGGAAAGAGTCTGGCATGACCTTGGAACAGGTTGCAAAAGAGAGTGGCATATCCATATCTACGCTGAGTAATTATGAAAACGGGAACAGTGAGCCTAATGCTTATGTCCTGGAAGATATTTTAGCGGTCTATCAGTGTACTCTGGGGGATTTTTTGGATGTTGTACCGACAGACTACGGAACCGCCTTAAAAGTATTTCAGGCATATGGATTGGGAGAAGATTTCTTGAGAGAACTAGAGATGCAGCGACTTTTTTCTAAGAGAGGTCTATCCTATGACATGGCAGGTATCTTAAATCTGATTTCCAAATACCCCCTGGAAGCACAATCGTTTTACAAAGCCTTGGAGAATTTTTTCGATTATCATAACCATGAACAGCTCAGCTATAAAATTACCCAAGGGACAACAGAGAGGGGTGTGAGGCTTCCAGGGCAGGTAGTAGCGCGGATGCTGATAGAACCTGTTGTCTGTGCACTGATCGACATTTTCCGCATAGAATATACAGATAAACTAACCTCCGCCATTGGGGAATGGAGCAAGGAGCAAGCAGTCATCTCTCAAGAGTTTAGGGCCGATGTAGTAAATATCATGCGTGGGAAATGGAAAAAAGAATTGAAAGAATAAAAAGACCGTCTGGCGTTGTAATCGCGCGTCAGACGGTCTTTTTTTGTATTAGTTTCTGTCTGTTTTTCAAAATGCAAAAAAGAGAAGCCGGAAAGAAAGGTAATAATTTTTGCAAAATTGGAATAGGCCAGCAAAGCCAAAAGTTGGGTGTAGATTAGTGTCACAGGTAACCTGTACGCACTAAACCACCACCTTTGGGGTCGCGACCTGGGGAACGGTGGACATAATCAAGAAGAAGGTGATACCATGGCAAAATTCAACATTTCCCTGACCTGCGAACAGGCCACGGGAACGGCAACGCCCATCGTGACCGAGGTGACGGACGATGTGGAATGGGTGGATGGCCCGGACGGTAAACGCCGCCCCGGTTCCCGTGTGGGAACACGGTACAGTGTGATGATGCAGCACAGCGGATGCGCCCCACTGGTCGTGAGGACCCCGGAAACCACCCCGACCGTGAGCGCCGAGGACGTGGCTGCGGCCTGTTTGTCTGGAAATTTTATCCGGGTCCGCTTTGAGGGCTTCACAGCCAGCCCCTACCAGGGCAGGAACGGCCTTGGCATCAGTGCAAGCGCTGAGAAGTGCATAGTCGTGACCCCTGTGGCCAACGCTTCCAAGACCTGACCAACTCATAACCGGCGGCCCTGGCAGGGCTGGGGCCGCCACCTTTAAAGGAGGAAAAAATTTGAAAACCGTAAACGCTATCGCCGCTTTGTTGGTGGCACCGCTGGAAAACCAATGGGACAAGTGCGGCCAGTCCATCGAGGACCGGGACACTCTGGGTGCTGTGACCCATTTCGCCTTTATGATTTTTTACATTATGGCGTTGACTGCCGCTGCCTGCGGGCTTGTGGCTCTGGCCTGCGAGTTCTGGGTCTGGCTGATTGTCCCCGCTCTTGTTGTCTGGCTTCTTGCGTACTATGCCGGGAAGAAGCCACAGCCCCCGCTTCCGCCTTCCACGCCCACACTGGAGAATATTGAGGAAGTGCGCGCCCGAGCAGAGCATACTTATCCGATCATGAAGCAGACGGCGTATCTCCTGTTTACTGACCTGTGCCGCTACCTGCCCGGCCTTGTGTCCCCCTTTTCCCTGTCGGCGGTGACAGCCCCGGTGAATTTTGACATTACCGCCAGCCTCGTCACAAAGTTTCACTTCGTACTCTCCAAGGGCCAGTGCAGCGCACCCGTCAGTGATGTAAAGGATATCCTGTACAACATTATCTTTCAGCGCCTCCGCGCCCAGGACCTCCCCATCTCTATTCCGGCTATTTACACTGCGGCGGACGGCAGCACATGGCCGGGCCTGGTGGTGGACGGTATCTATGATCTGGGCCACCAGTACCGGGTGGACCTGGTCATCACCAACGAGGCCGAGGTGGCCGCCCTCCGGGCCAAGGGCCTATCCTGGTCCGAGGACGATGACGAAGCCGAACCTCAGGACCCGGACCTCTAAGATTATGCTGGTAGGGTACGAGTACAATTCCTATAAGCTGGGTGTGGCGCTGGGGGTCCTTTGGCCCCCTGGCCCCACGGCCCCGCCCCATTGGCTGGTCGTTGGTCCAAGCGGAACGGGGAAAACAGTATTTTCCGGCCAGCTTTCAGCCCGCATGGTGCTGCGGGAAAATGCCCGTCTGTGGATAGCCAACTACAAGGACGATGATTTTTTCCAGTTTCTCCAGGGAGGACAGGGACGATATTACCGTTTCCGGGATGCAGTCAACGGCATACGGGATTTTTACGCCGTTTTGGAGGCCCGCCTGGGCGGGGACGCGGACCGCTCCCTGTGCCTGCTGTGGGTGGATGAACTGGCGGCCATGGTGACGGGGCTGGACAAGAAAGAGGGAGAATTTGCAAAGTCCGCTGTGGCCTCCATCCTCCAAACCGGCCGCTCCCTCAACTGTCAGCTACTGGTCAGCGTCCAGCGTGCGGACAGCGCTTACTTCAACAACGGAGCGAGAGAGAATTTTGGGAATGTGGTGTTCCTGGGTCCCAATATCACAAAGGAGGCAGCGGGGATGTTCGGGATAGACCGGGCAGCTCTGCCCTCTGTGACCGGGCGGGCAGGATACTACATCGTCAACGGCAACAGCGAAGCAATCCGCCCCATCCAGTGCCCCATCATCAAGGACACCGCCAAGCTGAAAGAGGCCCTTTCGCTGGGACTGACAAGGTGACAAGCTGGGAGCGGCGGCGGAGCCGTAGGCGTAAGCCGCCGCTCCTGTTAACTTGATTCTTTATGAACATTAACAGAAAAGAGGAACACGAGCGCCCCCGGCCCAGGGACGGTGTAACAGTAAAAGAGTGCGGAAACCTTATAGAGGTGCGGTACAGTGTAAATGCTCCCCCGGAAACAGTCATTCAAAAACTGACGGCGGAGCTATACTTGGATAAACGGACGGGAGAAGTTAAGGCTTTCCGGCACACGGAAAACCGGGCAGAGGACAAGTCCAGCGTGGCGCAAAGTCTGTGCAGGCTGCGGGACCTCATCAACACCAATGTGACAGACCCGGACCGGGTTCTATGGGTAACGCTGACCTACCGGGAAAATATGTGTGACCCCTCCCGGTTGTATGAGGACTTCCGCCGCTACCGGCAGCGACTAAACTACTACCTGGACAAACAGGGACAGCCGAAATGTGAATACATATCGGCAGCAGAGCCACAGGGCCGTGGGGCGTGGCACCTCCATTTGCTGCTCCTGTTTCCCGACAAGGCCCCATTTATCCCCAACACTGAAATGGCCCGTCTGTGGGGGCAGGGATTTACCAAGACCAAGAGCCTAAAGGGCGTGGATAACCCGGGCCTCTATCTGACCGCCTATCTGGGCGATATGGAACTGACCGAGGCGGTGACGGCTGGACAGTTCCAAGCGGCTCACATCCAGGAGAAGGCGACGGGGAAAGCGGTGGTAAAAGGGGCGAGGCTGCGGCTGTACCCCAGCGGATTCAACTTGTATCGCTGTTCCAGAGGTGTGAAGCGGCCACAAGTCAAGCAAATGACCGAGGGTGAGGCCCGCCAAGTCATCAGGGACGCCCCTCTTGTCTATGAAAAGACCATAGCGGTCTTGAATGGCGAGGGTGAAACAGTGAACATCATTAACTACCGCCAATACAATCGGGCCAGGGACGAGGCGAAAAACGCTCCCGGTGAGAGACCGGCAGAGACAGCAGCGGGATCTGTCGGGGAGGCACCCAAAGAATGAAAACCGGCGGTTTTACCGCCTACCGCTAGCTCCTATCTAAGGACATCCCGCGGGATGCACCGCTGAAAACAAATATTTGAACTGGTCACACCGCAAACAAGAACCCCTTATTTTAAGAAACCCAAAAGGTGTACCACCTGAATGTCAGGAGGTGCTAATGAAGCATATTTTACACATAAAAGGGAACTCTAGTGCAAAGGAGGCCGGCCTTTGCAGACTGTAAACCAAATTTTCCCGGAGGTCCTTGCACGCCAAATCTGGCTTCATTACTTTAACGACTATCTCCGGGAGCGAAACATCATCACCGAGGAAGAATGGCGCAAATTGCGCCAAAAAATTGGATAATACCAGGCAAAAGGCGCTCAGAATGTTACCTCTGAACGCCTTTTGTCCTTGATTTTTTCTCCACATATGATATAATATAGATGATGATAAAACGAACTTTTTGGAGGTAGCCAGTATGGACATACATACCGCACGGCAGCAGCTCAAAACAAAATCTATCTATGACATTCCCATGCGGGTCACCTACTACGCTCGTGTATCTTCTGAAAAGGATGAACAGCTCAACTCCCTGGGCAACCAGATTTCCTATTATGAGGACTTCATCAAGAAAAATCCCAACTGGACTTATATAGAGGGCTACATTGACGAGGGCCTTTCCGCCGCCACCACCAAAAAGCGCGAGAATTTCCACCGCATGGTGGACGATGGAAAAGCGGGCGTTTTTGATTTCATCATCACCAAAGAGATTTCCCGTTTTGCCCGTAATACCCTGGACAGTATCAGCTTCACCCGTGAGCTGCTCAACGCCGGGGTGGGGGTGTTCTTTCAGAACGACAATATCAACACGTTGGACGAGGACAGCGAGCTGCGGCTTACTATCATGTCCGGTATTGCCCAGGACGAGCTTCGCAAGCTGTCCAGCCGTGTGAAATTCGGTCACGCCCAGGCCATCAAGAAAAATGTGGTGCTGGGAAACAGCCGCATTTTTGGATACACCAAAGACGGCGGGCGGCTGGTCATTGACCAGGACGAGGCTCCTATGGTACGGGAACTGTTTGAACTGTACGCCACAGGGCAATACAGCATGAAGCAGATAGAAACCCTGTTTTGGGAAAAGGGCTACCGCAACCACAACGGCAAGAAGATTGCCCACACTACCATGTCGGGCATGATTTCCAATCCCAAGTACAAGGGCTATTATGTAGGCAACAAGGTCAAGGTCATTGACCTGTTTACCAAAAAGCAGAAGTTTTTGCCCCCCGAGGAATGGGTCATGTTCAAGGACGAGACAGGCGAGATCGTCCCGGCCATTGTGGACGAGGAATTGTGGGAACAGGCCAACAAGGTACTGAAAAAGCGGAGTGAGGACGTAAAGGGGCGGCAAGGGATATGCAACCACGCCAACCTCCTAACCGGAAAATTGTATTGTGCCGACTGCGGCACGGCCTACTATCGCCGGGAGTCCAAAGACAAGTACGGAAACAGGAACAGCAAGTGGGTGTGCAGTAACAAAATCAATAGCGGTGCCGCTGCCTGTGCTTCTTTTCCCATCTACGAGGAAGAATTAAAGCCCCTGCTCTTTGAAGTGTTCCAGGAGACAGAGGCAGACGCCGAGGCGCTGATTGAGGAATACATTGAGATGTATAAATCCCTGGAGGACGGCGGAGACACCGCGAAGCAGATTGCCGCGCTCCGAGACCAGGCAGACCTGGCACGAAAGAAAAAAAGCAAGCTGCTGGGCTACAATGCCGCCGGTCAGCTCTCCGACAAGGACTTTCTTGCCATGAATAAAGAGTGTGACAAGGAGATTGAGGAGGCCGAGCGTCAGATTTACGATCTGGAACAGCAGCAGCTTTCCAAGGAGGAGTTTCGGAAGCACATTGATACCATTCGCCGGGTGCTGCATGACGCCAAACGGGACGCCGCTCAGGGTATTATCAACAAGGATTTCATCGACAAGTATATTGACAAGATTTTTGTCACCCCGGAGGCGGACGGCACCATGCGCCTGCAAATCAAGATTTTTACCGGGGAGACAACGGACAAGTACCTCTCTAAACTCAGAGGTCGTACGGGTCACACGTTGAAGAAGATGATCGAGGCCTACGAGAACGGCATGAAGTAACGTTTCCCCTATCGGGACGGTATATTCCTGCTGATTCGTCTTAGACGGCGGCGGGCCGGGCACCCCAGTTTTGCAAATGGATCTGTCGGCAGGTCGTCAGGACTCCTGACTCCTATGACAGAACTCTTTGCAGACAGCGGGCCGCCCGGCCCGCTTTTTACATATATAGTATAATTATAAATACGTCTGAGCCTAGCGCACACTGAATAAAAAAGCGGTATCAACATTTTGTCGATACCGCTTTCAACACATCTTTCACGTTCTGAAAACCAACACTTATAATGAATCCGGGATAATTGCAGGCTCTACTCCTATATCACGCATATAATTCAACACATGATTGAACGCCTCGATATACGCCTGCTCTCCATTGCGCTCTTGAATGGCCTGTGCAATTTTTTTATGTGGAATATATTCATATTTTTGGAACGTATTTTGATTGTATTTTACAAAATTATGTTCATATTCCTCCAGCAATTGAAGAAGCGCTTTCTCAAAATCCGCCAATGTACGGTTATGAGCTAAATCCGCCACCATGCTGTGAAACTTATTTCCGCTTTCGCTTGGATGCGAATTACTCATCGCATCTTGTTCCATTGTATCAACATATTGGTTGAGGGCAGCTATTTCCTCATCTGTCGCCTTATACGTTGCCAGGCGCGCCAGCACTGCCTCAAAATACATTTTTGCCTCATACAGTTCATAAAACTTACTTCTATTCATGGACGCTGCAGGAGGAATGTTCGGTAATATTGTAATATCTTGAATGTCCTTTATATAATATCCTTTTCCTTGTACAGCATCTACCAGACCAAGAGCAATCAACTTCGAGATGGCCTTCTGCAGCGTCGGTCTACTGACATTATAGATTTCTTCCATTTCCCTTTGAGATGGAAGTTTATCTCCCGGCTTCAGTTCACCGTTGTCAATCAGTAATTTGATTTTTTTTACGATTTCATCGGTGACCGACATTCTTTTGGCTCTTGTCTGCTCCATAACCCATATAAGCTCCTGCTCAATTTTTTTCTGCTAATACGCTACTATATTTATCGTTCTTATCGTTCCTGGCAACAAATTTATAAAATAATTATAGCATCTTTAAAATTTATGTCAATGAAAATGTTTCCAAATATAGCAAATTTTAAAACAATTGCAAATCTTTATTTCATTAATTATTTACCTTATTTTTACAATAAACAGCCACAATATTTTTTCTGTCCCACTTCATTTTCTCTTTGCATCATGGTTTTGTGGAACTTCACTAAGATGATTGTCGAAAGGCAGCCGGCATTTCTGGATTCGTTGCCGGCTGCCTTTCTCTTAATCAATCGCTTTACAGCTCGCCCACAGCGGCCTCCACCGCATTGAGCAGGTCGTCGGACTCAATGAGGCCGATGGTGGCCTTGGACTGGTCACCCATGTAGATGTCTTCCTTCTGGA
>OGGQ01003742.1_pt1 | contig 13713 bp, 13 predicted proteins | sample 1571191 | NCBI WGS metagenome assembly OGGQ01 (sample SAMEA2582061, study PRJEB24529) | metagenome | biome: Human gut stool | place: China | collected 2011
TTCCTTCTTTTTGTATATAATAAAATTATGATGAAGGAGGCTACTATGCGTAGAAGTGAGTTTGAAGTTACTGATGCAAAAGAAATTCGTTCTTTTCTGGAAAAATGTCAAGTCTTTCATTTAGGACTCTGCATGGATAACCAACCGTATGTGGTTCCCCTCTCCTATGGAATGGTCTTTGATGGATGTGATAGACTGACTAAATTATATTTTCATTGTGCCCTGGAGGGAAAAAAGCTTTCTTACCTACAGGACAATCCTTACATTTGTTTCGAAATGGATGGAGATAGCCAAATTATTCCTTCTGATCAAGCCTGTGGCTATACCATGAAATATGCAAGTGTCATTGGTTATGGATGCGCATGTATGGTCCTAGATAGAGATGAAAAACAAATTGCATTGAACACATTAATGGAGCATTATGCACCGATGCAGCAATGGTCTTTCCCTGATGCAGCTCTGGATCATACATGTATTTTCTCCATTACTGTTGATCATCTAACCTTTAAGAAGCGATTGTAATGATTTACTGCCATCTACCTAGCAAAAAACCGCTAAATATGCTAGAATTATTAGAAACTTGCACGTATATGGGACAAGATATAGAGTTAATGGGGGAATCTCTATGACAGAAAAGGATCTGCTTGTTTTTATTCCTGCGCACAATGAGGAAGAAAATATCGAAAAAGTCATCCAAGACATTGAACAAACATGTCCTATGATCGATTATATCGTCATTGACGATGGATCAACAGACCATACTGCACAAATTTGTCGTAGAAAAGGTATTCCTTGTCTATCTCTCCCTATCAATTTAGGCCTTGATGGGGTCTTCCAAACCGGCAATAAATATGCGTATCTTCATGGCTATCAAGCCTGTATGCCTTTTGATGGCGATGGCCAACATAATGCCCGGTATATTCTTCCCATGCTACAAAAAATGCAGGAAGGTTCCTATGATATTGTCATAGGGTCTAGGTTCCTGACTGCAAAAAAAGACTGGTCCATGCGCATGGTGGGCAGCCGTCTGATTGGGGCTGCAATCCGCCTGACCACCGGGGCCAGGATCACGGACCCCACCTCCGGCATGCGTCTGTTTGACCGGAGGATGATAGAGGAGTTTGCCCTGAACCTGAATTACGGTCCGGAGCCTGATACCGTGTCCTTCCTGATCAAGCAGGGGGCCAGGGTGGCGGAGGTGCCGGTTACCATTGATGAAAGGCTGGAGGGGGAGAGTTATTTAAAGCCCCTGACCGCCGCAAGCTACATGACCCGTATGCTGCTGTCCATACTGCTGATACAGAATTTCAGAAAGCGCTGAGTATAGATGAAGAAACTGACAAGACATTTACTATATAAGGGAACGGACATTGACCGGCAGAACGTGGTCTGGAATATTGCAGGGAGTTTTGTCTATGCATTGGCCAGCATGGTTCTGTCTTTTCTGGTCATCCGCGTGGTGGGGGATGACCAGGGAGGGATATTCTCCTTTGGCTTCTCCACCCTGGGCCAGCAGATGTTCATTGTGGCCTACTTTGGAATCCGGCCGTTTCAGATCACGGATAATAAAGGGGAGTTTTCCTTTGGGGAATACCTGGAGCACCGCAGCATCACATGCATCCTGGCCCTGATCCTTGGGGCGCTGCTCCTGACCTTCCGGCATGGCACCGGTCAGTACAGCGCATCCAAGTGCATGATTCTCATCCTGCTTGTCATATACAAGGTAATAGATGGGTATGCTGATGTATATGAGTCGGAATTCCAGCGTCAGGGAAGTCTTTACCTGACCGGAAAATCCAACTTTTTCAGGACAATCTTATCCGTGTCCGTATTTTTGGTGACATTGGCTGCATTTGAACACCTTCTGCTGGCCTGCGTGGCCGCGGTGGCGGCCCAGATGCTTGGCGTGGCCCTGTTTAATCTGGATGTAATCCACGCCCTGGCGCATGTGGACTGGAATAAGGGGGAGGGGAAGAACCGGAAGCTGTTTCACAGCACCGTATTCCTGTTTGTGTCCACCTTCCTGGATTTCTATGTGTTTTCCGCTGCTAAGTATGCCATTGACGCGAAAATGAATGATGCTGCGTCCGGATACTTTAACTTGATTTTTATGCCCACCTCTGTTATTTATATGGTAGCCAACTTTATCATCCGCCCCTTTCTTACCAAGCTTACCGACATGTGGCTGGCCCGGGACCTGGACAGCTTTAAGAGGGAACTTTTAAGGATTGGCGCAGTCATCCTGGGGCTTACTGCCCTGGCCGTGGGGGCCACGGCAGTCCTTGGCAGATGGGTGCTGTCGGTGATGGAATTCCTGTTAGGCGGCCAGTATGACGGTATGCTGGTGCAATATCAGGCTGCGTTCATGGTAATCGTGCTGGGAGGCGGGTTCTATGCCCTGGCCAACCTGATGTATTACTCGCTGGTCATCATGCGTAAACAGAAGGCCATTTTCATCGTATATCTGAGCGCGGCGGCAGCGGCAGCGCTATTGTCAGGGACGCTGGTCTCAAGGTTTGGTATAAACGGGGCGGCATCCTGTTATCTGCTTTTAATGGTTATGTTGGTTGTGGGGTTTGGCCTGTTCATGACAGGTGTTTATCAGAACGAAAAAAAGGAGTATGCTGGTAATGGAGGAAGTGAAGAATAGGACATCAGAGAACACATACCGCCGCAGGGTGGATGTTATCATACCGACCTATAAACCGGGAAAGAAGTTTTCCAGGCTTTTAAAAATGCTGGAACGGCAGACATACCCCATAGGAAGGATCATCGTGATGAACACGGAGAAAGCCTACTGGAATGATAAGGGGTATGAGGGAATCGACAATCTTCAGGTCCATCACCTGCAAAAGGCTGAGTTTGACCACGGGGCCACCAGGAACCGGGGCGCACGCTACAGCAGGGCGGATATCATGGTATTCATGACCGATGACGCGGTGCCAGCGGATGACAGGCTGATTGAATATCTGGTGGCTGCCTTTGATCAGAGGGGCCCCCAGGGGGAATCCGTCATCATGGCAGACGCCCGCCAGCTGCCGGATAAGGACTGTCCCCTGGCAGAGCGGTATACCAGGTCCTTTAATTATCCGGAGGAGGGCTGCATTAAGACAAAGGATGATTTGGGCCGCATGGGCATCAAGACCTTTTTCGCCTCCAATGTGTGCTGCGCCTATGACAGGGAGAAATTCTGGTTCCAGGGCGGTTTCATCAACAAGACGATTTTTAATGAGGATATGATATTTGCCGGAAAGGCCGTGCTGCAGGATGATTACGCGGTGGCCTATGTGGCAGAGGCAAGGGTCATCCACTCCCATAATTACGGCTGCATGGCCCAGTTCCACAGGAACTTTGACCTGGCCGTGTCCCAGGCAGACCATCCGGAGGTATTTCAGGGCATCCACTCTGAAAGCGAGGGAATCCGCCTGGTAAAGCAGACGGCCCGCTATCTGGTGAAGCAGCGCCGTCCGTGGCTGGTGCCTGGAATGATTGTGAAGAGCGGTTTTAAGTACATGGGCTACCGCCTGGGCAGGTGTTACCGGCTGCTGCCCTCCGGCCTTGCGGCCAAATGCAGTATGAATAAAGAGTATTGGAAATAAACGGAAACAACAAAAGAAAGCAGGTGGGCCTATGATGCAACCTATATTCAGGGTCATATTGGTTATAGTCTCTTTACTGACCATGTCCTTTATGATGAGGAAAATACGCCAGGCAAAGGTACAGATTGAAGCCGCCATGTTCTGGGTGATTGTGGCCCTGATCCTGGTGGTGTTTTCCCTGTTCCCGGGCGTGGCTGACGCATGTGCCAGGCTCCTTGGGATATATTCCACGCCCAATTTCCTGTTCCTGTTCATGATTTTCCTTCTTATGGTCAAGGTTTTCAGCATGACCCTCCAGGTGTCCCAGATGGAGAGCAAACAAAAGGAACTGGTGCAGAAGATTGCCCTGGCCCAGAAGGAAAGGGAGGAACTGGAGCTTAAGATGCAGGAACTTCTTGGGAGCCAAGGGGACGGGGAGGATGAGGATGGCAGATAGGAAAGGTGGAAAGGGCGCGCCGGGCAGGAAAGCTGTGCCGGACAGGAAAGGTATTCCGGTCAGTAGGCATATGCCGGGCAGGAAACAGCCGGTGTTATGGATCGGGTGCGGCATTGTACTTCTTATTCTGGCTGCCTGGCATTTCCTGGATGTGCGGGCAGGCGTCCTTAAGACAGGGGACCGGTGGCTTTACGGCTGGTACGCGGCTGTGTGCGTCTGGGCCGGGCTGTGTGTGTCTGGCCTTGGATATGTTATTTTCATCCGGGATAAATGGAAAATCTGGCAGATATCTGCAGCCGCTTCCCTGAGCCTTGGGCTCTTGTTCCTGTTCGTCCTTCCGCCGCTGTCCGCGCCGGACGAGGTGAGCCATTATATCAGCGCTTACCAGCTGTCCAGCCATATGATGGGGCAGGCTGCCAATGCAGAGGACGGACATGTGCTGATACGTGCGCAGGATGCGTTTATCGAGGATTTATATGATGTGATGGAAGACGACGGAAGCGGTTACCGCTATAAAGAGGGCGGTGAAGGCAGCGGTGTTTCTGTGGACCGGGCAGTGGTTCTTGGACAGGAACTGACAGAGGGGACCTACAGGACCATAAGGGAGCGGGGGCTTAAAAGCGCCGGTGGGGAGGGGACAGCGGTTTCCTACCAGCCGCCTGTGAGGACAACCCCCCTGGCCTATGTGCCCCAGGCCCTGGGCATCACCACGGCGCGGGTCATGGGTCTTGGAGGCCTGGGGCTTCTCTATATGGGAAGACTGTTCAACCTTGTGTTCTTTACCGCCATGGGATACCTTACCATCCGCAGGATGCCTTTTGGAAAGGAAGTGGCGGCCGGCGTATTCCTGCTTCCCATGACACTGCACCTGGCGTCATCCTTTTCCTATGATGAGATGGTGACCTCACTGCATTGTTATTTTGCCGCGGTCTGCCTGCACCTGGCCTATAAGGCGGAAACGGTCCGCGTATGGGATGTGGTCCAGCTGGCCCTTGTCATGGGGGTGATGGGACCGTGCAAGATGGTATACGGGGTTATAGCAGGTTTCTGCCTGTTAATCCCGGTCCGCAAGTTTGGGGGATGGGGGAAATGGACCGCGTCCGCCGCGGCTGTGCTGGGCGCTTTTGGCGCAGCCATGCTGCTGGTGAACCGGCAGACCGTGGCCATGTACACAGAGGCGTCGGAGGGCTATATCACCTGGGCGGAGGAGGCAGGATATACATTTGCCCAGCTGCTTCACAGCCCGCTTCTGGTCCTTAAGATGCTACAATACCCTGATGTGGCAGGGGGAGAAGCTATATTCCGGTATGCTGGGGGAAGCCCTGGGCAACATGGACGCCGTGCTCAATACCCCATATGTGGTCATACTGGGGATGACCGCCATCCTGCTGATGCTTGCATTCAGGAAACCGGGGGAGGGCATTGTCATGAACATGGGAAGCCGTGTCTGGATATGGTTCCTTTGCCTGCTTTGCCTTGGAGCCCTGATGTTTTCCATGCTGTTGGCCTGGACCCCGGTGACCTCCAATGTGATTAACGGGGTCCAGGGAAGATACCTGCTGCCGCTGCTGCCCATGTTTTTACTTACGCTTAAGAATGACAAGGTGGTGCGGACGGATTGCGGGGACAGGCCGCTGTTATATATCATGATGGTGATGGATCTGTATGTTGCCGTCCGGATTTTCAGTATCGTGTGCCTGCGCGTTTCCTAGGTGTGTTTGAAAACTGCTTTCCGTCAGCTGTGCGTCCCACTTTGTGGGAATGAATTTTTAAACAGACCCTGGCATCCGGCCAGGGAAAGTGGACAAGGTATTGCCATACAGTGGATAAAGTGATAAAATTGCCAAATGGATGTGGAAAACCCCGCATGTATCATGGATACCCGTCCTATACGGGTATGACAGGCCAAAGATTTAAGATAAGAGGAGCAGACGATAATGGGAAAGATTAAAGTGACACCCTGTGATATCAAAGGGTTATATGTAATTGAGCCGACCGTGTTTAAGGATGAGAGAGGCTATTTTGTGGAAACCTACAACCAGAATGATTTTAGGGAAGCCGGCCTTAATATGGTATTTGTCCAGGACAACCAGTCCATGTCGGCCAAGGGCGTGTTAAGGGGCCTGCATTTCCAGAAACAGTATCCCCAGGGCAAGCTGGTCCGCGCCGTACGCGGGACCGTGTTCGACGTGGCGGTAGACCTGCGCTCTGATTCCGGGACATATGGAAAATGGTTCGGTGTGGTCCTGTCCGCTGAGAATAAAAAGCAGTTCTATATTCCGGAAGGATTTGCCCATGGTTTCCTGGTGCTCTCGGACGAAGCGGAGTTCGCATACAAATGCACGGACTTCTATCATCCTGGCGATGAAGGCGGCCTTAAGTGGGACGACCCTGAAATCGGGGTTGACTGGCCGGTATCAGAGGGCATGGAACTGATTATCTCGGAAAAGGATAAGAAGTGGGGCGGCCTTAAGGACACATTTAAATTTTAACTGATACAGCGTCTAGAGAAAAGGAAATCATATATGAATTATGTACTGTCTCTTGGTAGGGAGATCATTGAGAAGAGAAAGCTGATATGGGATTTGGGCAAGGCTGATTTCCGGAAACGGTTCGTTGGGTCTTATTTTGGGATTGTATGGATGTTCATCCAGCCCATTGTGACCATTGCCATCTATGCAATCATCTTTGGACCTGCGGGTTTCAGGACGCCTCCGCCAGTGCCGGGGGCTTCCTATGTGGCCTGGCTGGTAGCGGGCATCGTGCCCTGGTTTTTTTACAGCGAGGTGCTGAATACGGTTACCAACTGCCTGCAGGAATATAGTTATCTTGTGAAAAAGGTGGTGTTTAAGGTGGAAATCCTTCCAATCATCAAGCTGATGAGCTGCCTTATGGTTCATGGATTCTTTGTCCTCATCATGCTGGGGCTGTATCTTGTGACCGGGGTTACGGTCAGGGTTACCTGGCTTCAGGCCTTGTACTATACCTTTGCGGCATCCATGCTGGCCCTGGGGATTGGATTCTTTACCTCTGCGGTCAATGTATTCTTCAAGGACATGGCACAGATTGTCTCCATCTGTATCCAGTTCGGAATCTGGATGACACCGATCATGTACCATGAATCCATGTTTACGGACCGCCTCCCCTGGATTGGGACTGTCTTAAAGCTGAACCCCTTTTATTATATTGCGGCAGGCTACAGGGACAGTATGCTGACCGGGAACTGGTTCTGGGAAAGGCCTACCCTGACGCTGTATTACTGGGGGGTTACCATAGTGGTATTCCTGGTGGGACTGAAAATGTTCAAGCGCTTAAGACCGCATTTTTCCGATGTGCTGTAAGGGTGCGGCCTGTGTGTTAAAAAGGCGCGTCCGGTGTGCTGTAAGGGCGCTTTTAATGTACTGCACACGCCCTGGTGCGGAGTGTGCCTTGGACGGATTGTGGAAAGAAGGCTGGCATTGATATGATACGCAAAGTGGAAATCGGCTGGCGCCGCGGGGATGAGGAAGGGAACATACCGGTGGAGGTGCTGTATTCCAGGCGCAGCACCCTTGGGCTTGAAATCAAGGCAGACGGGCGCGTGTGTGCCAGGATGCCGCGGGGAATCCCCAGCCAGGCGGTGATGGATTTCATAAAAGAACGCCAGGACTGGATTGTGCAGAAATGGTTCCTCATGGAAGAAAAGCGGCGCGTCAGGGAGCAGAGGCCCCTGCCCGACTATGTGGCCCATCCGGAACTGGAGGCAGCTTACAGGAAAAGGGCCAGGACGCAGCTGGAAGCCAGGGCGGCTTATTACGCAGGGCTGATGGGCGTGACCTATAACCGCATTGCCATCCGGGCAGCCAGGACACGGTGGGGCAGCTGCAGCGCCCAAGGGAACCTGAATTTCCATTGGAAACTGATCCTCATGCCGCCGGAGGTACTGGATTATGTGGTGGTCCATGAACTGGCCCACAGGAAAGAGATGAACCACTCTGCCAGGTTCTGGGCAGAGGTGGAGCGGATCCTGCCGGATTATAAGAGGCGCAGGAAATGGCTGAAGGATTATGGGTCCCAGGTGTGAGGATGACGGCGCCAGGGACCTTTCTTTATTTGGCTTCATTTATAGGGGTTATGACAGCGGGAATTACTTCACGGATATATCCCTGCCGGGCGTTGTCCGGTGAGATTGTATAGCCAATCCAGCATATGGCGTCTTCCCGTTTCAGGTATATATCCCCAATCAAAGAATTTGTCCGGACAGAAATGACAGCCATCTGGATTCCCTGGTCCATGGAGGGACAACCTTGGGCCCGCTGCATCAAAGCCGGTTTTTTTGAAGGGCTTCCTAAGCATGCAGGGCAGCTGATCCCGGTTTCCTGAATTACCCCTTGCCATCTGCCCTTATTAGATGTATGATTGCTTTTAGAAAAGAGTTTATGAAAGTAGGCGGCCCTATTATGAAGATAAATGAAAAAGCAATGGAAAAGAAACGCCAGAACAAGGCAAGGATTGCCAGCCATATCCTTCACAGAAAGCAGGTTTCCAAGCCTGAGCTGGCCATTGAACTGGGTCTGAGCATGCCCACCGTGCTTCAGAATGTGAAGGAACTCCTGGAAGCAGGAATCGTGGAGGAGGTGGGGGAATATGAATCCACAGGAGGGCGCAAGGCCAAGGCGCTGTCTGTTGTGAAGGATGTAAGGTATGCGGCCGGGGTTGATATCACGGCCAACCATGTGGGGTTTGTGATAATAGACCTGAAAGGGGACGCGGTATGCAGCATCAGGGTACGCAGGCGGTTTGAGAACACGGCAGAGTATTATGAAGGCCTGGCAGCGGAATTGGAGCAGTTCCTGGATGCAGGCGGGGTGGACAAAAAGAAAATCCTGGGAGCGGGCATTTCCCTGCCTGGTATCATAGATAAGGAAAACAGCCGTCTGGTACGTTCCCATATCCTTCAGGTCAGCGACATCAACCTGGAGGTCATAAGCAGGCATATCCCATATCCGGTGCATTTTGAAAATGATGCCAACAGCGCTGCAATCGCAGAACTAAAGGGCAGGGACCGGAACGCGGTTTACCTCTCCCTCAGCAACACGGTGGGCGGTTCCATCTATCTGGATAATGATATTTACGGGGGGGACCATTTCCGCAGCGCGGAGTTTGGGCACATGATCATATATCCGGAAGGAAAGCCGTGTTACTGCGGTAAGCGGGGATGTGCGGACCCTTATTGTTCCGCCAGGGTATTGTCCTCCTTTGTGGGGGAGGATGGAGGCCTGGGGGAGTTTTTCCAACTTCTGGTGAATAAGGACCGGGATGCCGCGGCGGTCTGGGACACGTATCTGGAGGACCTGTCCATTGTCATTACCAACCTCAGGATGTGTTTTGACTGCGATATCGTGCTGGGCGGATATGTGGGCGGTTATCTAAGGCCTTATATGTCACAGCTGGGCAGGAAGGTGATGGTTCATAATAAGTTTGATAATGATACCCTTTACATGAAAAACTGCAGCTATGAAAAGGAGGCGTCCGCGGTGGGGATTGACATGACATTCATGGATGAGTATTTTCGGACAATGATATAGGTCAGATTGAGGATGCGGTTTCTGTTAAGACACAGGAACCGCATCCTTTGCATTATGGGCAATCCGTTTTCCTATGCGGCGGTATGCCTTGTGCAGACTGCACAAAAAAGTAGAGAGAAAATAATCATTTTGATGAAAATGTAGTTTGGTTATTGACAAACCCATTGCCTGGTGCAATAATATAACTACTTTAATAAAACATTTTATAAAAGATTATACAAAAAAGAAAAAGGAGAGATGGGATATGTTACAGCAGGTAATGACAGCACCAGGTAAAATCGGGTTTCATGAGGTTCCGGTACCGGAAATCAGTGAGGGGGAAGTGCTCATAAAGATCATGAAGATAGGAATCTGTGGATCGGACATCCATGTGTACCATGGGGAGCATCCATTTACAAGCTATCCCGTGACCCAGGGACATGAGGTTTCCGGCGAGGTGGTGAAGACGGGGCGGGCAGTGACCGGATTCGTGCCGGGGCAGAAGGTGACAATCCAGCCTCAGGTGGTGTGCGGCCAATGCTACCCGTGCCGCCACGGCAAATACAATCTGTGCGAGGATCTGAAGGTGATGGGTTTTCAGACCACAGGCGCTGCATCCCACTATTTTGCCGTGGATGCTGCAAAGGTTACCCTGCTTCCGCAGGACATGGGACATGATGAGGGGGCCATGATTGAACCGCTGGCAGTTGCGGTCCATGCCGTGAAGCAGGCAGGGGATGTGGCGGGAGCAAGGATTGCAGTGCTGGGAGCAGGCCCCATCGGGATATTGGTGGCCCAGGCAGCAAAGGGTCTGGGTGCGCGGCAGGTGATGATTACGGATGTCAGCGCCCTGCGTCTTGAGAAAGCAAAGGAGTGCGGCGTGGACTTCTGTGTGGATACCAGGGAAAAGGACTTTGGGGAGGCCATGACAGAAAGCTTTGGGCCGGATAAAGCAGACCTCATCTATGACTGCGCAGGCAACAACATTACCATGGGCCAGGCAGTCAGGTATGCGCGCAAGGGAAGCACCATCATATTGGTGGCTGTGTTCGCTGGCCTGGGGCAGATTGACCTGGCCGTGCTTAACGACCATGAGCTGGACCTTAAGACCAGTATGATGTACCGCAACCAGGATTATCTGGATGCAATCCGTCTTGTGGATGAGAAAAAGGTGGTCCTGTCCCCTCTTATCTCCAGGCACTTTGCATTCAGGGACTATCTGAAGGCATACCAGTACATAGATGAGAACAGGGAAAGCACCATGAAGGTAATTATCAATGTCCAGGAATAGATAGAAGGAGATACGGGGATATGACAGATATGGCTTTAAGATGTAGGATGAGAGGGGATACAGGTGCCGGTTTGAATGCAGGCACTGACGTAAAGGTTCCGCTGATTAGCAAGGTTGCCTATGGGATGGGGGATGTGGGCTGCAACTTCAGCTGGATGTTTGTGGGTAATTTCCTGATGATTTTTTATACCGATGTATTTGGGATCAGTATGGGGGACGTGGCCGGGCTGATGCTTTTCTCACGGTTCTGGGACGCTGTCAATGACCCCATCATCGGGAGCCTGACCGACCGGACCCATACCAGATGGGGAAGATACAGGCCGTGGCTTCTGGCGGCCGCGCCCCTGACAGCCATTGTCCTTATATTGACCTTCTGGGCCCATCCTGGTTGGAACAGCACGGCCAAGATTGTTTACATGACCGTGACATACTGTATCCTGGTTTTGGGATATACATGCGTCAACATCCCATACGGGACCCTGTGCGGGGCCATGACCCAGAACATAGAGGAGCGTGCGCAGATTAATACCTTCCGGTCAGTGGCAGCCATGATTGCCATTGGAATCATCAATATCATAACCGTGCCATTGATTGAAACGCTGGGCGCGGGCAGCGACAGAAGGGGATATCTCCTGATAGCCGTTATTTACGGAGGCATCTTTGCCCTGTGCCACATGTTCTGTTTTGCAAAGACAAAGGAAGTGGTGGCCATACCTGAGCATAAGAAGATTTCCCTGAAGGAACAGTTTGCGGCCGTATCCCAGAACCGTCCCTATATCCTTGCCCTGGCAGGCCAGCTGCTGTTCGGGTTCACACTGTATGGGAGGAATGCGGATGCACTGTATTATTTCACCTATGTGGAGGGCAGCAAGGCGTTCTTTAGCGTATATTCCATGTGTATCATAATCCCTTCCATTATCGGGGCAGCCTGTTTTCCATTGCTGTTTTGCTGGACCAACAACAAGGGAAGGGCGGCATCCATTTTTGCATTCCTGACCGGCATTTCCATGATGGGGCTGGGGCTGTTTACGGCAAAGGATTCCCCCATCCTGTTTTACGGGGTATCGGCATTGACCCAGTTCTTCTTTTCCGGGTTTAATACAGCCATCTATGCAATCATCCCGGACTGTGTGGAATATGGGGAGTGGAAGACCGGGCTGAGGAATGATGGGTTCCAGTATGCCTTTATTTCCCTTGGCAACAAGATGGGAATGGCTCTTGGCACCTCGCTTCTGGCCATGGTTCTGGGCATGTGCGGATATGTGGCCGGAGGACGGCAGAATCCCGCCGTGCTGGCAGTAATCAAGCATTCATTTACCACCATACCGGGCATGTTCTGGATTATCACCGGTATCGTGCTTTTCTACTACCGTCTGAACCGCAGACGTTACAATGAAATCATGAAGGAAATGTATACAGGAGGTGCCTGACTGTCATGGAAAACCAGAAGAAATATGATGTAACCGCCCTGGGGGAGCTTTTAATTGATTTCACGTCTGCCGGGACCAGTGCCCAGGGCAGCCCCATCCTGGAGCAGAATCCGGGAGGCGCGCCCTGCAATGTCCTGGCCATGCTGGCAAGATACAAAAGGACCACAGGATTCATTGGCAAGATTGGAAATGATATCCATGGAAGGTTTTTGAGTAAGGCTGTCCGGGACGCGGGAATCAGTAGCCAGGGACTTGTGATGTCAGATGAGGTGCACACAACCCTTGCGTTTGTCAGCATTGACGGGGCAGGCGACAGGAACTTTTCTTTTTACCGGAATCCAGGCGCTGATATGGCCCTGACAGAGGATGAGGTGGATCTGGATATGATACGCAGTTCCAGGATATTCCACTTCGGCACCTTGTCCATGACCCATGAAGCGGTAAGGAAGGCTACCAAAAGGGCAATTGCATGTGCAAAGGAGTGCGGATGCCTGATTTCCTTTGACCCTAATCTGCGGCCTCCCTTATGGGAGGACATGGAGGAGGCCAGAAAGCAGATGCTCCATGGCGCATCCCTGTGCCATGTACTGAAAATCGGGGATGAGGAGCTGCGGTTCATGACCCGGATAGAGGATGAAAAACAGGCAGTGGGGCATCTGCAGGCCGTTTATGGGATACCGCTGATCCTTGTGACGGCAGGAGCTGACGGGAGTACGGCATACTGGGGAGAGGAGTTCCTGAAAGCAGAAGCCTTCCGCACGGACAGGACCATTGATACCACTGGGGCCGGGGATACCTTTTGCGGATGCTGCCTGAATTATCTGCTGGACCATCCGGTGGATTCCCTGGACCGGGAAGGCGTAAGGGAAATGCTGACAATGGCTTCGGCAGCAGCCTCCATCGTGACCACCAGGAAAGGGGCGCTTAGGTCCATGCCGGATCCGGAGGAGATTGAGGCAGTGGCGGGCACATCCCATGCCATGTTGGGAAGGAATGTACTGTGAATATTAAGTTCCTGGTAATGGAATATTCAGCAAATAATAAGATATAAAGGCGTCCGGTCTGTTATAATCAGTGTATTCCATAAAGTGGTTATAATGGGAGGAGGGTCTTTATGAGAAAAGGTTACAGGTATTATGGAGCTGTATGGATGAGCGCATTCTGTCTGGTATGCCTGTCCGGCTGCGGACAGCAGACAGCGGTGGCAGGAAATCCGGGAATTGGAACCGGAATCAACAGCAGCGTGGCAGCAGACGGCGGATCAGAGGCAGGGAATGGCAGGGATACAGGTGCTGGCGGATCAGAGGCGGGTGCTGACAGGGATACAGGTGCTGGCGAATCAGAGGCGGGTGCTGACAGGGATACAGGTGCTGGCGGATCAGAGGCGGGTGCTGACAGGGATACAGGTGCT
>OGGQ01003746.1_pt1 | contig 13705 bp, 14 predicted proteins | sample 1571191 | NCBI WGS metagenome assembly OGGQ01 (sample SAMEA2582061, study PRJEB24529) | metagenome | biome: Human gut stool | place: China | collected 2011
ATAGACCATGTCTATTTTTATGAAATTGATTTTGCGAAATTAATTATACGTCATCCATTCATGGACGTTGCGGAATACCTGGATCTGCTGGATTCCCTTGCGGAGCTGCTTCATGGCATAAACCAGTTTTTTAAGAAGCAGCTCGGCAGACCGTTTTTCAACCGTATCCCCGATTATAACCAGTGGCGCGTCAAAATAGCGGTTGCTACCGCGCTGTTTCAGGAGGCGTCTGCACTGTAAGGCCGGACTCAGACAGTGCCGCAAAGTCATCCGTTATGGAGGCTTTGCGGCACTCTCTTTTTGATTTATTATCACACCATTACCAGCCAATATTTGCAAGAATAGCCCTGTCCAGATCAGATCCATAGCTTTCATCAACATTTTCTGCAACCAATGGCAATTCTCCTGTGCTTATACATATTTTATTTCTTCCGGGATCAGACATATCGACAAAATACACTTTATCCTGAATTATTCACGACTTTGCCACGAATGTGGCTGAAAGCCACATAGTTACTGTATTTTAACTGAATATTGCTTTTCACCTATCAAGTGAATGAAAAAAGAGCATCCATTTGTGGTAAAATTAAGGTGTCTAATCAAAATAAATACCAACAAAGGAGCCCTTTATGAGTATTGTAAACACCTTATCACTAGAAAGCAATAGACAAATTAAAATAAATTTTGATGGAGGAGATTTATCCTCCGATGCAGGATTGCTTCTCATCAAAGAATTCGTAAGCAAACTTGGTATTGATAATCTTTTAGGCAAAGTTTTCAAGACCAACGATTCTGCATTATTCAGATATCATACAGATCAGAAAAACCTGCTCCAGATGATATATATGATCATTGCAGGCTACTTCGAAGATGATACTTCCGATGAACTTACAAATGATCCTGTATTCAAGTCTGTACTTGAAAAAGACACCCTTGCATCACAGCCTACACTATCAAGATTCTTTAACCGTATGGATGAAGATACCTTAAATCAGTTACTTATGATTGGCAGAATACTCCGAAAGAGAGTTTATCGTATTCAGATGCCACAGGCTGTTATTCTGGATCTGGATTCCACTCTTCTTGATGCATACGGCAAACAGGAAGGCAGAGCCTTTAACTTTCATTATCAAAGCAATGGATACCATCCACTTGTCTGTTATGATGGAATGACCGGAGATCTGGTAAAAATCCAGCTTCGTGATGGAACCGAGTATTCCTGTACCGGAGTGGTTGACTTCCTGCAGCCGATACTTGATGAATACCTGAATGATTATCCGGCGATCCGTATTCTGCTTCGTGGTGACAGCGGTTTCGCTACACCTGATCTTTATAAGCAGTGTGAGGAAAACGGAACAAGCTATGTGATCCGGCTGAAGGAGAATGGCATTCTCCGCAAAAAAGCATCCTATCTTGTGGATGAGCTTGATGAGATCACCAAAAATAATAAAGTCGATTATGCAGTAGCCTATGGCGAATTCATGTATAGAGCGAGTTCATGGCCTTATGAAAGGCGTGTGGTATGCAAGGTTGAAAAGCCGGAAAACCAAATGGTTTACATGTACACATTTGTTGTCACAAACATGGATTCCTCACCAGAGTATCTCATCAAATTTTACTGCAAGCGAGGGCTGATGGAAAACTTCATTAAAGAAAGCAAATCCGGTTTTGATTTTGCATCCGTAAGCAGTCATACCAGAATGGTAAATGCCAATAGACTGCAGGTACATGCTCTTGCGTATAACATATTTAATTGGTTTAGAAGATTGGTGTTATCAGCAAATATGCGAAAGCAACGCATTGATACCGTCCGTTTAAAATTGCTGAAGATTGCTGCAAAAGTAGTTCATTCAGCAAGATATATCACGTTCAAACTGTGCAGCAGTTCCCCTATAAGAATGAATTCTATGAGACACTTTCAAATATCGGCAAGCTGAATGTACAGCTGGAATAGCAACTATTAACGAACATTGACAGCTTAACAACTGCTCTGAACTCTGCCACAGGGATTTTATACCCTTTTGACGGGTTAATTGAGTGATGTTATGGCTGCATGGATCAATTTTCAGATTCATGGTATTGTTATCAATTCAGATACTGTTCCGTGAATAATTTAGGTTTATTGTCATAGACGTGGATGTATATAAGGTATGGAGATTCCTTAACCGTTTCAAGTTCATTTGTTAGAACATACGCATACTGATATTCTCCAGCCTCATTCACAGAGGTTTCACATCCAAATATGTAAGCATTTTTATCCAGAAAATAGTCCTGCAATTTATCGTAATAATCCTCAGTCCATTCCTGCAAAAACATCAGCGTCAGATTTCTATAAATATACTCCGTTTCCTTCAAAGGGTTATGTCTTTTATCTTCATATAGCTCCCAGCGAACTGTATTTGAAGCATCAGGCTGCGGCATATCCCCCAAACCTATGGCTTCAAGCATTCCGCTTTCCCACGGATCCGCTTCCGTTTCTCTTCCAATTGTACTGATGTCTGTGTCCAAACTGACTTTTACGGCAGAGCCTGTTTTTACTTCATTTTTCAAATCCACGTCGGCTTCTACCCTGTAAAGGCCTGTTGTCGAGCTCGGAGCTTGATCCGTATGCAGAATCTTACCTTGGTATCGGATTCCGTTTTTTTCAGCATCTACCTGCTCTCCATCAGTCATATTTTCTGCAAGTTCCTCTGTCACAAAAAATTCTATCTTATTGTTTGAAATGGCCGTGCCGACAAGGGAAATTTCTTCCACTGCCTTTTTCGTGGCCCAAGAATCACGATCAGTTAAAACAAGATATGTTCTTTCCCCTGTTTGGATATCCGGGCAGGCAGTAAAAATAAAAGTATTTCCGGCAGGTATATGCTGCCCTGTCTTTTCATACAGAAAATTTTCTAATTCATCCTGAGAATCGATTGCGGTACTGTAAGTGCGATCGGCCGAATCCGTATAACAATATACCGGGGTCAGTTCAATCTTCTTCTCTCCCGTATAGATAACAATGGATTGATGTTTCTCAAAATAATCCGGATCCATATAGTCCGCAATATCCGCAAACATAGAGCCATCTGCTTGCTCCCGGCCATAAACGGTATGCAGTCCGTACTCATTGATACTATGGACGGAATCCAGATAAATGGAGCCGGAAATACTCTCTTGCCCATTGATGTCGTGATAAAAGAAAAATTCATTATCGGCTGTATTCTGAACAATGGGATAATTCACATTCGTACCATTTATCACAAGCCATCCAATGACAGATCCATTGTCATTCATTAGGGTCCGCAAAAATTCAGGGACCTTATATGTCTCTTCTGTCAGCAAGGTATCTGTATCCGCGTCTGTCTCCCCAAATTCATTGAGATTGTTACTCAAAATATCCGCATTCTCTGCAGCGGAAACACCACTTAAGCCTTCATCGTCCGAATCCAGACTATTTGCAACGACATTATCCGGATCCGAGTCATCAACCCGTATGATATCAATGGTAAACGGTGCGGGAATCAAATCGCCGGTTTCGATTTCAAGCGGCAGAGGGATCAGATCCTTTATGGTCTCTGAAGCATTCTCCCTTGCCTCAATCGTTTCTTCATCATAATTTTGTCTCGGATAAATCAGGTAAATCTGATTATCGTACTCATATACCATGGGGGTATATTGGTTTAAATGGATGCAGGATGGCACCGTATGATCTCTCCCATATAGATTTTCCGCTTCCCGCATTAAATTATTGCTCATCTGGTCCGCATATGGGATTTCTTCCAGTTCCTGGCAGTTCTCATCATACAGAGGCTCACATCTGTCCGCCAGATATGTGTACAATTCCGCCAGATAATTTTCATATGGCAGTTCCGAAAAGGATATCTTCCATTTATGCTCCGTATATTGCTCCCCGGTCACACTGTCGATATCATCCTCTTCAGAAGTCTGACAGCTTACTTGAAAATTTTCGTTTGGCTGCGGCATGTCTGCCAAACCGATGGACTCCATGATCCCGTTCTCCCATGGATCCTCAGACAATGGTGCGGAAAGCATGCCGCATCCGGACAACACACCCATTGCACCGCAGGTTACCAATAAAAACATTAAGTGAATTTTTCTTTTCATGGCTTCAAGCTCCTCCTATCTTCATATTTCTATACGTCAATTATGGAACTTGAAACTAAGATATTGCCCACAGCAGCAAAAAATTTTTATTTAGCCGCTATTCCGTCTATATTTTCATTCATTTTTATTATTGTTTCACAATGTATGCTCATTGGTCTGCACCGCATGGGCCTTTTAAATTTTCAGTTAAACAGCCGTATGTCATGAAAGAGGAATGTCAGCTTATTGATCCGCTTGTTGATATGCCAGTGCCCGCAGTACCATTCCTTATAATCCAATCTGTCCTCAATCATGTCAAGCCAATTTTCCGTTGATTTATCCACTTTTGACTGGTCAATCCCCGGCAGGAAATGTTCCACCGGCTCATATTTGCGGGGACAGGTATGGGACAGCACCACGTCTACCTTCCAGCCAACTCGATCCAACTGCTGCTTCACATATTCCTTAATCTCGCCGGAAGGCTGTTCGTCCGAAAACCAGCGGTATCCCATCCGCAGACGGTATTCCTTGTCCACGCTGTAAGCTCCGCCGACGACCAGCACATCCTTTCCGCCAAGCCGGTAAATCTCCCCATCCTTTGCAAACAGCAGATTTGGGAATCGTTCTTCCTGATATATCATTCCGCCGTTCCACTGGATCAGTCTGTACCCGTCCAGTGTCTCCGGCCGCATTTCATGGTTGCCGTGTATCATCAGATAGGTCATCCGGGTACGGGATACGCCTGTTTTTCTGGCAGTGTCCCGTTCATCGCCAAAGTAATTCAATCCCGCATCCCCCAACACGATCATGACATCATCCCGCTTTGTCCCCATGGAGAAACAGAAGTCTCCGATCCGCCGGAAATCCCCGTGAGTATCTCCTGTAATATATACCGCCATTCTATCGCCGCCTCCCATCTGCTCAGCCATCCTCTAATCCCACAGGCTGTAAAACCATTTTGAAAACAGGTCAAATGCCTTATCTTCTGCAGCCTGGTAAGTACCATCATTATACTACAGGCAGCAGAAAAATACATTGAACCGCAGGTTGAATTGTCGCTGTGGATTCATAGGTACCGGAGTACTTCACAATACTTGATTTTAGGTCCATTGCCGGGTAGAATACCCATATAGAATCAATCGGAAGGAAGTGATCACCGTGAATTTGACTGCCATCAGCCGCTATATCAGCCTGATCCTGCGCCATAAGCCGGAAGTCATCGGCATTACCCTGGACGAACACGGGTGGGCCGACGTAAATGCGCTGATCCAGGGGATCAGGGAAACCAAGGAACCTGCCTTCTCCAGGGAACTGCTGGACGAAATCGTCCGCACCGACAGCAAACAACGCTATGCTTACAATGAAGACCATACATTGATCCGGGCCAGCCAGGGCCACTCCATTCCCGTGGATGCAGATCTGACGCAGGCCATGCCGCCTGAGATTCTCTGGCACGGTACCGGGGAGAAATATACCGCTTCTATTGAGGAAATCGGCCTGATCCCCAAAAGCCGGCTTTACGTCCACCTCTCCAAAGATATGGATACGGCCATTGCCGTAGGGAAGCGGCATGGAAAGCCTGTTGTCTATCAGGTTGCCGCCAGGCGTATGGCACAGGCCGGTTACGCCTTCTATCTTTCCGCGAACGGTGTATGGCTGACAAAAGAAGTTCCCGTGGAATTTCTTCAAAGACTTCCGCAGGAAGTATAAACAGTTATCAAAAAATGCGGGAGTATCCACGCAGCTCCCGCACCTCTTAGTTCCAATATGCTATGATTCCGATTTATTAATTATCACTCTAAGTCGGAAGCAGCGTCAAATTCTGCATATCCCGTCTCATACTCCACATAAATTGTGGCTGTATCATTGGAAACATATATTTTCTGCCCCACCTCAACACGGCTGCCGCACCAATCCTCCACAGGTTCCTGTCTGTTATCTACTTCTTTTACTTCGCCAACCTGCTCATAACCATCTGGGAGTGGGTGATCAAATCCATCCGCTGTATAGAAATAAATTACGCCATTATACATAATTTGCGGGCGCTGCACCTCGTCAGACGGATAACCGGTCGGAGTCAATTCTTCATTATTGTATGTACAGCCGCTGAAACTGAGCAGGCAAAACATGATCAAAAGAATTTCTATTCTCTTTTTCATATGATTCCTCCAGAATGTCTAATTTGTGAACCGTTTTATCCCCAAGTAAATGGAAATTCAGAGGCGAAATGTATCATTCTTATAATCGAACAAAATCAGGCCGCACTCTTTACAGATAAAGCCTGGAAAGTCTGTTCCCGTAAATGCCTTTCGGGCAATCATGACATCATCCTCACATTCAGGATTTAACGAAATTTTATGTTTTCTTTTGTTAAATGCGACAATCTTCGTTGTCTGTAAATAGCCCGATTTCATATCTTTTCCGCACTTAGGACATTTCATCAGCGCTGCTCCTTTCATCATCTCTTGGCGATCGAACATGGCATAACATATCTTTTTCACATGCACCAAATTGTGAGAAATTGGATTTTGCTTCTTTTAGTGTTATTCCATGATTAGAGTCGCTTGGCTCATTATCAGAAGTAATGAACGGGTCATTCTCCCAAAAACAAACGGGGCAAATATATCCGCAATCTTCATTTGCTGGAACATTGTAGGTAAAATATCCACAACAAGGACATTGATATTTTTTCATTCTATATTTTTCCCTCTCTCCTTTTGCAAATTAGAAATATATCATATTCTTATTCGTCTTAAAAGCACTCCAATAAAAGCCCCGATCTGGCAGTTTAAAAATGTATTGAGTTTATTCCACATAGAGTCCCGCTCCCTTTAACAGACATCAGCCCTCAAAATCATCATCCAGCAGCTGCACCTTCAAGACTTCCAGGATCCCGGCGGGAGATGTTTCCTGTACCAGTCCCGTAAAGGTAATCGAAATATTATCACCCTCTTCCAGGTCTTTGGGGCTGATTCTCGTCCCCCGCCACAGATAAGAGGTCTCCGCCATTATGGGAAAGGTAAATCTTCCTCTGAAATTAATATCATTGATCTCCATGCCCTGAACCGCTATGGAACTATCTGAAATATCGGTAATAACCGCATAGAACGTTTCGGTTCCGTAACTTCCTGCCGCTTCTTCTATCCGGTCATACGCTGTCTTATATCCGAACAGATATGCTCCGGCAGCAATAAAAATCATTAAAACTGCTGCCGCGGCATGTCGCACCGCTATTTTCCCATTCATCATACACACTCCGTTTTTACTTTCCCCATCATGGCATTCGTGCAGATAAAAACAATCAATCCGCCTTCGCATCCGTTTCCTCTGCCCCGGAAATTCCGCTTTCATCCAGCAGATCCGCCGGGACGGCACTGATGCACGCCTGCTCTTCTTTGCTTAAATCGTTATACCACGCAAGCCACCGGAGGGTATCTTCCGACAGTCCGCTTTTATCATGCCATCTTCCCGCAAAATAAACCCGGTTGTTATCCACGTACCGCCGCTCAAATACCAGCCATTTACCATCCATGCATACTTCCAGGGTTCCTTCCTCCGGCCCCCACTGATATCCATACCCAGCGCCGAAATTAGACTGGTTGTTTTCAGACGGCACTTCCGTCCGGTCCACCGCAGATGTGATCTCGCCGTCCATGACGCCGCAGCGGTCCGTAACCGTGCTTTCCCTTCCGGTGTCATAATACATCGCCCCGTCTGCCATAACCATCGGAATCCTGTCATTTAGCGGCGCTTCCCCGGATTTCAGCAGGCTGCCCAAAAGCTCGCCAAGGGCTGGAGCCGGCTTGTAGATCTCCTGGTAGGACTGCTCCACATAATCCGTGCCGTTCATTTCGTAATGGAAAATCGTGTAAACACGGCCTTCGGTATCTTCAAAATGAATGGATGTATATGCATCCGCCTGCGGGACATCCTGCACAGACTGCAGGTTTGTTGGTTCCATGTCCGCCAGAATGGAAATCAGTTCGCCGATCTGTTCCCGGTTCTCACAGTCCGTAGCCACTCCGTCCCGTTCCACGGAAACCGTCCGCACCTGTTCCTCCGGCGGCAGCATGGCAGATTCCACCGCGGGAGACGGACTGCAGGCGGAGATTACCGCCGCGTAAACCATCCACATCATTCCGATAACTCCCTTTTTTAATCCATGGCCCATAATGCCCACCTCTACCTACAATGCAGTCTACAACATCCGGTTTCTTTAATAAAACTATATCATATTCCGGCACTCCGTGTATTACTTATGCCTTACATTTTATTAAAATCTCCGATTACATGACAGCGATCCACGGCACTTAAACTTCCAGTATCCCGTCATCCTGTATTTGCTTTTTGGAACCCTTTGGCGGCTTTCCACTCCGCGCAGGCGGAAGTTCCTCAAAGCAGCTATAAGCGGGATAGAATCGGTAAGGGATACGGATCCCGACAGCTCCGTATCTCTGCTTCAGTACGCAGACCTCCAGTTCCCGCGGGTTCTGCCCCTGCGCCTGAAAAACGTCAAAGTCCCTGGCTCCGACACCCCTGTACTGCATTCCCAGAACGGTATCACAGGAATATTCAATGCTCCCAGTGTCCTTATACGATCGGAGGGATACCGGCTGGTCGTAGCTTTCCCGGTTGAGGCTGCTGATCAGGACAACCGGCAGTGCCCTGGAATCACTCAGGGACTTAAGCACCCGCAGACTTTCATCTACTGCCTGTTTGTCGGTGAGGCTGCCTTTTCCTTCCGGTGCGGCAAGGATCTGCAGGTAGTCCACGATGACCACCGGAACAACCCCAAATGCGGCTATATAATTTTCCACATACTGTGCGATGTCCGCCGCAGTCCATGCCTTGGCCCCGCATTCTTCCACCGTAATGGTACAGCTGCGTTTTTCCACTTTCCCAGCGGCTTCTGCTACGGCCATCCATTCACGGTCCGTAAGCTTCATGAAAGCCGTACGGTTTCTCAGCTCACCGGATGTCCTTAACAATCCGGCGGAAGTTTCGTGCCAATCCATGTAAAGCTGCCTGCTGACAGCCTTTGCCGCCAGATCCACGGACTGCATTTCCAGGGAAAACACAATCACATGGGTTCCCCTTGCTGCCATTTGTTCCGCCATCTGCATCACATAGGTTGATTTTCCCAGGGACGGAACTGCGCCAAGGCAGTGAAGGCCGGCAGTCAGTCCGCCTCCAAGGCACCTGTCCAGTTCCGCGTATCCGGTCGGGCGGCAGGCTTCAAATACGGCGTCATCCGCCTTCCCAATCAGCGCTGCCACATTAGACAGACGCTTCCGCGTATTCCGTTCCCGGAAAACAGTTAAGTCATCGTTAGTCATATGGTCATCTCCTTCTTACATTTTATAAAAACGGCCGTCGTGCCTTCCAATGCGTCCGGCTTAGGAGGCGGTCAGGGGCGTGGATGCAACACGCACCCGCCTCCGTACCGGACCCCCATGGTTTTACTTCGTTTTATAAGCGGTTGGCGGCCATGATCCCTTATATTGGATAATACGCCCGCCCGGCAGATCCGGCGGCGCACCGCATTTACGGCCCAGGCTATCCATTTCCTCACGCCCTCACCAATACCGCCGCCGGAGCACAAGGGCCAAGGCGCAGTCGGGCTCCCGTGCCCGGACGGAGCCGCAGGCCCTGCAGTTACCTACAGTTACCTCCTGGTAACTACATCCCAAAAACCGACCCCCGGAAAACCCTTATTTTATCAACAAAATCACCCCATTACGTTCTTTGCGGGAATCACCACTTTTCGGTGGTCCAATCACCACTTTTCGGTGGTCTAATCACCACTTTTCGGTGGTTCAATCATCACTTTTCGGTGGTCTCTCCCAACAGGATTTCCACCCCTGTAATAGCATTTCCTTCCCTGGTTTCCGAATATCCCGCAATGTAACCGGCCTGCCGGAAGGCATCCAGTATCTGTTTGACTGCCTTATGTACTTTGGCCCGTTTGTTAAGCCAGGAGGATCTTGACGCGAAATCCTCCTCCCTGTACCCCAGTTCGGCAAACATCCCCTTCTCACGCTGGGTTTTCCTGTCATACCACTCATAACGGATACGGCGGCTGTAGACTGTGGCTTTTTCCTTTTTCATCCGGGCAATCCGCTTCAGCAGATACCGCTTCAGGACAATATTCTCATCCGTATCCGGCAGGAATCCTCCCGTAGAGGCCAGCAGCTCGATTGGGACACTGATCATCTGTTTTATTCTTTCTGCGTATGCATACAGAGCCGGCAGCTCCAGCAGCCTGTACCCTTCTACAACCGTCTGGTTGCCGGACTGTATTTCCATGCTTGACACCGGCAGGAAATAGCTCCGGTACTTGGCCGTTTCATCCTTTTCGATTAATTTTCTGGCCCTCAGCTCATCCGTACAGTCAATCGTAATCAGGATAAGCCGCAGTTTCTCCACACTTTCCTTCAGCCTGGCGATTTTTTGCGCCGTAATGTCCTGGTCCATGTTGCCGGACATGACCCGGATGATAGTCTGCAGTGAAAATGTCTGGTATCCGCTTTTATACAGCGTATAGAACGCATCCATGACCGCCATATCATACGGGGAAATATCATTGCATGACAGCTGTATGTTTTTGTCATGGCACAGATTGACCAATGTTACAATCTTCCGGCTGGGAAGGGTGGAAACCCGGATCATCTGTTTTTCCGCCAGCCCCTTATTAACGGTCAGCATATTCGCCACTTTACAGTTATTCATGCATTCCTTTTTAACTTTTATCGATCCGCCCATGTTGATCCTCCTCATGTTTAGTCTTTCTACCTATAATGGTGGGCGCGATAAAGCCAAAATTGGTTTTTTCTTTCAAAAAAATAAAAAGCAGACGAAATTAGTCGCTTCGCCTGCTCTTTTTTCCTGCATTTCTTGTTTTATTGTTTTATGACTGGTGCACAGCTTAAATTACCATTTCATCCAAAAGGTCAAACTCTAACTTTTTTACACCACTGCTGTTCCAATTTCATTCGATCCATCAGTTTCTTCCAGCTAATCTCATTCTCCTGCTTCTCAGCCTGGCGCTCTTCTTCTGTCATCGTCTCACGTTCCGCTTGCAGCTCGGCACGAATTTCCTCCAACTCCTTTTTAGCTTTCGTATAATAAGCGTTTGCAAAACGCCAGACCCCGCATAAATACGGGATTCTTTTCCCAAATAAAATAACTCCTCACTGATTTGTGGTAAAATTGAGTTGTCCAAAAACAATCCACCATCCGCCAGAAAGGAGTTGTACCTATATGATAACATACAAACAGCTTTCTTTGGCAGATATTTTTACTGATTGCCAAAATAAATTTGATAACGGCAAATATGAGTTCCTTTCCATACTCGATCTTCCCCATAAACTTAAATACCCATCCATAGAATGTGCCGCTTGGGTTTACTTTGATTGTTGCTATAAAGCGATCCTTATCATAGGTTGGCCCAGGGACATTCTCTCCGTAATGGTCAATGATAACGCGCATAAGCTCATTATCACACAGCAACTCAACATCCAGTGTACCTTCCGATGCAAACATATCAATCATTATATTGGTGTATGGAGCTACATCAAAATTTTCAAGCTGAGCAACCCCTGTTGTTGAGGCCTCAAAGCCTGCCAGACGATCTACACGGAAGTGGGCGACTCTGTTATGCTTATGTGAGTAGCCAATCAAGTATAATGGTCACGTTTCAGGATTTTTTCTTTTGTCTGAGTGTATTCATAGTATTGGAATTCGATTTGACGATGCTCCAAGATAGCAGAATAAATACTGTCGATTATGTATTAAACTTTTTCATTTCCTGGTTTTACGCGGCTGGATAAGCTGGCGAGCCCCTTGAGCTGTTCTGCCTGATGGATACTCGTCAAACACCCCAGCTTCTGTACCAGCGCCTCCGATTTTTTCGCAGAAATAATTTTAGAAGAAGCCACCGCATTCGCCATCATTTTTAATTCCGGGTATTCAAAAAGCCTGCTTCCAATGAAATACTGATTTTGTGTACTTTTGACTATCACAATATCAAACCTAGCCGTAATCAAAGCGTTCAAATCAGCATAGACCGTTTAGCGCACTGCCTGAATGCCTCATTCTTTCAAGTAAGCAGTAATGTCTGTAACAGTAGCAGGATGGTTTTCATCTGTATGCTGATAAAGATAGCGAAGCATTTCAACAACTCTGATATTGCCTTGGCTTTGCATAGTTCCCCCTCCTTTGCTGGTATGATAAAAAGTCAGCGTCCTCCCGAAGCATTTTTCCCCATGTTGATGTCCAGCACCCCTCTGGGTGGCTGGATCAGGGCATCCTCATATTGGCACTTCCACTGAATCTCCCGACACATCTGGCCATCCGCCACGCCGTCTATGGTTTCACCATCCTTAATGGGGTTATCATGTTCCAGAATGTAGGACGCCACATTATAGGCATGGTTTACCACCCAATTTGGGTCCATGTCGTGGAAGTGGTACTGGAGATCCGGCAAAAACAGGGTGCTCATGCCCACCGTGTCGATGAGCATATCCTCCGTACTCTCAATGTTGAAGAATCGGACATTGACGCCAAAGCGGATGAACCGATCCGGGCCCTCAATCTGATGGGAGCGCACATCCTCTGCCAGAAACAGCTTGCCGCAGTTCTGGAAATAGAATGCTTCGCATGAGGGGTACAGCTCCGCCAGAGCCTCCAAGAAGTCGGCGTCCAGGTTGGCCCGCTCCAGCGCCGGAAGCGCCGCAGCCAGCATATCAGTGGCCACCACCTGATACCGGCACTCCCGGAAAATCCGCTCTCGGTCCTCCTGGCAGTCCCACATCTGACTCAACAAAAAGGCATCAAAGCCTTTGCCCTTGAACTTGTCGCATTTCATCACCATCAGCTGTACCGGGCACTTGCCGTCCTGAAATTCCGCTATATGATCCAGAGCGGCAAAGCCAGCCATTTTTTTATCATAACAGAAGCACTCTGTTGCTCCGATGTGTTTCACCATTACGGCAGTCATTTTCTCTTTGTCCGGCATGGGCACCGGTTCTTTGAACAGCATTTGTATGAGATAGGGGCCTCCGGGCTGGGGGCCTTTTTTGTCATCCAGGTTTTGCTGTAATACTTTATTACTCATTTGGTCTCCACCTCCTGACAAATCCTCTTTAATAATCAAGCAGGATGGGCACCTGCTGTTCCTCGGCAAACCGCATGGCACGCCAGAACATGGAGAAGGCAAACTTGGCCAGGGATTGGGTGTCATACTGGGTGTGTTCCGGGATGTCCGCCTTGCTGTACTGTCCATCCGGGCCTATGGTTCCATCTATCGGGTATCCCTCAGTGTCTGCCCAATCAAGGATGGCATCCTCATCGGCCTGCCATGCCAGCTGGTTTAGTTTTTCCAGCTCCTTCCGCAGTCCGCCCAGGGTGGCGATCATCGCCTGATTATCGGTGGGCAGAGGCGCCTGGAAGAAGAAGGCATCCGCCAGAGGCAGCCACCAGGTAACTCCGCGGAACAAGGACCACACCCGCTCCTCGTCCGATGCAAGACGGGCGACCAGAGGATGCTCCCCGAAGTTCCAGCCTTTCTCCACGGTGGAAGGCACCGGCTCATCGTATGTATGGCAGGCGGCCACCAGCA
>OGGQ01003753.1_pt1 | contig 13691 bp, 20 predicted proteins | sample 1571191 | NCBI WGS metagenome assembly OGGQ01 (sample SAMEA2582061, study PRJEB24529) | metagenome | biome: Human gut stool | place: China | collected 2011
AAAAAAGGTCAACAAAATTATCTATTTCTTCATATTTTAATAATTGTTTCATAGATAATTCATGTTTAAATGCATTCTTATATTGATTTGCCTTTAATCGTTCCAGCAATTTTGTTGCCAATTGCTTTAAATTGTTTTTGTCATAAGAAATATATTGAAGATGTTGAATATCAAAAGGAGTTTTGGATTCATTTTCTTTTATAATAAAAACATTTTCATAATCTTTAACAGTATGTGTAACCCCCAATTCATAAAAAACATTTGCATTAGTTTCCGAAATGTCTACAATAACAAATTGAGAAGTCGCTATACCATTTAATATCAAATTTATGATTGGAACAGAGGCAGATAAATTATTATCAACACGTATGCACTTATAGCCATTATTTTCTAAATGTAATGCTAATGTATCATACAAGTTTGTATATTCTGCCGAAAATGGCATAGCAAAAAAGCATTGATTTTCTGATGTGATTGTCTTCGCTTTAAGTATTTGTTTAGGATAAAATATATTGTTCATAACTTACCTCTCTCGTTAAATGATGTTTACTTGTTTTCTAACTGATAATACATGATTATCAGTCAATTAAGGTAGACCATAGGTTAAAAATTAAAATTATTACGGGGATGTTTTGTTGTTAATATATTTTTTTGCTTTGCCATAGTGACATGAGTGTAAATCTGAGTTGTATTGATAGAACTATGACCAAGCATTTCCTGTATATATCGAATATCAACATCAGCATCTAAAAGGGAACTTGCAAATGTATGACGGAACATATGTGGTGTAATGTGTTGTTCGATGGCAGCAAGAGAAGTATATTTGTTAATCATTCGTCGGACTGTTTGATCAGATAATGGAGTGCCTGACTGATTTACAAAAAAATGATTACATTTGTTGATTTCAGGTAAATATGTGTTTTTGTATTCAAGAAGTATTTTTTTTACACTTGCATTTCCTATTTGCATTTTACGTTCTTTTGCCCCTTTACCATATATAAGTATCATATTATCATTGAGGTTGACATCGGAAGGAGAGAGGTTGCATAGTTCTGATATTCGCATTTCAGTTGAAAACAAAAGTTCAGCAACTGCAATATCCCGAAGCGCTTTTTTCCGCTTATATGGTGTTGTTGCAGAGGAATATTGATTATAAATGGTAGTTAAAAAGATTTCCAAAGTTTGCAATGAAATCGTCTTGGGAAGTGTAATGGGTTCCCTAAAACGGATTTCGACTTTATCAAATGGATTTTGGTTTATTATGCCCTTAAATTCACAGTAGTGAAAGAATGCCTTTAAGGAGGCAATTTTACGTTTAGCAGATTTTGGTTTATAGGAAGAATGTAAGTATGCAATATAAGATTCTATATGTTTAGATGTAATGTTATTAAGATCAGAGCAATTGATATGACTGGCAAACTGGGAGATGTCAATGTTATATGCACGTGTGGTTTTTGTGTCCAGACATTTTTGAGTCTGGCAAAATTGAATGTAATTTTTAAAATGAATATTGAAATTTTCCATGGTATAAACTCCTTGTTTTTTTAATCTGTATTTTAACAAAGTATTTCCGGAATCTACAAATTGCTAATATGAGTATTTATTGTAAAAGAGAAAATATTGAGCCAGAACAAAATAATTATATAAGGTAGAAGAATTCCGATTTTTACATAAATTAGTGAAAAATATGCAAGAAATTAATTGAAGTAGGTGCAACAACAGACACAGAACAATCGCTGAAAGCACAGCAGATGATGACGGATGAAGCCGCCCCAAAGTATTATTGATTCTCCGCTTCCTTCCGTTGAGTCCGAGGATGAGATAAAGGAACTTGTGCAGGGTGTGTCAGCAATGTCCGACAGAATCAGAGTTATCATTAAGGATTCCGGCAGATACCATTATAGATTGTTAAATGAAATGTCAGATGGGAATTTTGCTGTAGATACGGATTGTGAGGAATAAGGTTCGATGTGAACAATGGACAAATATCATCAAAGAATGTCTTGCTAGTGGAATGCCCAAAACGACTTGGTGCCGAGAGCATGGTATGATGAAAGAGAAAGTAATTCGATAAAGGTTCACTATTTTGATTCAGAGTATGTGGAGAAGGAAACAAAAACGGTAAGAGTAGGGAATGTACTTTTTACAAAATCAGGTCAGGCATTGCATAGAGCGATATCTGTGAAAAAAAGAGGGATTTATTGCACTACGCCTTATTTTGAGACACCTACCGTAAGGCTAGAGAAAATCGGCATTTTCTGATATAACTTAAGAAAGATTTTAATTGTGTTTGTTAATAAAATACGATAGAATATTATCAGTTGATTGTATTTCTATAAGAAATAAAGGAAGGGATACGGAATGAAATTAAGAATAAAAAATTTTGCTAAAATTGAGGATGCGGATATTAATATTGACGGTATTACTGTAATTGCGGGAGAAAATAATACAGGGAAAAGCACGGTTGGGAAAATCTTTTTTTCATTATTTAATTCTTTATCTAATGTGGATGAAAAAATATTGGAAGAACGATTAAAAGAGATAGAAAATACAAAAGTATTCGGGGTCACAGTATTCGGGGGCAGGCACTATTAAATTTCCATGACTTGATACAGGAAGATGACAGCAATTATCTGCCAGGCATTTAAAGAAGGAGGATGTGTAATTTTAGTAAAGAGAATCAGAAGATATGCAGATAAATAGGAAAAAGAAGCGAGGGATGAATATGGAGATTTCAAAAGAACAGTTGGTTATTCCAGTCTATTTAAATGAGAAAATTGTTTTGGATATGTTAGCTATAATTGAAGATGGCTTTTCTAAGGTTAGTGAGGTAAGTACATCTTATGAAAGTGTAGATAAAATCAATACCAAAATAGAAACTGGATTTTCCACGAAAAACATTTTGGAGAAATTGTTAAAAATCCAGCTGAATGCACATATAAATGGGGATTCTACGGAGAGTGACAGTGAAAGTTCTAAAAGTGAAAAAGTTCATACAAATGTTTCACTATTTTCGAAATTTCGAGTGGCTTTAACAAATAATAATTTATTATTTTGCAAAGCTGGAAATGAAATAAATATTAAAGAATGCATTACGGGAGATTTTATTGAGATTGAGGGAGAATTGCAAAAGAATCCTATGATAGATCTGATAGAAAAATTTCTTGAAGTATATAAAATTGCGGATATTTTCGATGACAAAGCACCAGTAGGAACACGTAAGGCAACGGCAGCACAAAAAGCTTCGGATAAAAAAACGCTTAAACAAATTGAACAATTTCTGAATGAATTAAAAAGTACTGGAACGATAGATTTTATTGTGGAAAATGAGAATGCAACGTTAGTATTATCTGCACAGGAAAAATATTTATCCAACGATAATATATCTGAATTACTTGGTGGTCGATTTAAAGTTTTAGGAAAAATAATAAAGATATGTCATGATGAAAATGAAAAAATCGATCTACTTAGGAAAACCAGTTTGGGAATATTAGATTCTGAGAGTAAAAAAGAATTTTTATCAGCTTTCAATAGTCCGGAGTTGGCAGCGTTTAATCTTCCTAAATTAAGAACGGAAATCTCAGGTCCGGCATTTATTGTTATTCCGATTGCAATCTATGCATAGTGTGATGATGTGTTAACATTCTCCTAAGAATAATCTAAAAACAGATGTTCAGGTAATTGATATTATTGGAAAACAGGTATCAAAGAAAATCAAAATGTATAATATTTCCCATGCAAAAAGCATAGTATTAAGGTTCGGTTGGCGAATTCGAATATTTTTGTGTATGTAGCATATAATTTTAATGGATAGTTCTATTGACTTTCCGCTTTGTACTTGTTAATATATTGGTACAAAGAAAGTTTACCACTGACCGATATGTGGTATATAAATGGTCGGGTTGAAAGTTTACCGCTGACCAATATGCGGTATATAAATGGTTGGGTTGAAAGTTTAGTCCTTCGCCGAAAGGCGGGGGACTTTTTCTATATTTCCACAGAGAGGATGGAGCGAATGAAGAAAACAGGATTTTATATCATAAAGGACAGATTTTTTGATGATATGCCTGATCCATATCTAAAGGGGAATAAAGCAGGCAATAGACCACATTATTATTGTTTTGAAGATAATACTACAGGAATTTATTGGATGATACCGCTTTCTAGTAGAATAGATAAGTTTCGGAAAATAATAGAGAAGAAGGAACAAGCGGGAAAACCTTGTGATATTCTGCATATTGTGAAATTGGATGATAGTCGAGAAAGTGTATTTTTAATACAAGATATGTTTCCGATTACAGAAGAATACATAGAACGAGAGTACACGATTGCTGGAAATCATTTGATGTTGACCAGTGAACATACGGCAAAGGTAATCGAACAAAAAGCAAGAAAAGTGTTGGGAATGTTAAAGCGTGGTGTGAAGTTCATGCCGACACAGCCGGATGTGCTATCAATATTGGAGCAATTAAAGCAGAAAAAATAGTTTTATCTGGCTCTATTTGGGCTCTAATAATTTGGTACGAGAAAAATAATCCATTGGGGACGGGGATTGATGGCTTTTTGTGTGTTCCTGGTGGGTAACAAAGAAGTATTCGGCAATGCCATTAAGCTAGGTGTTCGAGATTTTGTTCGAATTTGCATTGAAACATGTGCAAGAGGATATTTGGGCGCTTGGAAAGGTAGATGGTGCATTCAGTCTGGAGCTGCTGAAATCTGTACCATTTCCGGATGATTTAAAAGCACTTGACGAAGACGGAATAAGACAGATCTGGCACGAAGCTAAGCTCAGAGGACGCGGCTATAGCGGGTCAGTAGAAATCTTAGAGTATGCGAGATCAAGTGTTGATATCAAGGATGGAGCGGAGACAGTCAAAATGGCGGTACAGTGGTTTGTTAAGAAGATTATGGAACTGGATGAAGAGCTTGCTGTTATAGAGAATCTAATCAACCAGAAATACATGTTGGTGTCTGACCCCAATAAAATTTTACAGTTGGAAGTAAAATAACCAAAAAAATCAAAATATGGAGATATGGTTATTACAAAGAATGTTCATCCGGCAATCGTATCAGAAGAAGAATACGAACTGGCAAAAGCAACGATCATGTTTATGAATAAGCCAGGATACCGAGGAACAAGAAAATTTGCATTAAAGGGGAAATTGAGATGTGGAAACTGCAGACGTTCGATGGTTCTGATGGAGTCTGGTGCAAATGATAAAGTGCACTGTCCGCATAAAAAACTGACGGGGGGAAGTTTTCAAAATGTTCAGATGAAGCGGTTCCTGTTATGATTATAGAGGGGCATGTATGGTATGCACTGCAACAAGTTCTCTATGTATTTGATATGATTCGGGAAGATATTGAGGAAAAAGCAAATGCGTTAGACGATGTAAGGAAAAAGAAGCTAAAGCAATTGGAATTAGAAAATGATAAATTGAAAAGTGAGCGAATGTGGCAATATGAAGAAGGAATTATTACAAAAGATAAATATTTGCTTATGAAGCAGCAGTTTACAGATAAAATCAACTGCAATGAGACGGAAATGGAAAGACTTACTCACTTATTAGTAGAGGAAAATACTTATAAAAACAAAGTAGCGTCTGCGATAGAGCTGCTTGATGGAGAAATACAACATGAAAAAATCACACAGGAGCTGGTTGATGCCACGATTGATACAGTATATGTGTACGATAAAAACGGATAGAGGTTGTGTTTAAGTTTGATGATATTCTCATGCGAGCAATCGAAAAATACCAGAGGGGGGGAAAAGAAGCATGACATTTAAGAATTTTATATGTAAAGGGGTTTTAGTATTCACAGGTTTGTTGCTGATCGGCTGGATTGGACAGTATATTTATATGGTGAATGGAGAAATTGACTGGTTCCGACTTATGTTGGTGTATGGGGTTCCGGTAGGAATACCGCATATGGTTATTATTGTTCCATGGCACTGGGATTTATCCGGTATTCTTGGAATGGTTGCCCTGTGCGTAATTGTAGGCGGCGTATTTGGATGTGTGATTGCAGTAGGTCTGGCAGTCAGAGCGATATGGTACATAGTAGGCTACCCGATCAGCAGAATGCTGGCCGGATATAACGGAAAAAGAATGTAAAGGAATAATATGGTAGAGAATATGACCATGGGTTGACAGCCTGTGGTTTTATTGTTAGGGCAAAGCCCTGTTCCCAATTGAGGAGTTTTTCGCTGATCCGAAAAACGGAACTTTTGAGAACAAATAAACCACCTGCTCTGCGGGTGGTTGGAATAGCTTTAGCGTTGTGTTAAAAACCTCCGATGATATAATAAAAATAGGTTCGCCAACCGTTTTATTAATCAAAGGAGGTAGTCCAAATGGACAATAATAGTTTATCACATACAACGTGGAATTGTAAGTATCATATAGGTGCGACCTGCGGTCGTTGCTTGAAGTGCGCGCATGCGCTATCACCTCCATTCGTGATATTTCTACCACGAAATGCCTAGTAAGTGATGAAAGGTGTGAAGACGTTAAACGAGTGGTTGAAGAGTTCATGAAAGAGCGGGGGTTGAAACTATCAGAAGAAAAAACGGCTACTACAAATATAAATGACGGCTTCGACTTTCTGGGATGGAATTTCAGAAAATTCAAAGGCAAACTTCTGATTCAACCGTCGACTAAATCTAAGAAGAAAATCACGAAAAAGCTTAGCCAGACAGTGCGGTATTATCGTGAGTCAAAACAAGAGATTTTGATTGTAAAACTAAATCAGATAACAAAAGGATGGGCAGAATACCACCATTGCGTCTGTGCAAAAAGCACATTCGCTCTCATAGATCACAGACTATGGGAGATGCTATGGAAATGGACCAAACGAAGACATCCGCAGAAATGTAATAAATGGGTGAAGAACAGGTATTGGCATCCAAAATGTGGAAGACAATGGTCATTCAGAACAGACACGATTGTTCTCTATCAAATGATGGACATGCCGATAGTAAGGGTAAAATCACTGGATTTGAATAAAAATCCTTTTTTGAACAGCGATTACTTCATAAAGCGGAAAAAGGAGCATGAAATGAAGCGAAAACTAGCATATCAGAAGAGTACAGCCGCACGTAGTGAATACTATGTGTTATAGATGCGTGAGCGGAATGCGGTGAAAGTCGCACGTTCGTTCTTAGGGGAGGGACGGCCAGTAATGTCCGTCTCTTACCCGACTCTTCACACCAAAGTATAGACGAAAAGTAATTTATAATCAATATAAAGCAGACATCCGAGATATTATAAAACAATTGTGCAGTTATAAAGGTGTTGAAATAATTGAAGGACATCTGATGTCAGATCAGATTCATATGTTAGTAAGTATTCCACCGAAGATAAGCGTATCTTCATTTATGGGATATCTAAAAGGTAAAAGTGCACTTATGATATAGTAACATTTACAGGGGTGTCTTTATGCAAAAAATCTGGAAGAATACGAATATTTTACTCAACAATTATAGAATTAGGCAAAGAATTTGTTGTGATCTAGATTTTTCTGTATTTGACGAATAAAATGTAATGATGCTGCAGGCAGAGCAGATTGTCATTGTCTGATTCATACGGTATAATGTGTGTACATAAATACAAATATCAGGAAGAATCGGATATGAAAATAGAATTTTTGTTTAGTGAGATAAAAGATATAGAAAAATTATATCGGATTGATTTAGTAGACAATCCATTTGGCGGGGATGAATGTCCTTCATACACATATATTGGAAAAGAATATCTGGAAAATAAACTGAAGACAATAGAAGGAAATTTACCAGGATTGAATGAATTTATATATCAGCAGTGCTTTGGACGGATCGCAAATGAAGTATTTGTGGTTGTTGTAAATGATATTTATTATGAACTGGTATTTACAATTGATACATATGAGTATAAGAAAGCTCGAATGAAAGTCAGTATTGAGAGATCCAAGAAACTGGAAACCGCATCATTCGGTAATCAAACATTGCCAGATGGCGAAGTATATGATATTTTTCTGGAACAACTTAAAATTGCGATAAAAAATGCTTTCAAAAAGGATTGGGCGGTTTGTAGCTGGATAACAGATGAACAATCGGAGCAGTTATGCTCACATCTGTATCCTGGTATTTTTAAGGTTGAGAATAAGATTAGAGCATTTGCAAATAAAATATTAGTGCATCATCTTGGAAAAAATTGGATAAAACAATATGGAATGGAAAAATATGAGGAAAGTCATAAATCCATGTCAGTTGATTTTAAACGGAAAGTTCCATGTTTTGCGGATATTGATGATACATTTATATCTATGACAATGGAAACAATGATGGAGGTAATACTGAAGGCCAATATATACGAGGATGAAATAGTCCTAAATCAGTCAGATATGGCCAAGCTTCATCAAGAGATTGCCGGGGGTGCTGCAAATCAATTATTAGAATTAATGCGAAACAGAAGAAAAGTTAAAATAGATATTTGGAAGGATATATTTAAACGGTATTTTGCGGATGAAGAAGTTGCAAAAAGTAATATTACGGATTTTATAAAGAACAGGAATCATGTTGCGCATAATAAATTGTTGAATTGGTCTGGTTATCAGGTGATGAAGCAAAATATTGAACAACTGGATTCTATAATAGAGAAAGCAAATCAGAGTTTTGAAGAATCCATTCCTTCAGAAGAACAATATATGACATGGAACATAGGCGTGGAGGAAGAAGAATCAGAAGCTGCACGTCGAGAATGGGAAAGAGATTACTTAAGACTTCGTATTTCTAGTGAAACAGGTGTTGAGATAAGAGAAGAAGAAGGAATCTACGAACTGTTTTCAGAAACTTTGGGTGAATTATATAACGAGTTTTCTGATATCTATTATTTTGATCCACAGTTCGATATGAGCAAAAAATCAGATATTGCTATGACTGAGGAAGAACAGGTGCTATTTTCGATAAGAAGTAATGCAGTAAAAACGGCAGTGGTGGAAGTTGTGGCAGATATGACTTTTGACAGTGATATGGATGGGGATAGTTCGTTATATATTTCTTGCAGACGAGATGGAACTGAGATTTTCCGTACAGTGTTGGAATATCATAATGGTAGCGGAATGGAAGACACTTTTGAAGGAAAGATTGTTTTAAATAGTGAATCTTATTATGATACGGAAGAGTTAGACGAATTTAAGGACGAATTGAAAGACTATATAGAGGAAAAACTTAATTCGCTAATTTCTAAAAAAGAGTCATTAGAATATACAGCAGCCACATCTGGAGGAGCAGAACCAGTAGCAGATATCCCGTGTATGGAATGTGGAAAATATGGTATCTCAATTTCAGAAGATTTTTATCCATTAGGTCATTGTTGTTACTGTGGTGAAGAGAATTACATTAAACAGTGCCAACGATGTGGGAAATGGTATGAGGATGGAGACGGAAATGATACTGTTTGTGCTGAATGCCTAGAGAAAGTGATGGAAGAATAGTGCTAAAGGATACGACTCAAAAATGTTGAAGGGAGATGAAAGCAATGCAGAATGAAAGTTATGAACTTCATGCCATTATAAAAGATTGAGAATTCAAAAAGATTATACCAAAGAGCAGGTTGCAAAATATCTTGAAGTTGATGTTTCAACATATTCGGATTATGAATTGGCAAGGAGAACACCTGATATTAAAGGACTTAGAAAGTTGGCTGAGTTATATGGTTTAAATGATGAACTGTTAGGGGCAAGATTACCAATTGTTGCAAGAACTGTGTATCCAGAAGATGTGTTGCTTCAATTGGAACGTGCAATTGCAAGCTGTCCAGAACGAGCAGGCAACTATTTGCAGGATAAGAAAGCATATGACATGTTAAAAGCAGCACTGGATCCGATATTGGAGATTAGAAATAACGCTTTAGATTTACCGAATATTGATTTGAAAAAATATACTACACCATTTTCAAATCAGACAATTAAAGAAGTATAAAGCCGATTATGAACGGAGGTATGGCAATGAGTAGCTATAAAGATTATAAAAAAAAGCATTGCAGAATCCGGAGATAAAGGCAGAATATGATGCATTGCAACCGGAATATGATATTATCCAGGCGATGATTGATGCAAGAGTGTAGCAGAATATGACACAGAAAGATTTATCAGCTAAAACCGGAATTACGCAGGCAGATATAAGCCGGATCGAGAATGGAACAAGAAATCCCAGCCTGAGTATGGTGAAAAAACTTGCACAGGGATTAGGGATGCAATTAAAGCTGGAATTTGTTCCGATGCAAACAAAAAATAAAATGTAAAGAGTATGTATGAGAAATATCCAGGAAGTATCAACGATGTTTCGCAACTGCAGTTTATGGTGGAAAAGGTAAAAGGATACAGATATAAAAACATTGGATTTATTATAGTGCTGCGAAAGCTGCAGAGGAACGGGCAAGATTGGAAGAAAGTATTCAGGAAATGCAGAGTTATCTGAAAAGATTCCAAGATACAGAGCACGAATTCGGACCATCATTCCATAAATATTTCCATCTGCATTACAATAAAAAAGATACAGGTCACTTTGTTTGTGGAGAGCCAAAGTTACCAGTGATTCGAGATGAACTGGATCTGTGTGGCTATTTTGCAATTATCTCATCTGAAAAAATGGATGCGAAAAAAGCAATTACCTTATATAAGAATAGAGATGCGTCGGAAAAAGTATTTCGTGCAGACAAATCTTACCTGGGTAATAATTGTCTACGAGTTGTTTCTGAGGAAGCTGAATCAAATAAAATATTTATTGGATTTATTGCCTTGATTATCTGATGCAAGTTGTATACAGCATTAAAGGATAAAGCATCTGAAATGGTTAAGAAATCGAGTTATCTTACTGTTCCGGCAGCAATTCGGGAACTTGAGAAAATCGAAATGACAAGGCAACTGGATAAGATATACCGATTGGATCATGCAGTGTCAAAAACACAAAAAGTTGTGCTGAGTGCATTTGAAATTAGCGCAGATCAGCTGAAATACAAAGCGAATTACATTAGTGAAAAAATTAAGAGAAAATTAAAAATGGCAAGGAATATCAGTAAAGAAAGTTTAGAACAGAAAATAGAAAAAAATAGAAAAGGTGATTAGCAAAAACCGTGAGCAGTATGATCGGCTGACAGCAGAGTTGGAGGAGCTTCACAAAAAACAGAAAGCAATACAAAGTGAAGAGTTATTGAAAGCGATCGAAGGAAGTAGCAAGAGCTATGAGGAAATCTTAGATTTTATTCAAGGGAAAGAAAAAAGAGGTGAATAGGCATGGATGAATACTCTAGAATTATAATTGAAGAATATTGTATGAATCATCCAAAAACAAAAAAGGCTGATTTTCTATGGGAGCTGGTTCACATGTCATATGATGTAGCCTGTGAACCAGCCCCTTGGCAATTGATGCAACTGTCTCAATTAATATCAAGAGAAAGAAATCTGGAATTGAGAGAAGCACTGGAAGACTTGGATGAGTTTATGAACGGATACTAAATAGTGTGTTTTTGATCTGTATAGATTACATCAGGAGAAGATCGACTTAGTTGTAAAATTTCTGGAAGTTAACATTAATGAATAACACACTATTACAAACAATTACATATAAAAACAAAAAATGACATAAAAAAAGCAGGTTTTATTAGGCCTACAAGGTATTTTTCTAATATTCAACTGTCAAACTCCCGGGAGTGGCCCGCTTATCACGACGGATTATGCAAGTAAGTATGGGAGAAAGGTAGAGATGATGATGTTAGAAAGTGGGAATGATGTGGAGGGTGTATGAAGTGTTGTTGCGGAATTATGGTAGGTATGTTATGATACAAAAAAGGTGTACTTCTTAGAAAAATTTCAATATAATCATAAGAAAGCAAGAGAAAACAATGTTTAAAACATTAGATCAATTAATTGATAAGTTACTTCCTTTGTATAATACAATTAATGAGAGCTGGGGAAAAATGGATTCATTTAATTCAATTAATTTGAAAAAGAAATCTATAGCTGATATTCAAAAAGAGCAAAAGATTTGGAATTCTATCCTTCAGTATAGAAAGTTTATGGCTGCTCACCAACTGGATGTTTTGCAAGAAATCAGTAGCTTACAATCCGATGTAAGTCGTATATCTGTTAGGATTAAACAACTGAATTCAATCGAATATAAGATTTATAGATACAATGTTGGTGAATTAAGAGGAAAAGTTCCAATCAATAAATGCTTGAATGATTTGTTTGGAATGAGAATTATCATGGATGATTCTTTTACACATGATGATCTGAAAGAACATATAGAAGAAAGTTATCCAGATATGAAGCTGACAGACGCTTCGAAAAAAGAATATGTGGCATCTCATCTTTACATCAAGCCTTCAAATCAATTATTTCCATGGGAACTACAGATTTGGAAAAAAGAAGATGAAAGAAATAATTTAGAATCTCATAAACTATATAAACAAGATTATACGTCGTGGGAAAATGAGTATAAAGATATTTAGGAAGGAGGCGTATGGCATGTTTGAACATTTTATTATTATGGCAAGTTCATATCACAAAGGAACAAGAATAGCACTTCAGTATGTCTATAGCGGAGGCGTTGATAAGAACGAGATCCAAGGTGTTTTGGAATCTTTTGAGCAAGCAGGAGATGGAAAGTTTGCATATTCAACACATTATATTTGCACAGAATGTGATGATTGGAATTCTGTTGTGTCATACGATCCATTCTTTGAAGGTGTATATGTAGTAGAGTCTATAGAAGAAATGTTGTATCTTTTAAAAAAAGATTTGCAGATTACGGGATTGGATATTGCAAAGTATATTTTGACAAAGCGTAGATGTACGCACTTGGCATTAGAAAAGCTTACCTATCTGTGTTATGCTGATTATCTTTGCAAATATCAAAAACGCTTATGTGAGGATACAATTTACGCATTTACGTATGGCCCTGTTATGGATAGTGTATATGAGAAATATTCACGTCATAAAGAAGTGCTAGGAGGAGAAATTACGGAAACGGTAGCAAAAAGTAGAATTCTTTTGTTATCAGATGGATTGGAAAGAATTGAATCCATAGATGATACTTTGAAAAAGTATGAAAAGTGTTCTGCTGGTGATATGGTAGAAGTTACCCACGCAAAAGGATCACCATGGAATATGAAAGATGCTTCAAAATATTATCAGGTAATTGATGATGAGCTGATTTTAGAAAGACATTCGGTTGAAGATGAATATTTTAGAGAGAAGCTTCGTTCTTGAGTTGTAAACTTTGAGGCATTTAAAATATTTCGTTGCTAGGCACTGTTAACGGGGAGCAACAAAACTATTGACAAAAAATGAACAACTTCCGAAAAATTTAAAGCTGGCAAATAGCCAGTTTTAAATTAAAAGAAAAACTTTAACAAACTAAATTGCAAAAGTGAAAATCGGATACTTTAAATCGGAAATATCAATTGAGTTATGAAATATGACTGACTTTAAATTAAACTTATTAGTGAAGATACTGTTATTTAATTTTGGCTTGAAAGATTATATGATAGAAATGAGAAAATCAATTTGCACCAAAAGAGATGATGACAGAAAAGATTTTTACAATTTGGGGCATGTATATGTTTATGTTATGTGTACAGTAGGTGTCAGACCTCAATGTGGTCAACCTAGTGTCAACTTAAGACAAGTGCCTGGTCAGAGCAATGGCC
>OGGQ01003755.1_pt1 | contig 13679 bp, 16 predicted proteins | sample 1571191 | NCBI WGS metagenome assembly OGGQ01 (sample SAMEA2582061, study PRJEB24529) | metagenome | biome: Human gut stool | place: China | collected 2011
CCGGCCGGAGTAGCTGACGCACATGGCGCCGTGGGCAAAGACCTCCAGCTCCAGCGCTTTTGGGGCATTTGCCCGGATTTCTCGAATCTCGTCCAGACTGAGCTCCCGGGCCAGAATCACCCGGCTGGCCCCCAGGTCGTGCCAGGCGGCGGCAGACTGGTAGTTGACCACGCTGGCCTGGGTGGAGATGTGGCACTGGACGTGGGGGGCGTAGCGTTTGGCCAGAGCCAAAGTGCCCACATCGGCCAGAATAATGGCGTCCACTCCGGTGTCCTCCAGAAACTCCAGCCACTCCGGAAGCCGCGCTACCTCGTCGTTGCGGGGCATGGTGTTGCAGGTGACGTGGACCCGCACACCCCGGCTGTGGCAGAATGCGGCCGCCTGGCGCAGCTGCTCCGGGGTAAAGTTGCCCGCGAAGGAGCGCATGCCGAACATGGAACCCGCCAGATAGACGGCGTCGGCCCCATAGGCCACCGCCATCTCCAGCCGTTCCGGATCGCCCGCGGGGGCAAGCAGTTCAATTGGTTGTTTTCCCATATTCATTCTCTCCAAAGGAAGGGGCAAGGGCCTGGACCCTTGCCCCTTGTTGTTTAGTTGCTCTGCTGATACAGCTCCTGGGAGGCGGTGAACTTCTGCATCTCCTCGTAGGTTTTGAAGAAGTGGTGCTTTTCGTCGTCGCCCAGAGCGTAGTAGAAGTAGTCCGTGTCCTCCGGGTCCAGCGCCGCCTTGATGGCTTCCAGACCGGGGTTGGCGATGGGGGCGGGGGGCAGACCCTTGTACTTGTAGGTGTTGTAGGGGGAATCGATCTCTTTGTCCGCCGCGGTGGGCACCTTACCGCCGTTGATATAGGCCAGAGTGGCGTCGATCTGCAGGTAGCCCACAGTGCCGGCGTTGGGGTTGTTGAGACGGTTATAGATGACAGAGGAAATTTTGCCCCGGTCGCTGCCGTCCGTCTCACGCTCGATCATAGAGGCGATGGTGAGAATCTCCCGGATGGAGTAGCCGCTGTCCGCCACCTGCTGGCGCATATCATCGGTGTACTTGGCATCGAAGTTGACCAGCATCTTGTTGATGGCGTAGACGGGATCGTGGGGCGTGTAGAAGTTGTAGGTGTCCGGATAGAGGAAGCCCTACAGCCGGGTGGCCTCGCCCAGAGGGATATCCTGGAGGAAGGAGAAGGCAAAGTCGTGCTCCGCAGCGGCCTCATTGAGGTCCTCCACAGTGCAAACACCGTGGTCCTCCAGCAGCTGGAAAATCTGGGCCAGGGTGTAGCCCTCGGGAATGGTGATGGTTACCTCGGCCCTGGAGGAGGAGTAGATGCTCATTCCAGAGAGCAGGGCCCGGTAGTCCATATCGGTATTCAGCGTATAAGTCCCCATCGTTACCTTGTCCTTGCCGTGGGTAAAGGAGGCAAAGAGTTTAAAGAGGAACTTGTACTCAATAAGCCCCTCATCTTCCAGATGGTCCACCACATCGTTGAAGGTGTCCTCGCTGGTGATGGTAAAGACAACCTCCTTCTCCGGTTTGTTGAGGGCCAGCACATCATTGGCGGCGATCCAGCCGATACAGGCCAGAAGGATGGAAATGCCAATCACACCGACCACATACAGTGCGGCAAAGCCCACAGTACTGCCGGTGGAGCGGCGGTGTGAGCGCCGCTGGGGGCGGGAAGAGGAGGACGGTTCCGATGTCTGGCGGGTTCTTCGTTCCTGTGCCATAGGGTCAGCTCCTAATAAAATTTCTCCGCCCTGTCACCGGGGACAGGGGGAGGCCATAGAATGATACAGAAGCGCGGGACAGTGTGTTCCGCAAATGAAGTGAGGTGAAACTTGTATGTGTGGTGGGAACAACAACAGCTTTGGCGGCTGCGGCTGCCTGTGGATCATCCTGCTGATCATCCTGCTGTGCTGCTGCTGTGGCGGCAATAGCTGTGGTGGGAACTGTGGCGGCGGCTGCGGCTGCCGGGACAACAACTGCGGCTGCGACGACAACTGCTGCTGCTGATTACACAGCAAAAAGGCGGGGCTTCGGCCCTGCCTTTTCCCTGCTCAGGAGAGGGACAGGCATTGTGTCTCGGTAATCAGAGTGTCCACCCGGCTGTCATGGGGCTCCGTGGGGACGCGGTCCTGGAGAATGCAGCTGCGGCACAGGCCCACCCGGTCGCCGGAGAAGTGTTCCAGCCAGCGGTCGTAGTACCCACCGCCGAAGCCCAGACGGTAGCCCTGCCGGTCGTAACACACAGCGGGAACAAGAATGAGGTCAATGTCCTCCCGGGCGATGAGCGGGCAGTCCTCGCCGGGTTCCTGAATGCCGAAGGACACACTGTGCAGGGGAATGGCGGGGTCATAGAGTCGCACCTCCATCTGGTGCTCGGGCAGCATCCTGGGCAGTCCCACCCGTTTTCCCCGGGCGGTCAGCTCCTGCACCAACCGACCCGTCTCAGGCTCCCTGCCGGGAATTCCCCAGAAGGCGAAGATGGTTTTGGCCGCCTCCACCTGGGGCAGCGCCAGAAAGCGGGCAAACATGGCGTCATCCTCCCGGCGAAGCTGCTCCGGCTCCAGCTGAGCCAACTGAGCCCGCACCCGGCGGCGCAGATCTTTCTTTTCCTGATCAGGCGTGAATGGCATGACGCACCTCCTGAGCTTTCCGCTCGCCGGCCAGCTGTTCCACCAGGGCCAGTCCGAATTCCACAGAGGAGCCGGCAGCCTGTCCGGTGGTGAACAGGCCGTCACGGACCACCCGGGCCCCCTCAGGGATCTGAGCGCCGGTGAGCTGTGCCTCCAGGCCGGGGTAGCACACCGCCTGTTTTCCCCGCAGAAGACCCATGGAGCCCAGCAGAGTGGGGGCAGCGCAGATGGCGGCCACCGGGATTTCCCGGTCCACCGCCTCCTGAATGAGGGAGGACACGGCGGGGTGAACGGATAAGTTGCGCACGCCGTGGGAGCCGCCGGGCAGCACCAGCATGGATACCTGGGTCAGATTGACCTTGGCCAGCTCCATATCCACTGTCACAGTGATGCCGTGGCTGCCGGTCACCTGCTCCCCCTCCAGGGAGGTGAGCGCCACAGGGATTCCGGCCCGGCGCAGCAGGTCGGCGGGGACCAGAGCTTCCATTTCCTCAAAACCGGGAGCAAGAAGAATGTGTACCATAAAAAGCCCTCCTTACCGGGCGGCCTCACAGCAGGGGAGCCGCCAGTGTCCAAATTTCCTGGTGAATTTCCTCTATGGGGCGCACCGCACCCTGGCTGTCCACACAGGGGATCACCTTCCAATTCAGCAGTCCGGCGGCCTGCCGTGCGCAGTCCCGGCAGGCGGCCAGATACTCTGTATCCAGCTCATGGATGTCGGCGCTGGTATGGGTGCTGGCTTCCCGGCTGCGGAGCAGCTGCACCGCCTGAGCGGTGGGCATGTCCAGATAAAGTACCAAGTCGGGCCGGGGCAGGCCCATTTTGTTGTGTTCAAAGTCGTCCAGCCAGCGGAGAAAGTCCTCCCGATCCTCCGGGGCGCACTTTACCGCCTGGTGGACGGCGTTGGAGGTGGTGTACCGGTCGGTGAGCACCAGGCCTCCTTTTTGATAATAGTAATCTCCCCACACCTTCTTTAAGGAGGCGTACCGGTCCACCGCGTAGAAGGCGGAGGCGGCATAGGGGTTGACGTCGGCGGGGTGGCTGCCGAATTCTCCGCCCAGATACATACGGATGAGGGCGGAGGAGGGCTGGTCATATTGGGGAAAGACCAGGTTCTGATAGCTGCGGCCCATGTCGTCCAACCGGGCGCACAGCCGGGCAAATTGGGTGGACTTTCCCGACCCGTCGGTGCCCTCGAAGACAATCAGACGTCCGGGCATTACCCCTCGCCTCCCTGCTTTTTGTTCCGTACCCGGGCACCGGCGGCCTTGACCAGCACCAGAGGGAGCTTGGCCATACGGCCGATGCGGCGGGGCTCTTTTTTCAGCCGGTAGGCCCACTCCAGGCCCAGCTTCTGCCAGGACTCGGGAGCCCGCTCCACATTGCCGGCAAATACGTCCAGACATCCGCCCAGACCAATGGCCAGCCGCGCTCCGGTGTGGGCGCCCCAGCGGGCCATCCACTTCTCCTGCTTGGGGGCGCCCAGGCAGACAAAGAGCAGGTCCGGACGGGCCGCAGCCACCTGAAGCAGCACATCCTGCTCGTCCCGGAAATAGCCGTCCCGGGTGCCGCACAGCACAATGTTGGGGTAGCGCTCCAGAATATGGGCGCCTGCCTGTTCGGCCACGCCGGGCTTAGCACCCAGCAGGTACAGCCGTCCGCCCATCTCGTTGAGACAGGCGAGCATGTCCTCGGCAAACTCCACTCCGGGCACCCGCTCCTTCAAGGGTGTGCCCAGAATTTTGGCGGAGTAAACCACACCGATGCCGTCGGGCAGTACCAGGTCAGCCTTGTTCAGAATATCCCGAAAGACCGGGTCCTTCTCACAGGCGAGAATGAACTCAGGGTTGGGGGTGACAACATAATGAAATTTGTCTTCGGCCAGCAGTTGGGCGCCCCGCTGGGCGGCCTCCTGCCGGGTAAGGTTATCAAACTGGATTCCCAGAATTTCTGTTTTCAAATTCGCTCCTCCATGGAAAAAACTGACGCAGAGAAATGCAAGGCGCTCCACGACTGATATATTCTACCATGTTATGCAGGAAAAGTCTATGAAATTTCCATGAAGGTTTTCCCTTTGGTGTTTCCGGAAAGCGAAAAGTTTTGCAGTTTGCTGTGCGCGGAAACGCATTAAAAGGGAAGGAGTGCTCACGGGAGGATTGCAGTTTCATGAAGCTCCAATTGTTCAAGATGGGGAACGCGGATGGCAGGAACCATAACGCTGGATAACGCAGGATGGGCTTTCAAAATATAATGTAAAATTTAATACGGTAGTTTAATAGAAAAATGGTCGAAGAAATTGTGCAGATTGTAACAATAAGTAGGAAAGAGCAAAAAAATAGTTGACAGACTGAGCAAAAAAATATAATATTTAGCCAAGTACTTAGTTAACTAATTACCCAAGACAAAAACAACAAGAATTCTTAAAAAACAATACGAGTATTAGTAAAAAATTACCAACAAGAAAAAAGCCGTTAAAGTCAGAAATTATGCATTCTTGAGAAGTGAAACCAGAGGCAGAGATACGCGGAGCGTGAGTGGTGATTGCTTTGATTTCCCAAACAGGTGATAAGAAATAGCAAGGAGATGGTAGTGAAACATGGAGAACATAAACTACTTTTTGCAACAATTAATTAATGGGCTGTCTTGCGGAGCAATTTATGCCATGATTGCTATCGGATACAGCATGGTATACGGTTTGCTGTATTTGGTCAATTTTGCCCACGGAGATTTGTATGTGTTTGGAACGTTTATCGCGTATTCGTTAATTATTGCGTTGAGTGGTGTGATTCATCCTGTAATTTGTTGTTTCGTTGCGGCTGTCATTACTGGCGGCATCGGCATGTTTATTGAACGAGTTGCCTATCGCCCGGTGCGCAACGCGAATCGTATGGTGCCAATGATTAGTGCCTTTGGCGTGGCACTTATTCTGAAGACCATCGCACAGGTCATTTGGGGTCCGGAGGCGATTTCGTTTGAATCCCTGCTGCCGTCCTCCTCCATAACCATAGGCAATTTGCAGATTTACAGCCGTGCTATCATCATCCCCATTATTTCTCTGGGCGTGGTCGTCGTGATGCAGTTTGTACTGAATCGGACGAAGCTTGGCCTGGGAACACGGGACATCATGCAGGATATTCAGACTTCGTCCCTCATGGGCATTCCGACCAATACAATTATCCCTCTGATCTATGCACTGGGAGGTTTCCTCGGCGTCTTGGGCGGAGTTCTGTACTGCTCCTATTACGGGTACATCAGCATTGATATGGGCATGTTAGGCACGATTAAAGCGTGGGCCGTAGTAATGCTGGGCGGCGTGGGCAATTTCTGGGGCGCCTTTGTCGGCGGCATTATTTTGGGCGTTGCCGAATCCATGGCTGGTGCATATGTGGGAACCGCATTTCGGGATGCGGTGGGCTACATCGTTATTGTTGTGGTCCTGATGTTTAGACCGGAAGGATTGTTTGGTGTGAAGAAAGCGGAGAAGGTGTAATTATGAAGCTTAAAAATCAAAATCTCTTTTTCCAGGAAAATAAGACCCTTTTGATTTATATAATTGCGTTCATCTTTCTGCTTTGCGCACCCATGTTCATTACGAACGCATTTGTCATTCGCTTGATGACCACCACATTTATCTATTCGATCGTATGCTTTGGCAACATGCTCATTTGCGGCTATACCGGAATGCTGTGTTTGGGCTTTGCAGCCTTTTATGGAATTGGGTCTTATGTGACAGCGTTGCTGGCCAAGAACGCTGGGATGCCATTTTTCGTATGCATTCTGATGTCGGGAGCCTTTACGGCGGTGGTCGGCTTTGTAATCTGTATGCCCTGCCTCAGATTAACCGTTGATTTTGTGGGATTGATTACCACGGCATTTCTGAATATTTTCCTGGCGATTGCGCGCAACTGGAATGCGGTCACAAATGGTGCAAACGGTATTTCGGCAATTCCCCGGCCTGTTATTTTTGGGAAGAAGTTTTCCTCGGGAATGGATTTCTACTACTTAACTTTAATCATAATGGTGCTGTCCTTCATCATTCTGAGCAATATCATCAAGTCAAAGATTGGCCGGAACCTGCAAGGCATTCGGGACAATGAGCTGGGCGCGATTTCCGTTGGAGTGAAAGCAAAAAACCTGAAATTGTTTGCCTTCACGGTGGGAACATTTTTTGCGGGCATGGCAGGAAGTCTTTACGCCTATTACATTACTGCAATTAACCCGAATAACTTTGTGTTCAACATTTCCACGCAAATTATGCAGATGTGTATCCTTGGAGGACTGGGCAGCCTTCCCGGAGCAGTGATTGGAGCGGCATTTTTCACAATGGTGCCCGAACTTTACCGGGACCTTGCTGTTTACCGGATTGGTATTGGCGGCCTTATCATGGTTTTGTGTATGCTGTTCCGCCCGCAGGGCCTCTTGGGTTCCCGCGCTTTTGCCGGAGACAAGGGAATTGCCGACCGGCTGAAGCGGCTGCATGTGATGCGGCGTAAGCAGTTGAATTAAACGGGGCAGAGCGCTCACCACAGATGAGAATAAGGGGTTTGATCAAATGGATCACATTTTAGAAGTAGAGCACCTGAAAATGTACTTCGGTGGAGTAAAGGCAGTAGATGATTTAAGCTTCTATGTGAAGCAAAATGAACTTTTAGGCGTGATCGGACCCAACGGTTCGGGAAAGACAACCATGTTTAATGCCTTGACTGGTGTTTATAAGCCGACCGATGGCAAGATTACATTTAATGGAGCAGATATCACAGGTCAACCTCTGGACAGCATGGTGCATCACGGAATTTCCCGTACCTTCCAAAATCTGAGAGTTTTTAAAGCGATGACCGTGCTGGACAACATCATGATCGGGGACTCCAAGAATATCAAGACAAACTTGCTGGATGCTGTGATACGCACGCCCAAGTTCCGCAAGTATGAGCGGGAGTCCAGAGAGAAGGCCAGAGAACTGTTGTCGCTGCTGGGGCTCAGCAAGTGGGAAAAAGAGTATGTGGGCAGCCTGCCGTATGGAATACAGAAACGGATTGAGTTTGCCAGGGCTGTGATTGTGGATCCTGACCTGCTGCTGCTGGACGAACCTGCCGCCGGATTAAACAGCAAAGAAGCAGAGAATCTCATGGAATTGATTCTGTATGTGAAGGAAAAGATGGGGTTTGCGGTCATTTTAATTGACCACAACATGAAAATCATGATGTCCTCCGCGGAACGAATCCTGGTTATGGAATCTGGAAGAGAATTGGCCGTCGGTCTGCCGGTGGAAATCCAGAATGATCCAAATGTCATCAATGCGTATTTAGGTGGTGAGTAATTATGTTGTTGAGTGCAGATGGGCTGATGGTCTTCTATGGTCCGATTCAGGCAATACATGGGGTTTCGTTCAACGTCGAGGAAGGGGAAATCGTCTCCATTGTGGGAAATAATGGAGCGGGCAAGACAACGATCTTAAAAACCATTTCCGGCCTGTTGCAGATTACAAAAGGCGATATTCAGTGGCAGGGAAAGTCCATTAAGGGAATGGGAGCAGCCGCATTGGTAAAAGCGGGAATTGCCCATACGCCGGAAGGACGAATGGTGTTTCCCAACTCCACCGTGTATGAAAATCTTTTGTCCGGCGCCTATGTTCGAAAGGACAAGGAGCAAATCAAAAAAGATATTGATGAGCTGTGTCAGCGCTTCCCCATCTTGGGAGAGCGAAGAAAGCAGAAGGCCGGACTGCTGAGCGGAGGACAGCAGCAGATGCTGGCGATTGCCCGCTCGCTGATGTCCAAACCCAAGCTCCTGATGCTGGACGAGCCGTCTTTGGGCTTGGCGCCGGTCGTCGTGTCGGAGGTCTATAAAATCATTGAGGAAATCCGAAATGAAGGGACTTCGATTCTGCTGGTGGAGCAAAACGCCACGAAAGCACTTAGCATTGCCGACCGGGCGTACATTTTGGTTACAGGCGAAATTACAATGACCGGAACAGGAAAAGAACTGTTGGCCAACGATGCAGTCAGACAGGCGTACTTAGGGGTATAAACATATTTTCAGGTTGACAAGCCTGGGAGTATAAAATTTTTACACAATGAAAGGAGATCTGGAATGAAGAGAATGAAGAAGCGTTTGGTGGCTCTGGGTTTGGCAATGGCGATGGCTTTGTCGCTGTCCGCTTGCGGCAACGACAGCAGCAGTAGCAGCGGAAGCGGCGGCGGGTCGTCCTCCTCCGGCGAAGGCGAGAATATTCGTATTGGACTTGCCTGCGCATTGAGCGGCGCCAATGCTGCCTACGGCAACTTCCAGCTCTGGGCGGCAGAGTTAGCGGGGGAAGAAATTAACGCAGCTGGCGGAATTAACGGCCGGCAGGTTGAGATTGTTCCCCTGGATGACGCTCAGGACGAGGCCCAGGCTCCCATTGTGGCACAGAACTTCTGCGACGATCCCACCATCGTGGGCGTGGTTGCCCACGGCGGCAGCAGCCTGACAGCGGCCACTCAGCCTATCTTTGAGGAGGCTGGCCTTTGCAACATTTCCCCCGCGTCCAGTTCCAACTATCTGGCGGACCTGGGATACACCCAGTGGCTTCGCATCGTTGTGTCTGACCAGGCTCAGGCCCCCAGAATGGCGGCATTTGCCAAGAACAATCTGGGCTGCAGCAGAATGGCAATCATCTACTCCAATACGGACGCCGGCATCGGTATCGTAGAGAACATTGAGGCGGTTTCGGATCAGCTGGGGCTGGAAATCGTAGGAAAAGAAACCTACAATCCCGGAACAGAATCGGATTTCTCTACTTTGATCACGAAGGTGAAGTCGCTGAATCCGGACGTCATTTGCCTGCAGAGCAGTTACCAGGACGGCGGAATCATCTTGAAGCAGATGCATGAGCTGGGAATGGATCTGCCGGTGGTTTCTCTGAGCACGCTGACTTATCGCGCGACAATTGAGCTGGCTGGTGTGGATGCGGTTCAGAACCTGTACTGTGTTTGTACCTTCAATCCCTTTAGTGAAGCTCAGGTGAACAAGGACTTTTTGGCCAAGTATACCGCGGAATTTGGCGAAAATGAGATTCCCTCCAGCCCGTGCGGCCTGACTTATGATGCGGTTTATGTCATTGCTGAAGCAATCCGTCAGGGGGCTACCCGTGAGAATCTGGCAGACTGGATTATGAATCGGGTAGAGGGGCAGGAGTTTGTCATGGAAGAAATGCTTCTTGGCCCCAATGTCACCTGGGCGGATAACGGAAACGTGGATCACTTTGTGTCCAGCGTAGTACGGGTAGATTCGGAAGGCGAGTTTGTGGCATACGAAGACGTGGATACGACCGGTTTGGAGTAATGGCGTGAAAGGTATCCAGAAACCCGAATTGCTTGTGTAAGGCGAGAGCTGGGGAGCGGAAAACTTTCCGTTCCCCAGTCTCCTGATAGTTACAAATGATATCGATTAAAAGTTTTAGGAGGATCCCATGGAAAAGGTAACAGTTGTATTTTCGGCAGATTTGCAAGTGGCTGTGGATATCCTGACAGAGCGTGAACCGGAGATGGCAGCACATTTTCTGAAGACACTCTCGGATAGGCCTCAGGTTTTGGTGTGCAATCATCCGGTTTCTGCAGGCGAAATGTTTGACGCATATCTGCGTTTTCCCCGTGAGCCGGTTCAGGAACTCAAGGGAGCAAAGCCTGTTTCCTACACGGAGCTGGAAGCCGGCGATGTTTTGTGGGACGGGGAAAAGCTGAGTGTTGTGTACGGACAGGTGATGCAGCCTGGAACGGCTGGTTACGTCATTGGAAAAGCTGACACCAGTGACGCCTTCCAGAGAGGCTGCCTGAAGATCTGGAATGATTTTTACCGGGAGCACACGGTGTCGACCATTACAATTACTAAGGAGTGAGACAGAGCAAATGAAAAAAGATTGGATTGCAGTGAAAGACGAGATCGAACGTGAAATCGATGCAATTTGGCTGAATGAGCCAATAGAAGTGGCAGCAAGCAGCCGGGGCCTGTTTCCAAGCTGTGCAGGCTCCCACGGAATGGCAACGGGAAATCTGCTGTATCAAATCGCGGATACGTTTGCGGCCGGCTTTGGAGATGCGGCAGAGGGCATGCAGGAGATTCTCTGCAATGACAGCTACACGTTGGATCAGGCAAAGAGCATGTTCCCGGTCCTGTATGGCGGCCTGGCTATGCACATGGGCGGACGGGCAAAAAACGGAGCGGCGTGGCTCAATCTGCCCAAGGTTTGGACATTTTATCAGGACATTCTGGGGGCAATGGACAGCATTACGGAGAAGGACATGCTTGCCTCGCTGGTCTGGAGTTGGAAGAATTATCTGAAGCGGTTAAATATCTGGTTTTCTCTGTGCTTTACTTGGGAGGTCATAGGGAATCTGCGGCGCAGCAAGCAAGTTTCCGATTATGAAGCGCTGCTGGATCTGACGCTGAGGACAGAGCCCTATATGAAAAATGCTGCCGAGTCAAGAATCTAAAATAGTTTAAGCGGTCAAAGGAGTTTAAGTGCTATGGAGAAAATTAAGATTACATTTCCCAGCGGTGTATCGGTACGTGCCTCTTTGCTGCGGGACGCGGAGCCGGAACTGGCAGAGTCCCTGTGGCAGACGTTGGAAGAGCCGCAAAAAGGAATCACACACGTGACGGTATCCACCGGAGATTCCTTCAGCCTGTTTTTCCGCCCCCTGGTTGAGCCGCCTGAGACGGCAGGTACACTGCGTGCACCCATTGGAAACCATCGCCTTTTCTATACCGAGCTGGAGGCAGGCAATCTGCTGTGGAATAACATCAAAATGTATTTCTGCTATGGGCCTTGTACCGAGCCCGGGCTGGTGGGCGCTCAGGTTGCACAGGTGGATCCCGAAGACATGGATACTTACAAGCGTGAGTGTGAGGAAGTGCGCAATCACACATACTTTTATCACAAGCTGGCAATTGTTCGGGTGGAGCGAGAGGGGGATTAACGATGGGAAAGCACTGGACGGAAGTAAAAAAGGAAATTGAGGCTGAAATTGATAAATGTTGGTATGACATGCCCCTGGAAATTGAGGCATCCCGCGCCGGCATCTTTTTCAGCAAGGCTGGCGCCCGCAATACGGTGATTGGCAACCTGTATTACGGCATTCAGGATCCCATGTCGCTGGGTATGCTGCTGGTGGAAGGAACGCTGTACTCTGTTCTGGGGGATGACAATTTTTCGCTGGATCATTGCAAACAGCTGTTTATTTATACCACTGAGCACAAGGTAAGACTGCTGGGAGCCAAGAGTGACCCTGAGCATCCCGGCTGCGATGCGGCCTGGCTCAACCTGCCGAACCTCTGGAAATTCTATTTGGATATCGTAGATTCCTTCGATACGATTACCAATAAAAAGGATTTGAAAAATCTGATTTGGAGCTGGGAGAACTATATGAACTGCATTGCCCAGTGGTTCTACCTCTCCTTCCCCTGGGAGATTGGTCAGCTGACCAAGGAAAGAATTACGAAAGTGGAGGATGCCCGGCAACTGCTGAGCTTTGCCCAGGAGGCGGAGCGCTACGTAAGACAAATTTAACGGAGTCACACAGTGAAAAAAGAGGACCTTACATTAAGGCAATGCTGGAGCTTTTTGGCTGTGCTTTTGCTGGTACTCTTTGTCGGATGCGGCTATTTTCAACTGAATAGTCAAGTCCTCCTGCTTGTTTGCACGCTTTTGGCAGCGGCTTTTGCAAGGTGGAAAGGATATTCGGTCCGTGAGATCGAAGCTATGGCGGTAAATGGAATCCGTACTATTGTGATTGCGCTGATCATTAACATATGCATTGGGATGCTGATCAGTGTATGGATTTCAGCGGGCACTTTTTCACTGTTCATTCAGCTCTGCTTAAAAATTGTAAATCCTCGTTTTTTGCTCGTCGAGACGTTTGTCTTTTGCTGCATCTTTTCCGCGCTGATTGGAAGCTGCTGGATTTGTGCCGGAACAGTCGGCTTGTCCCTTTTCTATCTGGCAGATATGGTAGAAATTAACCCATACCTTCTGCTGGGAGCAATTGTGGGAGGATCCCGCTTTGGAGCGTGTATTTCTCCGATTTCCGATTCGGCAAATGTTTCTGTTTTGCTCTCGGGGGTCCAAAACATCTATGAACACATTCGGGCCATGCTTCGGATTGTGCTGCCCAGCGCCTTATTGACCGGTATCGTCTATGTCTGTATAGATTTTGCAGTCGGCGCAAGCCGGGGAACTTTGAACGATACCACGCTGGAAGAAAACTTGGAGCAGTTGTTTGGCGATAATGTGTTGGCGCTTTTACCGGCCCTGGTCCTGTGTTTGATGATTTACCGCAGGAAGACCACGCTCTCATGCCTTCTTGCAAGCATTATGACGGGTGCGCTGGTAACGATACTGGTTCAGGGGAAAAGCGTGTATGAAGTGGCCAACATCTTGTATTATGGATATGGCAGTTCATTTTCCTCAGAGGATCCATTGCTGAACAATCTCTTTGCGCGGGGCGGGATTGCCTCAATGGCAGGCGTAATTTTCACCCTGATCATTGGCATGAGTCTAAGCGGAATATTGGGTCAGCTTGGCGTGTTGAAGATCATTGTCAATAAATTGGCTGGTCAAGTGAAGTCGCCAAGAGAAATTGTGTTAATTTCTATGCTGATGTCTATTTTGGGATATGGTGCTACAGGAGATTCACAGCCGTCCAAGGTGCTTGTAAGCGACGCATTTTCTAATTTGTATCGGCAGAAAGGCCTGAAAAAAGGAGTCCTGTCACGGTCTCTGGAGTTATCGGCATTTGGAGAAGGAATGTTCCCATGGAGCGTGGGTGCAGCGTATTTTTTAGGCCTGTTCCAGATTCAGGTTGGTCAATATTGGTATTTTATCCTGTTTTATTACATCACAATGGCGGCAAATGTTTTGTTGCTCTTTCCGAAAGATATGGAATAGAAACAAAGTCAGAACAAATTTGCGTATAGAATGACATTATTTTGCAAAGGAAGATCATCTGATGAACAAGGTAATCTTGAACGGAATCGATCTGAAGATCGAAGACGTGGTAAACGTGGCCCGGAAGG
>OGGQ01003760.1_pt1 | contig 13651 bp, 15 predicted proteins | sample 1571191 | NCBI WGS metagenome assembly OGGQ01 (sample SAMEA2582061, study PRJEB24529) | metagenome | biome: Human gut stool | place: China | collected 2011
ACTTTTTCCACCAAGGGGGAAGTGCGCCCAAAATTCAGGTTATGGATTCACACTTCTCTCTCCCTCTATAATAATTTACTCCGGATAACACCGCTGATACATTTTCCGGCAAATCTCATATTGTTTCTGGTACTGTTTATTGCCCGGATATTTATCTGACAACCACTCCCATCCATCTATTGCATATTGAAGATATTTCTTTCCGGCAAATGTATCGATTTTAAATCGTTCAAAAGCGGCCTCTGAAAAAATATGATGCCAGTCGCCTCTCCGCTCCTTTGACAATATTGGAATCAGAAGATCAACTACATCTTCATAATCCTGTTTTGCATTGGAAGAATCATATAATTGCATATATGTACCTGCTCTGAAAAACAGCGTCAGCGCATATTCATAAACGGTTTCGCTGGTTCTGATCTTCGAAAGGATTTTTTCTCTACGCCTCAGACTATCCGTATAATATTCCAGCGCCTTTTTTAACTCGCCTTCTCTTTCACAAACTTTTCCACAGCGGTTCAAGGCCACTGAGCAGGCGTGTTGCGACTCAATCGTACCACATTCCTCTGCAAGATCCACAAAAATATCTCTCGCTTCAAAAAAAATTGTTTTGGCCATCTCAATATTGCCTTTTAACAAAAGTGAGGTACCTCTGGCAAGTATGGTTTCCCCATATGCTTTCCTGTGAGCAGCTGTGTCTTCTGCATCAAGAATCTGTTTCCTCAACTCAACTGCTTTAGAATATAATTGGTCCGCCCTTTCGTATGCACCATTTCGCACAAGGACATCGCCAAGGACAAGTATACTGGAAGAAAGACCATATGCGGAATCTGCAGATTTCAGTTTATCATTAATCTCAGAATCGATTTCCATGGCTTTCACATAACACACTTCGGCCTGTTCCATATCTCCCATCGTATAATACACATCGCCCATCCGCTCATACGCAACCGCCAGGTTATGCCAATTGATCATTGATGGATCAGACGCATATTTGTTTTGGAAAATCGCACAGTATTTTGCAGCATAGTCTACAGCATCATCATATAACCCCAGTCTTCTGCAATTCTTTCCACAAAGATCATAAGCCTGCACATGGTAATGACCAAACTGGTCTGCTTCCGCAAATAAAGAAAACTGTTCTGTCAATGCCACCAGTTGTTTACCGTATGTCAGAGAATCCCGGAATGAGCTCAGCTCATACAGACATGAAGTCAAATCCTCGAGTGCGCCCAGATAACCCTCCATTTCCTGTAAATCCCTGATCTCATGAAACTTACTGTCATAGATATCGACCAGTTTTTTTCTCCACAGAATGGAATTCTCATAATTGACCTCAATGCCATCACCATTCCAGTACATCTCAGCCAGCTTTTTAATCGCATCAGGAAAATTTTTTTGTGCAGACGCAATGATCAGTGAAACAGCCTTTTCATTATCCTTCTCAACCTCTATGCCATTAAAAAAGGCCAATCCAATCAGATAATCCTTTTCTGCTGTTGAAGCATCAACAGCAGCCAGTTCCTGAAGTGCTTCCTCTAATTCAGCCGAACTATCCCCATTCACAAAAGTTCTCAAGTCTGGAAATAACTGTTCTAATTTCTGCCGATCCAATGCACCAGCATGCTCATATGTTTTTTCTACAGGAATAACTTTTTTGTCCTGTTTTCTTGCAGCTGGATATTCCTCCCGAATCACATAATTATCTGGTTCCATAATCGACGGAGTGACCATCAATAAGAACACATCACTATTCTTTAATGCGTTTCCGATCTGATCGCTCCAATTTTCTCCGGAAGATATGAATTCATCATACCAGATGGATACGTTCTGCAAAGAAGGAATATTGTGAATTGTATGCATCAATTCATTTGCATACCTGCGGTCCTTTTTTCGATAGCTCAGAAAAATCTGGCCACTGAATGCATTTTTTATCTTTTCAATTTCCTTATCGCTTATGAGCATTGCTCCAAGATCACGAAGCAGCTTTTGCTGATAGGATATCTCTGTTTTGTCTGTCACCTGAGTTTTGAGCAGTTGAATATCTCCATACCCATTCCCTATACAGTTCATCTCAGTGGTAAAATACGCTTCCAAGTCTGACTCAACTGCTATCGGAAGGACGGGGATATTATTTTGTACTGCAAATCCATATTCCCATTTTTTTGAAAGACTATCATTTGTCAGATAATTCGTGGTCACAATAACCACGAACAACTTCATTTCTTTAAGTTTTAAAGCATAATCGTCAAAATCTATTTCGCTTACCGAGAATGTTTCTCTATGGTAATAGATGGCACACTCTGCAATAGCCAGAATATCTTCTGCAACCTGCTCCATCTGTCTGATATCATCCGGGTGATACGAAAAGAATATCTTCTGCAGACCATTGGGAGAGAAATCGCCACGGACTTTGTAGGATAAATCTATAGTCGTTTTCCCCATGCAAACACCTTCCTCCTTTGAGATTTTTTAATTACTTCAGACTATACTGTATATTTTATTAAACTCGCCCCGCTCCACAAAATTAAAATCCGCATCTATGATGCCACCGTTGTTATCGCGGGAAATGCTATAAAAAACAATGACCGCATCTGCTGCAGCCACTTCTTTTGTTCCCCAGAGGTCTACCGAATAGCGCTGTGCTGTAGAAGTCTCATTGATAATCAAACCCTTCTTCTCAATCAGGAATGCCACTTCCGGACACATCTCACATTCTGCATCCCATGCCCGAAGAGGCTTTGGAATCTGCTCATAGATATCACCTTCTATATGACAATGATTCGCCTCAAAATAGACCTGATCATTCGGGTAAGGACAGCCGCTGCTATCGATTTTGATCCAATCGCCAGCTTTAGCCACTTCTCCGCCCGCATTTCCATTGACTGCTTCCTGAGAATGGACTGCATAGTTTCCATCTCCCAGATTCTCAATTTTGCCGCCTGCAATTAACTCATTTATTATTGCGCTATCCCTTCCCAGCTGATAAGCTCGAACCACATTTCCTTTATTTTTAATCACGTTAAACATGCCTTACTCTCCTTAATGGGTATGATATTCTCATTTTACCATATTATATCTGTATGAACCATTGAAAATACCGACGACTATCACCTTTATTCTGATCTTGACCTTTCCTCTTGAACGATCGTTATCACAATATCCTCAATATTTCCCGACAGCGTTACCTTCTTTCCTCTGTATCTTCCGATATTGCGATCATATACTGTCGCTGCTGTGATAGCCTCTCGCACAGCATCTTTGACACCTCTGGCACCATAGTTGCTGTGCTGTTCTTTCAACTGTACCATCAGTTCTTCGTCCATGTGCTCCAGTTCCATCTCGTAGTTCTGAAGCTCCTCTACAACAAATTTACTGACGATATCCGTAAGAGCATCTACCGGCAACTCCTGAAAAGCCAGGCAGTTCGTGATCTTACCGGCAATTTCCGGGTGCCCACAGGCCTTGGCCAGAGTATTTCTGCAAATTTCCTTCTTTCGGAATGCAGATGCCTCATTATACGCCTTCATATCGACAGGAATATTGCTCGTAATAATGAAAATCACATGGCGAAGGTCGATATCTGGCGAGTTATCTGCCAGATGCACCACACCGCTGCTAAAGCATTCCATCAATCCGGTATAAATTCTGTCAGTCGCTTTCTCGATCTCATCAAGCAGGTAAACCTGATAAGCATTGGAACGGACGGGTTCAAATACTGTTGGATCCTTGTAGCCCACATAAGAAGGTGGGGCTCCAAAGAACCGATTCACAGAATGCTCGCCGATAAATTCATTTAATGCGATCTGATGAAAACCATACGCCTGTCCTGTCAGCTTTTCCAACGCCCCAGGAAGCGTTTTACCAACTTCCGTCTTACCCACACCAGTCGGACCAAAGAGGACGATAACCTCCACTTCAGGCTGTTTTCTGCGAAGATTTGCTGAAATCAATTCACTGATCTTCTTAATTGCCTCATCCTGTCCATAAATGTCACGCTTTAATTCTGCGGCTAACTCATCCGGCCAGACAATTTTCATCTGCTTCTTCTGCTCAAGCTGACGGACTTTATCTTTATCCACAATATCCCTGGTTCTATCTGTTGAAGGTGTCCCCTGCGTGTTTTCCTTCACACTATAACTCCACACCTGATCTGTATTGCAGATAGCTACCGTTCCGCCATCTTCTTCGGGCTTGAACTCGATAACAATATCTATTTCCGAAACATTCCGTGGCAGATTTACATTTCCCACATCAATGCAGGTTTTAATGTCGAAATTGACATGATAAATCGTCATGCTGCTTTTTCCGCGAATACCCTGAAGCATTTTCTTCAGCCCACCGCTTCCGCTCATCTGAATGATTGGAGAAATATTAACATTATCCCCGTCAAAGCCAATGACGATCCAGTCTTTATTCGAATATCTCATGAGAGTATCCCCCTTCCTTTTGATGATTTTATATTGCCCTGTCGGTCTGCGCATGTTCACAGATATTGGCTGAGCAGTTCCACATTTGCCTTTTCGCACTCGTTGAACTCGCTCACGATTTCTTCATCAGACTTGCCGGATACCGGTTTATACCAGTCCCGGGCACTGAAATACTCCATATTTTCCTGGGAATGGAACTCCCGTCCATGTCTGGCGTAAATTTCGTTGATCATCAACTGCACCTCATCATGGCTATAGTGTTCAATATCTGAAGCTTCCAAATACCTCTCTGCACTGTCCGACATCAGGTAGGTTGCTTCTACCTCATTCTCATCCGCCGCATTCGCCTGTTGGGCATTCATGTAATCCGTGATTGCTTTTTCTTCAGATGAAACATGAAAGTGATTATAAAGGAATGCTCCAATGAACATTGCAATCACAGCACAGATGATAATAACCTTCCATGGAAAACTCGTATGGGTAGTTCTGCTGCCTGCACTACATGTCCTTCTGTTGTACCCAGCCGCCAGCTTCGTGCGGTTGGATACGGAAGATCGCACAGCGCTCTGGGTCCTCTGTGCTCTTCGATCTGCCTCCGCCTGCGAAACATTGTCCACTGTTGCCCTGCCTGTCCGGTCATCTTTGTAATATCGTTTACCATTGATCAACACGTAACTCATGTGCAAAACCTCCTCAGGCCCTTCGGTTCGCAATAAGAACAGGACTTGTTTTTCTGCGCCGATCCGGATTTCCAGGTAAGCGGCCTGCGCTCTTCCACGGCTCCAAACAGCTGCATATACGGATTCACGTCCTGACCTACCGGATAATTAAGCAATACGGTACACTGATTAATATACGGAAGCAGCTTTGGCTCATAACCTTCTTCTTTCTCCATCAGAAGATCGATGGCCAGTTTCGCCTCGAAGATTGCTGTGAGCTGGATATCCAGATACATACCTGGCTGGAAATGAAGCTTTTCGAGTTCTGTCTCCGTCGCATAGAATCTTCTGCGCACTGCCTGATTGCTGTAGTCAACGCCTTTATCTTCACCATAAGCACAAGTATAACACGCCATACCGGAATCCGCTCTATAATAGAAAATCTCTCCTGTAGAAGCTCTCGGCCCACACCCGGCATCGATCATAGGAATATGGTATTTGTCAGCCAACTCATTGCAGACATATCCACAGTGACGATTGTCAGCACAACAGAGGATGATGGAATCTTTCCAGATAATTTTCTCCAATTCAGCCGGATCCACATGCTGAATCAAATCCCTGAAAGTATAAACTTTGCAATTCGGGTTGATATCTGCAGCCCTTTCTTTGAAGCAATCCACCTTATATCGTCCTACATCATGAATACCACACTCATGGCGACATACATTGTGATATGCCAGAATATCATTATCGGCAACGATCAGGGAACCGATTCCTGCTCTGACCAGCTCCAAACCAACCTTGAACCCTCCGGAACCTGTACCTGAGATGATTGCCTGTTTTGCAGACATCTTATCCTTTTCCACGATCCCCTGATTTCTGGAAAAAACCTCCTGCTGACAGGCGTAGTATTCCGTAAGAATCTCAACCTCCATGTTGTCCTTCATAGAAATCATCGCATCATCACCGTTCCATACAAGCGAAATCCCGAACTGATCGGAGATACTGCCTGCATTTCTTTCAGTATGCTCACTTCTTACAGCCATACCTAACGGCCGGGCATCCGTTCGGACACTATAAAGTTCTTCCGGAACGATGTTATAGATTTTCGTTTTCGGGAAATAATATCCCATCAGTTTCCCTTCATATCGCTGCTTTCTATATTCCTCCGGAATCAGCACCTTGTATGGTCTGAGCGCTTCCTGCATTTTTTCAAAATCCATAAATGCATCATCCATCAAAATTTCATCCTCTTCTGATGCTGCATCTGTTGTCTGTAATCCTCTGTCCTTTCTGTTATCCATATACTTCTCCTCCCCTGCACTTCCCTTAAATAAACCAGATAATTTTGAACAGATGGCTTCCCTTACATCACTTCCATCTACCGTCCTGCGTTCCATTGTTCCGGCCGCTGTCCTCGCTGCTTCATTGCGTTCTACTGTTTGTTTAAGCTTGCGTAAATCGATACGCGGCATCGCAGCCCTGACGGCTCGATCGTTAATTTCATATTCAGCTTCCGTCTCATCTCCGTTCTCGTCGATATACCAGAACCTGATCCTGAATTCGGGATCGATAAAAATCAGTCCGTTGACTACACCGCCAAACTGCTGTGCCAGCTTAATATTCGCCGGATAATCTCCCGGGCTGAAACGCAGGCAGCCATTCGGATGTCTGTGGACCTGAGACACTGTCAACTTGCCATTTGAGAAGTCATAATATTCAGAAAGCCGCGTCGCCAGATGATCGGCGTATACATGGTCCTTTTCGCACATGGCAGGCGTATATGTGGCATTAATGCCACTGTCCGCCACCATATCAAAAAAGAAATCATTGCCGATACGTATTCCAGGCATCTGGATAATACTTTCATTTCCAGGATGTCTGCCCGCTTCGAGCAACATCCCTCTATATGTATTATGAGTAATATAAACATGATATTTTTCTTTACATTGGAACATAGCCACCTCCATTAACGGTCACGATCTACACCGGTCTTTTCCCACACGCAGTAAACATCGATCCATCGAAGGACTCTGGTCATTGCGGTGTATCCATTAACGGATGCCGGATCTGTGGACCTGACCTGACAGATATAAGGAAGTCCCATCCTATAATCTGAAATCAGATGATGGAAGCCCGGTTTCAGCTTTGTCATCGGATATACCTTGATACTGCCGCCGAATAAACCATCAGCATCTCTTCCCGGATGGTCGTGCTCGTACACAACATGGAATACGAATGTCCTCCATCGCTGATCCGGTGCCGGTTTTACCGGCAGCGTCACGTCTACACAGAATCTGTGCTTTTTGTCAAAGCTGAACATCATCTTCGTATTCGGATGATTATACTCGCGCATGAACTTCAGAAAAGATTCTTTCTCAAATTTAAGCAGATCGCCGTTTTCTTTTTCATACCAATACATCGTATGTCCTCCTTATCGTGCGTAGTTCTTTTCCGATGCCGTATTGATCACAGGACTCGAAGAGTTCTCTGCCTGATCTGCAGGCACTACCTCACCATTGCGGAATACAAACGCCTCAACATCCGCAACGCCATTGGCCTGGTCCTCAAGCTGTCCATAGTTCTTATATTTTCCCGTTCTGATCATATCCATATTCTCCTTCCTATCTAAATAGAGATTTGAGTAAATACCCTATAACAAATACAATGATTACAATCGGCATGATCGCATCGATCCATGCCCAGGTGTTATTGGCAAATGCCGTCACGATAAACTCCTTATACTTGACACAGCTGACGACCACCAAAAGCGCTCCTGCTATGGCCCAGCCGATCAGGAACCGTTTGATCACGGTCCACACTGCTACTGCCTGATAATCCATATCTCACCACCCCCAAAAGCTTCTGCGCAGCTTCCATTTCAACCGCACTACAAAATAAACTACCGCAATCACAACTACCAGGATTGGGAATCCTGAAGACAGCGTGTTTGCCATGAATATGGCGATTCGCGCCGTCACCGCACCAAAATTGGCAATGATTCCGATTGCCGCCAGAACAGAAAGCACCGAACAGACAATCATGGTGAGCGTTACGCCTGAAACAGCCCTGATTCCTGCTCCTCTGTAGCTTTCCTGCTCAAAAATATTTCCTACACGTCTCATGTACTCATCACCTCCCCAACGCTCTTATCTATATCTGATCTCATCTTTCAGACCTCCTTTCCTTTGTTGTTAATGCTATTTTAAGACCAGAAAGATATTTCTTATAGTTGTGCCGGCCATCTGAAATGAAACATGTATTTCTTCTTTTTGAAACTATTGATGTCTCTTACGTCTCAGATACTTTCCCTGTGTCATACCACCATCGGAACTCCCGCCACGGCAGGCAGAAAATCTGATGTGGGAATCAAATAAACATTGTCATTTGCTGTCGTCTTAACGGCCAGATAATCCGACTGCTTTCTCAAAATTGCAGGTTTTGTATATAGGTCCTGACTTCTTACTCTGAGTCTTTCCTCTCTTTGAATCTGCCAATGTACCGCTTTTTTGATTGAAAAGAAAATATGCGGGGTGTTACCTGCTACGGGTATTGGCACATGATACTGATAGGTACTAAATAAGTCTTTAGAAATATCGTCAGTCGTTGCAGAAGTTCCATGCTGAAACAGCACGACATTTGCAAAATCCAGCTCGCAATTCCCATGCATGGACTCTTTGATGTTCTGCGACACCAACATTAATTCAACCTTCCCCTGTCGTTTTGCCTGTATGAGATATTTCATCAGTTCATCATTTTCATCCACGAACTGCATCTCATCAAGAATAATGCGGACTCTTGGCACACGCTTGAGGGTATAAAAGATTTCTTCTTTCAAATAGGAGTTAAAAATATGCTGATTGCTGGAGCATGCATACATAGCCATTCCTGAAAGGTTGCCCTTTGCTCCGCTCTGGAAGTTATATTTGGTATCACTTCCAGGCGTATAAACATCTTCAAATATTTCTTCAAGTCGTTCAAACAGTCTCCGAAGCGCAATTCCAGCCTCATGATTGGCGCGAATATTATCCGCGATCACATTCGAGAGACCACTCTGCAGAGCAAACTCAGAAACAGAATCATCATCTTCGTTCAGAAGCTTTACGATAGCAGGCAAAGACACCGGATATTTTGCTGCAACCACATTGAGCACTGCTGCCGCATAAATCATGATCTGATCGATCAGAGTGGTATATCTCATTTCCTCAGCCGTCATACAGACGAAACGCAGAATCTGCTGTGCCGACATGCCGTAGAACGGATGGTAATTTTTGTCCGTTACGCAGGATGTCATAACGCCGTCTATCTCCTGTGTATTTCGCTTCTGCTGTATGGCTGTCATCATTTCCGGATGACTGGTCAGGATAATTGTCGGCATATCATTTCTCTCCAGACAGCTGCAAAACAGATCAAGTACCATTGCCTGATTTCCGGCTTCTCCACCGGTTATCACCAGATCTCCACGAATCCTACGAAAGAAACTTGCACTATCCACACGTCCCTCAAATACCCGTCTGGCAGCATTCAGTCGTTCGCACTCCCGAATGATCATTCCTTTATTACTCATATCTCTCTCCCTTCTGCCCGGTGCATATTCGGAATGAATCGGGCAAACGTTTTCAATATAGCGGCATTGCAAACAGGAACGGGGCCTCTCCTGCCAGTGATACCACAGCCTCACCAGTCTTCATTTTTAACAGGTTCCAATCTTCAACGGTATGTCCTGCCCTCTGAATGTTCAGATTCTCCTGCTGTGCAGAAAGGCTGAAATTCTGATAGTTCTCCCCCAAACGGTTGATTACAAACTGTCTGGTATCAAAATCGTTTATTCTGAACGCCATCATATTCTGAAATGAAGATAAGATGTTCTTTGCTCCGGCTTCCCCATATTGTTCCTGGAGACCTGCTGTATTCTGAAGTCCACACATTACCTTTACGCCCTGCGAACGGCCAAAATTCAGCCCATCCGACAAGTGCTGGAGCTTCGGAAGAAGCAGCATCTCATCTAACAAAAAATACTTATTGGATTTCACCTTCTGTCTTCCACCCAGCGCATTGGCAAGCGCCCGATCAATCAGAATAGCGTACATCGGAGCAAGAAGCTGGCCTTTTCTTAAATCATATTCAATAAAGGCAACTTTCTTCTTACCGCCGCCCATAATCTCTCTCATAGAAAACTCTCTTGACGGATCAGCCTGTGCAAAAGGCCCTACAAACATCTTTTTCAGCATAGAACCAATATAGCTGTTAACTCCCTGGGTCTGATTGCCCTTGTTGGAAATATAGTCAATACAATTACGCTGATCGGCCATGTAATCCAGTCCCAGGATTTTCTTTAAATCCTCATTTGTGCTGTGTGTGAAGAAACGAATGAGTTCCTGATTATTCAACTTTGACTGTTCGGAACGCCAGTAAGTTCTCATATAATAAATGATGACAGCAGCAACCACCTGTTCGGCCATAGCCGGGAAAATCGGTTGAGTCTCGCTATTCATCGTCTGGAACAGCTGCTCACAGAGTTCCAGGGCATCTTCATCGGACTCTGTTGTATAAACAAGCTTTCCATCTAGTCCCCTCGGCATAACTTCGGCAAAAATATTATGATAAGCGGTAATATTGCGATACGTCTCGCTATTGCCGATGATAATTTTCTCCTTATCCGGGATTCTCTTGCCAAAGGTCTCCAGATAATCACCCTTTGTATCGAAGATAACCATCACATCCGTTGGTTCCATCGTTGCAAGCAAACACTCGAAGACCATATTGAAGAAATTCGTCTTTCCTGTTCCCGGCGCGCCAATGGCCAAAAGTCCATATGCCAGCATAGCCTTACTCATGCCAAAGAGTTTCTTTGTCTTTGAATCCTGAAATGCCACAAAGGGATTCCCCGACTTATCTGCGGTCCAGGAAGGAATCGGGGATTCGTTAATGCTCTGCCCTAAAAGAGTCTTCGTATACATTCCCCCGTTCCTCTCCTGACTACTTCCTGCTCCGATTCGTCTCTGTCCAAAATCATATGACATCTATTATGACCCTCCTTAAATATCCATGCCGCCGTCAACACCATCGCCATCATTATCCACGCCGTCATCGCTGACACCATCCTCAGGTACACCGGCATCTACTGATGCAACGCCATTTCCCTGAACATCTGCCGTATCAAGTGCATTATTATCTGTCTGCATATCCTGCGCCTCCTGGAACTCCTGAACGGCATCAAGATACTTTTCGCTCGTTTCTGCAGTTGACTTAATTGCCTCTTCTTTAGACATTGACGGATCATTCATCGCATGCTCATAATAAGCATTTACTGTATCTCTAAGGCTCTGATTGTATTCCTCTAATGAAACCGGCTTTGGATCAAATGACATCTTGGTGTCCTCCTTTATCACTAAATGATTTGTTTGTGTCATCTGCTGCCGAAGACTCTGATGGGTTGCAACCATTTCTGCCTTAACAGCCTTTTCTGTATTTGGATCGACCGGCACCCTTGTTCCGAAATACTGATTCTGCAGCGTCTGGTTCAGATCCTTCACAAAATTCGGATTTTGAAACCGCTGTATTGCTTCCTGTTCGGTCGTCTGATAACCCGTGGCGGCTACGGATCTGGCATATGCTTCAAAGGATGCCTCCGTGCCATACTTTCCGGATATACTATTCAGGATAGCAGATGTCTTTTCTTCCGCCAAAAGATGCGCATCTCTTTCTGTCGACTGAAAGTAATACATGTAATATCCGTTAGCCGTTTCGCCTGTCAGATACTGGCTGCCCAACTGATAACTTCCATTCTGAAGCACTGCACTGGTGGTAAAATCATTTGCCTGATACTCGTTGGTCAGCTGAACATTATCAATATTGATGGTTCCGTCGATCACCTGATCCTGGAAGCAATGCACATTCTCATGGAGCACCGTATTGAGTGTCTGACAGTTATAATCACTCATTGTGTGCTGAATCGTCTGGCCGTTATATTCAAATGTCTGAACGCCCCTGACCGCCATATCGTAATTAACGTTAATCACACCATTTGCTGCATTGCCGCTTTCATTTGCCGGCAAGTCAGCGAAACGCACCTCCGGCGCGCCAATCTCGCCTCGCTCCAACGCATCACGATTCACTGTCTCCTGAAGAAGACCCAATTTCTCGTTTTCGTCAAGTTTGCTGTAGGTTGATTCGCGAAACATGGAATAAAGCTGTTCATTACTCAACGCCCCATACTGGGTCGGATGTACTCCGTATGTACCCGTAACAGACTACCTCCTCATATTCCAGATTTTCATTTCCGCGGTTTCAACATTTCCTTCCGATAATTCGGTCAATACCTCCAATGCTTTTAAAAAATCTCTACTGTTCCAAATTGCCAGAAGCATCGGCAGTGAATACTTCCCGACATAAATGTCGGTCAATGCCTGTTCCTCTGACCATTCCTGCACATTCGGGTACAATGCTGCAGGGCACGCCTTTAGTGTCTGTATCGCTTTGTTATGCGCATCCTCTTTTGCAAGGCCATATTCCTGACGGATTCTATCCTCCAGTTTTGTTACATCACATGTTCTCATGCTGTCTGTCTCCTTTCTAAAATGTGATTATTTGATGTTATTGCATTGACAACTATGGCGGCTTGCGCCATCACCTCCTTAAGCCGCCATCTCCATATCGTTTTCATAGGCTACAGAATCGACATTTACCAAGATATCCTTATCCTCCTTTGCCCAACGCTTAATTGAGCAAAACACTTTTGTGCCTTTCGGCACTCTTCCAGTCCAATAACCAAATACCGGAATGGTTTCCTTGTATTCATCGGTCATGTCATTTTCAATTTTCAGATCAATGTACAGGCCCGCTCCGCTCTGTCCCTTTACAACACCTTCCAGTGAATCTCTAAGGTTCATCATTGCTTCTTCGTTGTATCCATAATCCCACATGCCTTTATCCTCCCTGACTTTTATGTCTTTGTTTTTTGATCTGATATCAGTATCTCATAAACAAAGACTTTCCTCACCCCAGAGACCCTCCCCGAGATGAAACACCTTTTGAAACTTATAAAGGGTAGTTTTGCGCATCAAAAAAAAGAGCTATAGACAATTGCTTCCAACAGCAACTATCTACAGCTCTTATGAGTCATCTTACTTTTCAATTTCAAATTCACCCGGCTTATCCCCATCAGGGACAAAATCTATAATGTCATCAACCTCACATTCCAGAGCATCACAGATTTTGCAAAGCACTTCCGTCGAAACGTTTTCGTTTTTACCCATCTTTGCTATAACGTTTGTCGTCAGACCGGCCTGCTCCCGCAGATCTTTTTTCATCATGTCTCTGTCTATCAGCAGTTTCCACAGTTTCTTATAACTTACGTTCATACTCACCTATCACCATCTACAAATCTAAATAGTTTTACTTGTCTTTCTTTTTATCGCACTTTCCCAGCCAATTATTCAAATCCTTTACATACGGATGTGCCTCATCATAACAGGTGCTGCTAATCTCAAGCGCACGCTCGAATGCCTGTCTTGCCGATTCATAGTCCCCTGCCGAAAACTTTATAATCCCTAACTGTCTTTC
>OGGQ01003768.1_pt1 | contig 13643 bp, 14 predicted proteins | sample 1571191 | NCBI WGS metagenome assembly OGGQ01 (sample SAMEA2582061, study PRJEB24529) | metagenome | biome: Human gut stool | place: China | collected 2011
CTGTCTGAAATTTTCAGATCACGATCCCGCCGTTTGGGCTGAGAATCTGCCCGGTGATGAAATCCGCAGCGGAAGACGCCAGAAAAAAGATGGCCTGTGCGGCTTCCTCCGGCGTTCCCAGGCGGCAAAGGGGCGTCTCGTCAGCCAGGATCTGCCGGTCCTCCTGGGTCAGGTTGCCGTTCATCTGGGTGTGGATCACCCCCGGAGCAATGCAGTTGACCCGCACCCCGGAGGGGCCTAATTCTTTGGCCAGAGCCTTTGTCAGGCCGATCACTCCCGCTTTGGCGGCCGAATAGGCCACCTCGCAGCTGCCTCCTGTCAGACCCCACATGGAGGAGATGGTGAGGATACTGCCCTTTTGCCGGCGAACCATGGAGGGAATGGCCCGGCGGCAGCAGTAAAACACTCCGTCCAGGTCGACCCCCATCACCCGCCGCCAGTCCTCATCGGTCATATCGCTCAAAAGGCCCTGATAGGCCACCCCAGCATTGCACACCAGGGCATCCACTGGCCCCAAGGCCTGTTCTATTTGAGAAAACAGAGCTTCCACCTGCTGGGAGTCGGCCACATCAGCGGCAAAGCCCAGGCCGGAAAGCCCCCGGTTTTTCAGCTCCTGCTCTAAGGCCAAGGATTGTTCCTTTTCTTTCCGGTAGCACCAGGCCACCTGCCAGCCGGCCTGGGCAAAGGCCAGCACGCAGGCCCGGCCAATGCCCCGGCTGCCGCCGGTGATAAGGGCGGTTTTCATAGTTTCCATCTCCTTTCAAATTGGCGGCAGGAAAGGGTGTATTCCCAGCCCGCCTGCCATTGTCCTTCCTGAAGAAAAAGCCCCAGGCGGGGCTCTTTTTGCCGTCTCATGCCCAGCTTTTCCAGAAGAGCGATGCTGGATTCATTGGAAAAGCCGCAGAAAGCCACGGCCTTCCTCATCTGCTGCTCTGCAAACCCATACTGGAGCAGCCCACGGCAGCTTTCCAGGGCATAGCCATGGCCCCAATGGGCGGGATGAAAGGCATAGCTCAGCTCCCGCACCCCTTTGCCCCGCTCGAGAATGGCACAAAGGCGCAGCTGGCCGATCAAGGGGCCTTCCAGGCCTCCCAGACAACAAGCCCAGATGTCTTGGGCCTTTTCCCACAACAGACTGAGATGGATGCATTCCTCCAGGCTTTCCGCCCTTCCCCACTCCTGGGCCACCGCCTCCTGGTTCAGCAGCTGCCAAAGCTCTTGCCCATCGGTGCGGTGAAAGGGCCGCAGGGTCAGGCGTGGGAGGGTGATGATTTCCATGCTTTTATTCCTGGTTGGAGGTGGAGGGGGCAGAAGAGGGCTTTCTCCGTCTTCTTCTGCGGCGGCGCTTGGGCGCCTGGGACTGCTCCCCTTCCGGCTTTTTTTCGGCCTGGGAAGAAGTCTGCTCCACGGCCGGGGCGGGCTTTTCCTCCTTCTTGCCCCGGTGAGGGGTTTTGGGAGTGACGCCGCTGCCCTTTTTCCGGGGCCGGGGCGGGTTTTTGGGCTGATTGGGGTCGGGCACATAGCTCCCCAGAGGGTAGGGATTGTCGTAGTCGATGTCCAGCAATTTGTCAATGACCATTTCCACATCCCGCAAAATGGCCTTTTCCTCCTCATCGCAGAAGGAGATGGCGGTGCCGGATGCTCCGGCCCGGCCGGTGCGCCCGATGCGGTGCACATAGGTCTCCGGTTCCGAGGGCATATCGTAGTTGACCACATAGGGCATTTCCTCAATGTCAATGCCCCGGGCGGCAATGTCGGTGGCAACCAGCACCTGGATTTTCCAGTCCTTGAAGTTTTGCAGCGCCCGCTGCCGGTTGTTCTGGGTCTTGTCCCCGTGGATGGCCTGGGCGGTGATGCCCTCCCGGTTCAGATGGCGCACCACCCGGTCGGCCCCGTGCTTGGTGCGCACGAAGACCAGGGCCTGGGGGATGGGCAGGGTTTGGATCAGATGGGCCAGCAGTTTGGATTTGTTGCCTTTGTCTACCAGGTAGACCCGCTGGGCGATCAGCTCCACCGGCCGGGATACCGGGGAGACATTGATCTCCACAGGGTTGTGGAGCAATTTCTGAGCCAGCCGGGCGATCTCCGGGGGCATGGTGGCGGAAAACAGCATGGTTTGCCGGTTCTGGGGCAGCTTGCCGGTGATGCGGCGCACATCGGGCAGAAAACCCATGTCCAGCATCCGGTCGGCCTCATCCAGCACATAGTATTCCGTGTGTTTCAGGGAAATGAAGCCCTGACCCATCAGATCCAGCAGCCGTCCCGGGGTGGCGATGAGCACATCAACCCCCTCTTTCAGTTGCTGGGTCTGGGGATTTTGGGACACACCGCCGAAGATGACGCAGCACTTCAGAGGAAGATGTTTGCCGTAGTCCAGGAAGTTTTCGTAAATTTGCAGAGCCAGCTCCCGGGTGGGGGTGAGGATCACCGCCCGGATCTGGTGCTTATAATCCCAGCTGGCAAAGAGCTTTTGCAGAATAGGCAGGGCAAAAGCGGCGGTTTTGCCGGTGCCCGTCTGGGCACAGCCCAGAAGATCCTGGCCGGAAAGCAGGGCGGGAATGGCCTGCTGCTGGATGGGAGTGGGGGCCGTGTAGCCCTTTTCCTCTATGGCCTGGAGGATTTCTGGCGCCAGGTCAAATTCTTTGAATTCCATCTCTTTTTTACCAATCTTTCTTTTGTTATTTTTTAATGATGCCCCCTTTTCCACCGGGGAAAAGGGGGCAGTGTTTCAGCCTTCTATATATAGTATACCGGATTTTTTTTCTTTCAGCAAGAAGCCGCTATTACAGGTTGATGAGCACCATGGCACACAGGGTCAAAAGCGCGGCAGCCCGCTCTTTTTTTCCCAGCTTTTCCTGGAAGAATAGGAAGCTGCCCAGCAAAATCACCGCCACGGAACCGGCGCTGTACACCGGGAACACCACAGCGGCGGGCAGTTCGGCCAGGGCCCGCAGCAAAAAGAAGGGAGAGAGCAGATTGGGCACGCCGATGCACACTCCCAGCAAAACGGAAAATTTGTCCCAATGGGGCCGTTTTTTCACCAGTGTCCGCAGGCTGAGCAGAAGCGCTACCAGGAAGATTACCAAAAGGAAGTGGTTTTGGTAATCGGTCAGGCCGTAGCGCTCATAGATCTTGGTCATGAACTCGGCCAGACCGGAAAAGAGGAAGGTGAGCAGCAGCCACAGCATACCGCCGCCTTTTCGCTCGCCTCCCAGGTTGACCAGCACGATGGAGCCCAGAGCCAGCAGGATACCCACCCATTTCATGGGAGTGGGGTATTCCTTCCAGGCTATCACCGATACCAGCATAGGCAGTAGAATGCCCAGCTTGCTGAACATTCCCGCAAGGGAAGCGCCATTTTGATGGATGGCCCGTTGGTAGGAGATAAAGCTGATCAGATACAGGCCGCCGGTGAAGCATCCCAGCCAGATGGCCAGGGCCATGCTGCCCTCCGGGGTCTTTCCCCCCAGGGAGCCCAAAAAGGCTGATAGATCGGGCAGAAAAAAGTCCGGCCCCTGAAACAGCACCATGGCCCCGGAGCACACAGCCGCCGTCAGATAATTGACGGTGGTGATGACGCTGCCGCTGGCCCCCACCCGGGCGGCCACTTTGAACAAAAGGGCGATGGAGGCACTGGCACACACCGCTAAAAGCAAATAAAACATTCTTCCCCACTCTCTCTTTTTCTTATTTTTCTCCAGCCTGTTTGGTCTGGGAGATGAAATTTTCCATTGTGCCCCGGGTCAGAGTGCCGGTGGCATAGCCATAGACCTTTCCCTCTTTTGTGATCATAAAGGTGGTGGGAAAGGCCGAGACACCGTATTGCAGGAAAACCTGGCCGGTCTCATCCATGGCTGTGGGATAGGTGTATCCTCCCTCCTGGAGGAAGGACACCACTTCCTCCGTGGGCACATCGGCGTTCTGAGGTTGGGAGGAGGTTTTGGGATTGGCCACGCCCAGAATCACCACATCTTCCTGGTTTTTGCCGTAGTCCTCATACACCGCCTGAAGATCGGGCATCTCCATTTTACAGGGTTTGCACCAGGTGGCCCAGAAGTTGAGCAGCACCACTTTCCCCTTGTAATCGGACAGGGTGTGGCGTACGCCGTTTTGGTCGGTCAGGGTAAAATCTGGGGCATCGGGAAGTTCCCGAGCAGCAGAATTCTGGTTTTCTTTCTCCTCTTCTGTCGCTTTTCCGGCCTCCTCTTCTGTTTCCTGTTCCTGGGATGCCGTCTGTTCCTGGGTCTGGGCTGTGCTTCCGCCGGTGAAGGAGGAAAGATAGCCGGTGATGCCGTTCATAAAGCCGGTGAGGGTCATCACACCCAGCAAAATCATGAGCACAGCGCCGATCTTCACCGAATAGGCCATCACTTTTCCATGGCGTTTGAAAAACTCCAGCACCCGGGAGGTGAAAAGACCCACCAGGAGAAAGGGGATCACAAAGCCCAGGGTATAAACTCCGATGAGCAAGTAGCCGGAAGCGGGAGAGGCGGCGGTGGAGACCATCAGAAGCACGCTGGCCAGAGCCGGGCCTACACAGGGCGTCCAGGCAAAGCTGAAGGTGAATCCCAACAGCCAGGCCACAAAGGGGTTCATGGGCAGTTTGTCCAGCCGGAGGTGAAACCGTTTTTCCTGCTCCAGCTTCTGGCTTTTGCCCAGGAAACCCGTTTGGTAAATGCCCAGGAAAATCATGAGTATACCGCTGATGCGGGCAAAAAGCATCCGGTTTCCCGAGAAGAACCGGCCCAGGGCGGAAAAGCCCAGCCCCAGGGAAAAGAAGGCGAAACTCACCCCCAGCACAAAGCAGAAGGTATTGACCATCACCCTTCCCCGGGGATAAGACAGAGTGCCGTCAGGCTCGGTCTTGGCCCCGCCCGCCAGATAACTCACATACAAAGGCACCAGCGGCAGCACACAGGGGGAAAAGAAACTGAGGAGTCCCTGAAAAAATACCGTCAGCGCCGGAATTCCTGTTTCGATGGATAAATTCATAGCATTCCTCCAATGGGATGTTCTGTTGCTCACGCTTTTACAGTGTACCAAAGGCCAAGGAAAAATCCTAGGGGGAGAAACAAAATTTTTCCCTCTTGACAACACTATTCTATGTATGTAGAATTGAAAATGAACTACGGCCGTAGAATAACATACAGGGAGGCAGAAAGATGAAAGGGAATATTCACCTGGGAGAGGGAGAGCTTACGGTGATGCAGGCCATCTGGCAGGCTGGAAAGCCGGTGACTTCGGTGGACATCGGCCGGATGGTGGAAGAGCGGGGATGGAAAAAGACCACCATTGCCACATTTCTCACAAGGCTGACGGAAAAAGGGGCCTTGCAGGCGGAAAAACAGGGGAAACTTTATTATTACACCCCCTGTATCACAAAGGAAGAATACCGCAGGGCCCAGACCCACAGCCTGATTACCCGGCTTTACCAAGGATCGGCCAGGGAGTTTGCCGTGGCTCTTTTTGGAGAAGGGCAGCTTCGGCCGGAAGAGCTGGAGAAGCTGGAGAAGCTGCTGGAAGAGGAGGAATAACTGTGGCGGAGCTTGTTTTCCGGGGATTGCTGGCCCCCTCCTGCGCAGGAGCGCTGCTGGCGATTTTACTGCTTTTGTTTCGCCCCATCACTGAAAAATATGCATCGGCCCATTGGCATTACCGGCTTTGGCTCTGTCTGCTTTTGTTGATGGTGCTGCCCTTGCGTCTGCCCTCCCCGGACAGGGAGCCGCCTTCGCCGGTGGAAGCGGTGGAAAGTCCGATGCAGCGGGAACCTGCTCAGGCAGAGGAAGGGGCGTGGGCAAACACAGCCGCACCCTCTGAAAAAGAAAGCAGAGATGGGGAAAAAAACGCCGCTTTCCTTTGGTTAGGAGGCGCATTGCTTTCCCTGGGTATCCGGCTGGGTCGGTATACCCTTTTTCGAAAAAGTCTTTTCCGCCTGTCCAAGCCTTCTATCTATCCAGCCTTTGACCGGTGGGGCGTGGAAAAATTGCCGGTGCGCTCTTTGCCCGATCTTCACTCACCTATGCTGGTGGGCCTGTTTCGCCCGGTACTTTTTCTGCCGGAGCAGCCGTTGAGCCAGACGCAACTGCACCATGTTCTGATCCACGAATTGACTCACTGGAAGCGGGGAGATCTTTTTTTCAAGTGGTTGGCCCTGGGAATCAAATGTCTTCACTGGTTCAATCCTTTGGTCTATGTGATCGCCCGCAAGGCCGATTTCTATGGGGAGATTTCCTGTGACCTGACGGCTACACAAGATATGACCACGGAAGAACGAAAAGAATATATTCGCACCATTCTGGCTCTGGCTGCGCCCAGCTCCCATGCTCTGGCTGCCGGGCTTACCGGGTCATACAAAACATTGTCAAGGAGGTTCTATATGATACAGCACAGAAAATCATTCAGCCCTTTTCGGCGTATGGCATCCGCATTGCTGGCCGGGGCTTTGCTTTTTTCCGGGGGCCTAGCCAGCGCCGCTGGGGCCTGGATGCTCCAGCCACCAGAGGAGATCGTGGCCTGGAATGGAGAAGAAAAGCTGGAATTTGAAAACAAACCCTTTGCCGCAGAGGGCACGGTATATTTCCCTCTGCGGGAAACTTTGGAGCAGTTTGGGGTGATGGATCACCCGGACAGCGCCCTCACCTATCGCGATGGTGTGGTGGAGTTGACCATGGCCTGGAATATGGGGGCGGGAGTGGCAATACACCATTGTCGCCTGGCGATCGGAAGCGATACGCTGGTGGAAAACAGCCAGCCCACCGCCACCGGCGTGGATCTGTCTTATAGTGTGGTTCTGCCCTATGCGCCGGTGCTGAAAGGGGGCGTCACTTATGTGCCCTACCAGCTTTTGCGGGCACTGTCAGTGAACCAGACCTTTGCGTCCTTCTCCTTTGAGACTCTGGACGAGACAGGAGAGATTCTTTTCACCTTACCGCCCATTGCCACAAAAAGCGCCCAATAAAGCAAAAAGACCCGCCAAAATGGCGGGGCTTTTGGAATCGGGACGGATGCGAATATTTATTGGACCAGTTTTTCGGCAGCTTGGCTCAGCTTTTCCTCCAGGCCGGGCTGTTTCATCACTTCTCCGGCCTCCCATGCAGAAAAGCTCAGCTGGAACGATGTTTCCCAGCCCAAATAATCGGCGATGCAGGAGAATTGCCGACCGATCAGCTCATATTGGGGATCGGTCTGCGCATTGGCTCCCACCACCAATACGCCGATTTTCTTGTTCATTTTGTGGAAGGGTCCATCCTGAGAGTAGAATTTATCCACCACCATTTTCAGCTGGGCAGACATTCCCCACCAGTAAACCGGAGTGCCGAAGACCACGGCATCGGCCTGGGCGATCAGGTCTATCACCTGTGCAGAGTCTTGGTCCATGACGCACCGGCCTCCGTTTTTCTTGCAGGCGTCGCAGGCCTGGCAGCCGGTGAGCTTCAGATTGCACACATCCACAAACTGGGTCTGCGCTCCCAGAGCGTGGAGCTTTTCCTCCAAAAGACGCAGAGCGCTGTGGGTGTTCCCGGTGTGCCGGGGGCTTCCGTTGAGGATCAAAATGTTCATGCTGCGTTCTCCCTTCTTGTTTTCCGTTCCGGCATGGCTTTCACAGATGCCACTCCCGGAGGATTTTTTCTCAAATAGAACCAGAAGACCAAAGAAGTTAAAAACCATGTGACCGGATAAATCCAATAAACCACTTGGATGCTGTGGAACAGGGGAATCAGAATGGCCAGCGCCGCCACGCGGAAGGCGCACCACAGAGCCATCAGAATGACCATGGGCGCCACCGAGCGTCCCGATCCTCGAAGCACCGCCGATGCACCGTGGGAATAGGCCAGAAGACAGTAAAACAGCGCCGCGCTGCGGGCCTTTTCGGTGCCGAAGGCCACCACCTGGGGGTTTTGGTCAAAAGCCCGGATCAGATGAGGGGCAAACAGAAATACCACGATCCCCACACTCTGGGCCAGCAGCACAGCGGCCCCGATTCCCAGAGCACCGCCCCGGCGGGCCCGCTGGGTTTCCCCGGCTCCCAGGTTTTGCCCCACGAAGGTGGTCAGTGCCATGGTCAGGCTGTTGATGGGGAGAAAAGCAAATCCCTCCACTTTGGAATAGGCTCCCACACCGGCCATGGCCATAGGCCCGAATACATTGATGTTGGCCTGGATCACCACATTGGCAAAAGCGATAATGGAATTTTGCACGCCAGAGGGCAGGCCGATCTGGATGATCTGGCGGAACATTTCCTTGTCCAGGGCGATTTTTTTCAGTTCAATGCGGAAAGTATCCTTGGTGCGCACAAGCTGCACAAGGCAAAGAAATGCGCTGATCAGCTGGGCAATGACGGTGGCCAGAGCGGCTCCGCCCACACCGGTATGGAGCACGCCGATGAAAAACAGATCCAGTACCACATTGATCACCGAAGAGATCATCAGGTAGTAGAGAGGATGCTTGCTGTCCCCCACCGCCTGAAGGATGCCCACAAAGATATTGTACATCACAAAGCCCAGAGACCCAGCGAAATACAGCCGCAAATAAGTGATGGAATCGGCCATCACATTTTGGGGCGTATCCATCCATTGGAGGATCTGAGGGGTCAGAAGTACGCCGATCGCAGTCATGGCCGCCCCGGCCAGCAGGCCAAAAGCCACAGTGGTGTGGATAGCGGCTTTCATTTTTTGTTCTTCCTGGGCGCCGAAGTACCGGGCGATCACCACCCCGGCCCCCAGGGCAATGCCGCTGAGAAAACCGATGAGCATGAAGATCAAGGCACTGGAGGAGCTGACCGCCGCCAAAGGGCCGCTGCCCAGGAAATTCCCCACGATCAGGGAGTCTGCCGTGTTGTACAGTTGCTGAAACAGGTTGCCTAAGAAAATGGGCAGAGCAAAAACCGCCAAAGTTTTGCCGATTTTTCCTTCTGTCATGGGTTTTTGCTGGTGCAAATGCGTTCCCTCCCACTGGAATGTTTCGGTGGTGTTCACCGTGCTGTTTTATTATAGGTCCACAGCAAAAAAGCCACAAGTACGCAGTTTTTTTGTTCCTGATGAAAAAATAGTGCCTCAGTGAAATGAATTTCCCTGTAAAAGAAAAGCGCCCATAAAAGGGCGCTTTTAGCTTCTTGTTTTCTTTTTGGTACCTTGGTCGGCCAGGGCCAGGATTTCCAGCTGTTTCAGAAGAAGTTCCTGAACCTTGTTCAGATATTGGGGAGGGATGTGGGAAAGCTGCTCGGAAAGCTCCACTTTTTCCGTTTTTTCTTCCCAAAGCAGCCGGTCGGCGGAAATCCCCAGCACTTCGCAGATTCGCTTCAAAGTGGAAAGAGAAACCCCCACACTGCCTACTTCGCAATCATACAAAAACTTTGCACTGACACCCAGCAGCTCAGCAAATTTTTCACGAGTATATCCATATTGTTCTCGGTATGTGCGTATATTTTTGCCCACCGTGATATTGATATCCTTTTTCACCAAGCCACCTCCGTCTTACTTCTATTTTAAGCAGAGGTATTACTGGACAAAACCAGCTATTACATATAATATAATTATATGCAATAGAGGTGATTTTATGGCATTGCCGGACAAGATGGCCTGTTTTACAGGGCACAGAGAATTGAAAGAAGATCCAGAACTCCTATTTCATAAGGTGTTGGAAAAAACCGAGCAGCTGATCCGGCAAGGGTATGTTTATTTTGCCGCCGGAGGCGCCCGGGGCTTTGACGCCATTGCCGCCCAGGCCGTGCTGAAGCTGGAGGAAAAATATCCGCACATCCGCCTGATTCTGGTTCTGCCCTTCCCCAGACCCTATGTGCGGGAGGGCGGGTGGACCCGGGAGGACATCCGGCAGCACGAAGAGCAGAAAAAAAGAGCCTCCCAGGTGATTTATACCCGGAAGGCTTATGGTGTGGGCTGCTATTATCAAAGAGATCGGTATTTGGTGGATTTTTCTTCCGTCTGCCTGTGCTATCAATACAAAAACACCGGTGGGACGGCTTATACGGTGAGCTATGCCAGAGAAAAAGGCCGGAAGATCATTCCCATCTGAACAGGAAGTCTCAGGCCCTCACCAAAAGAGCCACCGTCTCAACTTGCTGTTCATTGTCCAAACTGATATTCATATCTTCCTCGATGATAGGCAGCCGGAACTTGATGGATTTCAGCCACTGGCCATTGGGCTGACGCTCCGGGTAAATCTGAATTTCAGAGATCAGTTCTTCAATCAGCTGCCGTTTCTCTCTGTCGTTCATCTTTCCATAGAGTTGATCGAAGTAGATTAGAACTTTGTAGATATTATCTCCGGTCAGCTTTTCTGCCTCAATAGCCTGTTTCTTGGCTCTGGCTGCAATCAGCAGAGATTCTAATTCTTCAATCTTATCATACATCCCATAGAGCCGATCATCAAGGTCTGATTTCCGCCTGCTGTAATGCCGGTCGTCTGGGTCGAGAGAGTCGATTTCTTCAATTAGCTTGGATTTGGTGGAATAAGCCTGACGAAGCTGCTTTTCATAGTTGCTGATTTCCTGATCAATCGCCGTGGTATCGACTTTCATGTTGATCTTTTCCTGCATCATCGCCGCAAATTTGGGATTGCTGACCAGTTTACAGATTACCTCCGCCACAGCATCGTCCAGCAGCTCTTTCCGAATTTGCTTCTTGTAATCGCATTTATGCCCACGGGTCATAGATCGATGTTTGCAGCCATAGTAGTAGAAATCCTTGTATTTGCTGCCGTCCGCTTTCCGTTTCACGCACTTATTACCATACATTCCAACACCGCATACGGGACATTTTACAATGCCGGACAACAGGTGCGTGCATTCGTTTTTCCCTTTGTTGACATGTTCATACCGTTTGGCTTGAGCAGCCAACTTGACCTGTGCTGCCTGCCATACATCCTCCGGGATAATGGCCTCATGCAGACCATCCACCAACAAGAAGTTTTCCTGTTCTACCAAACGGTACTCGTTTCTAGTCCCATGCACCTTTTCAGTTTTTCGTCTGCCATAGGCGATTTTGCCGCAGTAAACCGGATTTTTCAGAATCATGCGGATCAGGCGGGCATCAAAAAGAGGATTTTTCCCGTTCTGGCGCTGGACTTTGCTGATCCCATGATTTTCAAGATACTTTGCGATCCCATTTGCGCCAGAATCGGTTGTAACATACTGCTCATAGATGGTGCGAATCGCCGGAGCTTCCTCCTCGTTGATTTCCAGCTTGCCATCCACCAGTTTATAGCCGTAGGGGGCAAAGCCGCCGTTCCACTTGCCCTCTCTGGCCTTTTGGATACGACCTTCCATGGTTTGGACACGGATGTTTTCACGCTCAATTTCCGCCACTGCCGATAGGACGGAGATCATCAGCTTTCCCGCATCTTTGGAGGAATCAATACCATCCTCCACGCAGATCAGGTTGACACCGAAATCCTGCATGACCTGTAAGGTGGAAAGGACATCTGCCGCATTTCTGCCAAAGCGGGATAGCTTGAATACCAGAACAAAGGAAACGCCATCCTTGCCGGTTTTGATGTCCTCCATCATCTGGTTAAATTGCGTACGGCCTTCAATTGATTTACCCGATTTTCCCGCATCCTCATATTCGTGAGCAATCTCATAATCATTGAATTCCGCAAAAGCTTTCATGCGGGATTTCTGGGCATCCAGCGAGTAGCCGTCAATCTGCATGGCGGTAGACACTCGTGTATAGGTATAAACTTTTATCTTTTCTTTTGCCATGGCTTTTCCTCGCTTATACTGCTCAACAATTTCTTATGTATTTTCCAAGGGAAGCATTTTTTCCCTTGGAAAATTAGTTTGGACACATTTCTCACGATTATTGTATCATGCTGCTTTTGGCGTTTCAATATTTTCTTTGTAAACATTTTTATTTGTGTCGTGGTTTGTGATTTTATCCTCGGGGAACACCGGATCAGGAAAAGCATCCAAGTCCAGCTCCCCAGCATATTTTTCAATCATATCTGCCAGTAAAACGGCAAGGCCGTTCCACTCATCTATCATAGGCATTTATCCTCCGTCTGTCCGGTTTGTGCATGTACTCCGCCAGCACTTCTTTAGGAATGCGATCCAGCACAGCGACGGCGTCAGCATAGTCCCGCCGCAGCTTGGCATCGGCCAGCTGCTTCAAAGTGCTTTCCTGGGTTGCTTTCTCTAGGGATTGCTCCAGCTGAGCGTTCTCCTGTTTCAGCTTTTTGTTCTCCACGGTGGTTTCCGTAAATGCCACCTGATACTTCTTCATGGTGCTGTGCATCTGCTCCACCGCTGGGATATACTTATCCAGCAGAGCTGCAATCTCGGCAGCTCTGCTTTTTGCGTTAAAGACTCCAATGCCGGCCAGCAGTTCCTCCAGCTTGGCTTTTTGCTTGGTCAGTCGGGTCATCTCTTTGAACACTCTGGGCGGGATGTGGTCACGTCCGGTCTGGCTGGCACTTTCCCCACGCTCCAGGTCGGGATATTTCCGCACCATATGTTCCCAGAACTTGTCTTGCCACTGGGTCAGCTTTTTCTTGTTCCCCACGATCTCCTTGGCGCTGAGCCTGCCATCCGCAGTCAGCGGGACAAAAGAAAGGTGCATATGGGGCGTTTTCTCGTCCATATGCACCACAGCAGATATGATTGTTTTGGAGGCTTGGTTTTGCTGGATAAATGTCAGCGCCTCTTGAAAATAGCCTCTGATCTCAGATTTCTTCTTTCCCTGAAAGAACTCCGGTGTGGCAGTTACCAGGGCTTCCACGACTCGAACACTGTCTGACCTGGTACGGCAACCGGCTTCTTTGATCTGCCGCTCTGCCTCCGCACGATATTTTCGTTCCGGCTCGATCAGATGGAAATTATACTTGCTCCTTCTGATGTCCACATCGGGGTTGCTGGCGTATTTCTCTTTGGTGCGCTCGTTGTGGGCTTCAATGTTCCCGATCTCCGGCCCTTTGTACTTGGCAAAGCGAAGAATGGCATATTGAGGTCTGATCATCATTTTCCCTCCTTTTTAACTATAAAAGCAAGAATACGGTCAACCAAAGCGTACATACGTACATGGCTCAGCGCCGCCATTCCTCCGGTACATCTTCCGGTACATACGTACGCATCGAATTACCGGAAAACACCGACATATTGTTTCTCACCAGCACCTCAATTCCCAGAAAGCCACGCACCCGCCGTCCGGCGGCATTGGTCACATTGTTGCAGTATTCCAGATTGTAGCGGCTCTGGCAGGCAATCAGGGCTTCGCTGAAGCTGCGGGGTTTCAGGGCGGGCAGATTGTTTTCGGTGCAGTAAATCTGGTATGCCTCATACAGCTCTTTGGAGCTGGCAGATAGATCGACTTTCAGGCGAACATATCCGTCAGAATCCAGAAAATCATAGACATTGTTATTGTCCCGTTTGACTGCCTCCCGGTTTTCTCTGGTGCGGTCACTTTCGGTAAATTTGAAGTTGTTGGCGGCCAGCCGCTGCAATCCTTCAAAAGCCCACAGCAGAATACCCTCCACCTCGGCTTTCATCTTCTCGGCAAGGTCAGGATCATCCACACGGCCAGCCGGTTTTTCTTTCGTGGTCAGCACCAGCTGGCGGCGGTAAAATCCGTCGCTCCGGTCAAACAGCGCCTGCAAATCTCCGTTGGAGAAGGCCAGCAGCCGGGCGCACA
>OGGQ01003773.1_pt1 | contig 13625 bp, 8 predicted proteins | sample 1571191 | NCBI WGS metagenome assembly OGGQ01 (sample SAMEA2582061, study PRJEB24529) | metagenome | biome: Human gut stool | place: China | collected 2011
CTCTATTCTACATAGGATGGGGGTGGTGCTGATGAAACATTTTGATTTTAAAGACCTGATGTCTTTTGGAATGTTCATTTTGGCATTGCTGACATTCATTTATATGATTTGTCACTAGCTGATTAAGGCGTAGAAAAACCACCCTCATAAACTTTGACCGGTTTAGGGTGGAATTTCTATTCTACATAAAATGGGTCAACCCCTTGTGGGCGGTTGTTTCCTTAAATCAAGTATAGCATGATGGAAAAAAATATTCAATAGAATTTAGATTTTGTATGGAAGGGGAATAAATATGTCGTTTAAATTTCAGAAAATTTTATTAGCAATCGAATTGATCGTTGTTGTTGCGGTGACATTGTATACCGGTACCTATGCTGCGGTAAATCCGGAAAAAGTTGCTGTTGTTGAAACTGCTGAAACAAAGAAATCTGAAACGGTAAAGGAAAGTGAATCTAAAAAAGCAAGTGAGACAAAGAAATCAAAAGAAACACAGAAAAAGGATAAGAAGAAGGAAACAGAACCAGAGACAAAAACTCAGCAGGTGGTTGAGAATAAAGTGAAATCGGAGAACAAAAAAAATTCTACGAATAATAGCACTACAGGCTCGAAAAACAATAATTCTTCGATGACATCCGGCGGCACAGCTTCTAAACCGGGAACTTCGTCAGCTACATCGTCACCTTCAGCCGGGAATAATAATTCAAGTTCATCCGGAACAAATCATAATGCTTCAGCGCCGTCTGGCGGGATATCCTCAAAACCAAATGCTTCTACTCCGAGTACAACGGCCCCATCGACGCCGCAGACAGAGGCTCCGGAACCTGTACGGCCTCAGACGCCGGAAACGACGCATACGCATAATTGGGTTGAAAGTACACACGAAGAACCGCGAGAAGAGGGGCACTGGGGCGAAAAGGTTATTAAGGATGCCTGGGATGAGCCGGTGTATGATATGGTATTACATTGGTATTGCAATACATGTGGTGCAGATATAACAGCAGATCCGGTTGGTCATTTGGAAACGACAGATTGTGGTGGTTATCATTCGGATTATGAACCTGTTGAGATAGGGTCGGTGCATCACGGAGCAATCACAGAGCCGATATGGATTGTAGATAGGACTTGGACGGAGACGGTCGGTGATGGCTATTATGTTTGTAGTAGCTGTGGAGCTACAAAGTAATTGAAAATTGAATATTAAGATAAAGAATCAGCGTTGATGAGAAAAAAACTTGTCAGCGCTTTTTTTATAGATATTTTTGGACACATTTTGATGTGTCTTTTTTTGATGGGAGGGATAGATGGAGAGAATTGGATAGTTGATGGAAGTTAGGACATTAAAAAATGTATTGAAAAGGAAGGAGAGAGCGTTATGCAAAAAATAAAACGCCGGATAGCTGGAATGACGGCTGTGCTGATGTGTGTCATGAATATCCTGCAGCCGGTGACACTTTATGCGTCGGCTGATGATCTGCCTCCGGAAACAGTTACAGAGACAGAGACGGTCGAATTGCCGGAAACCAGTACAGTGATGGAGACGGAACCTGAAAGTCCGATAGAAACAGAAGCAGTTACAGAGACAGCGGCTGAAATGCTGGGTGAGATGGAATCCAGTAGTACAGAGGCGGAGACAGAAACCGAAACCGGAATGGAGACTGAAGAAACTGAGCTTGAGCCTGTGAAGTACATGGTATCCGGCATGTATCATGGCCAGGGCAAAGTGATGTTCAAGGATAATATGGGAAATATTTATGAGATATCCGGGTCGGACAGAGAGACGACCTTTGAGTTGGATGAAGGCACAGAGCTTACGATACAGGCTGCACCGGAAGAAGGTTATGAGATAGCGGCTGTTGAGATCATTGACGACAGTGGATACACTTGGAAAAATGACGATCGGGAAAGCTTAAATGCTACCGCTTCTTATGAGAAAAACTTTGCGGTATCCGCAGACACAAAGGTTGATGTTCAGTTCGCAGAACTTCCGGAAAAGGAGACTGAAACATTGGAGGATAGGGAAACCAAGTCGGAGATAGTTGCTGTAGAGGAAACTATTGAGAAATCAGAAGCTAATATAGAGGTGGAAACTGAGACAGATACAAGGCAGGATACAAAAGTTGAGACTGAACCGGACAAAGAGACAGAAGAGACGGACGCATCGCAGGACGGTATATTGACCGAGGAAGAACAGACAGAGGCTGAAAAGTTGACAAAAGAAATGAAAGCGGCGATCGCCATGAATGATAGTGCGATGACGTTGAGCCTCGGAGAAGTGGGACAGAGTTGGGCCATGTTTGAAGTGTTTGTCGACCGGATTCTTGTGCCGGAATTCGGACCGAACCCGGTGACCCATTATTCCCACGTCCTCCAGACCGGGGCGGATCATTCCGAGTATACCCATACGGCTTACTGTATTCAATACGGCGTGTCGATACCAGCCGGAAGCCATGCGACGGAATCCCTTCTGCCACAGCAACAGCAGGATTATATGGGATATGCGTTGGCCTTTGGGTGGAAACAGAATGGAACAGCTTACGACGAAAGTCAGTATGAGAGTTCGACGGCGCGTACTGAGTATGCGGTCACCCAGGCGATCGTGTGGGCATGCAGCCAAGGGAAATTTGGAACGGATGCCGGAGAAGCGGCTATCCAGCAGATATTACAGAATACTCATGACCCAGCTCATGCTCAAGTTTACTACCAGCAATTGAAAGATACCATTTTGAAAGCGGAAGCTATTCCATCATTTTCAGGAAAAGATAGGGATAGTGCACCGACCATACAGCTTTCATGGAATACCAGAAATAGCCGTTATGAGGCGACTGTAACGGATGCCAACGGCGTACTGGATCGATACAATTATTCCTACGGAGGTATTCAGTTCGAGAAGAATGGTAACAGCCTTACTATCTGGACACATAACCTCTACACAGATGGCGTTATTGTTGAAGCGGTATATACCAATATTGGCGGGGCCGGTTCGGTCATCACATGGGACGGAGAGAATGGTACGCAGGATCTGGCCACTTATGCGGAGATGTCCAACAATGTGTATTCTTATGTACGCATAGTAACAGAAGGAATGGGTGCAATCGAGCTGATCAAGAGTTCGGCAAATCCTGATTTAACATCTGGAAGCAGCTGTTATACACTTGCCGGAGCCGTCTATGGTGTCTATGATGTATCCGGAAATGAAGTGGGACGTATCACGACAGACGTTAACGGATGGGGCCAGTTGACAAATATTGTGGCTGGAACATATGCAATTAAAGAACTTACGGCTCCGAAGGGCTATGCCCTGGATGTGAAATCTTATAACGTTTCTGTTACACCTGGTCAGACAGCGACAGTCCAAGTAAAAGATTATCCTCAGTCTGACCCGGTATCTATCATATTAAGTAAAATAGATGCAGATGGAGATACTGGTGCTAGGTTAGAAAATGCAGAATTTACAGTAAAATATTATTCAAATGATGATGCAAGTGGAACGCCTGAAAAGATTTGGGTGTTAAAGACAAATTCCAATGGTAAAGCGTTATTAGCAAAGAATTATGTTGTGTCGGGCGATGAGTTATATACAGTCAACGGGGTGCCTACTTTACCATTAGGTTCGATTACTATCCAAGAGACAAAGGCACCAAAAGGATATCTGATAAACAGTGAAGTCTTTGTGCGTCAGATTACATCCAGTGGTTCAGCAGAACAAGTGAATACATACAATGCGCCAACGATTCCGGAGACACCTCAAAAAATCCAGATTGAGCTTGAAAAAGTGGACAGTGAAACAAAGGACGGTATAGCTCAGGGAGCAGGAACACTGGATAAAGCTGAGTATGAGGTCCGGGACGCTGAGAATAACGTTGTCGATACACTGGTGACAGATAAGGTCGGTCATGCAGTCTCTAAAGAGCTGCCATTGGGTGTCTATACGGTTAAAGAAAGTAAGGCATCTACAGGTTATCTTATCGATCCAAAGACCTACACGGTCGATGCTTCAGATCCGGGAGATACGACGTCAAGAGTTATCAAGTATAAGGTGACCAGCGGCGAAGATATCATCCGGGGCGATGTGGAGATCATCAAGTTTTATGAGAATATCGATGAAGATAATGACACACTGCAGGGGATTGAAGGAGTTGAATTTACGTTTACATCAAAGACAACAGGGAAGGTCGTAAAGACTATTGTGACAGATAAGGTCGGCTTTGCAACGACAGCCTCTCCGGATCAGCCAAGGGGCAGCCTGGTATTTGACACCTATATCGTCACGGAAACTAAATATCCGGCCGGAGTGAAGCCAATCGAGCCGTTTGAGGTGACCATATCCGAAGAGGGCGTTACATTAAAGGGCATCTACAAGGAGGACAAGCTCATTGTCAGCCCTGTGGCGGTGGTTAAAAAAGATAAGACGACCGGCAACATTATCCCTGTGGCGAACACAGAATTCCGGCTTTTAGACGAAAATAAAAAACCGGTGACGATGACAACACATTATCCGGAAACAATCGTCTATGAAACCTTTAAAACCAATGAAAAGGGCCAGTTTACGTTCCCGGAAAAACTGAAATATGGAACGTATTATCTGGAAGAAGTTCAAGCTCCGAAATCATATCTGAAAGGCGAATTATTGGAATTTAAGGTCACCGATGGTGCGACCTGGGAGAACCCGTTGGTCATTGAATATTACGATGAGCCGGTGATGGGAAAAATCCGGATTGAAAAAGCGGATGCCGAGACAGGTGATATGCTTTCTGGCGCCGAGTTTGACATTGTAGCGGCGGAAGATATCGTTACGCCGGATGGGACTGTCCGGCTTCAAAAAGGCGATGTGGCTGACCACGTGACAACAAAGAAGGGTATAGCCGAATCGAAAGAACTCTATCTTGGAAGTTATGAAATTGTTGAAACAAAACAGCCACAGGGCTACATATTATCTCACCAGAAATATCCGGTAACGATTGCCTATAAGGATCAGGTCACACCGGTCGTTGTTCAGCCGGTCAATGTGACGAATCCTCCGGCAAAAGTCCGGATCAAAAAAGTGGATTCCGAATCCGGAAAAGCCCTTCCCGGAGTAGAGTTTAAAATCTGGAATAAAGCAATGGATACGGATGACGTCGATCCTGGAATAACAGCGGATATGCTGTATAAAACGGACGAAAATGGCCTTATCGAGATTGGGTATCTGTCTCCGGGAACCTATTGCGTTCAGGAAACAAAAAGCCTGTATGGATATGCCCCGGATGATACGGTCCATGAGTTTACTGTATCCGAAGATGGGCGCATTGATGGAAAAGAGATCGGTGAGATCACGATAACCAATACGCCGATTGAGATTGGGACCAAAGCTACAGATAAAGTGGATGGCGACCAGATCATCACGAATATGGAAAAAGAGACGATCGTCGATACGGTATATTATTCTGGCCTGATCCCGGGAAAAGAGTATAAGGTGAACGGCGTCCTGATGGTGAAGTCTACAGGAAAGCCTTTGATGGATGACGGCAAGGAAGTGACCGCTGAATTAACATTTATTCCAGAACTGTCGGAGGGAGAAGTAGAGCTGATCTTTACTTTTAACGCAAAAGCTCTGGTTGGTGAGAAAATCGTAGCCTTTGAACGTATCTTTTATGAAGGTAAGGAGATAGCAGCGCACACTGATATTGAAGATGAGGACCAGACCGTAGAGGTCGTTCCTATTGAAATCCGGACACAGGCTAAAGATAAGGTGGATAATGACCAGACGATATCTGCAATACCGGAAATGACCATTATCGATACCGTAGAATACAGTCGTCTTCATGTTGGCTGGATCTACACAGTTAAAGGCATCCTGATGGATAAATCAACAGGGGAACCATTACTTGTAGATGGCAAAGCAGTTACTGGTGAGACGAAATTTACCGCAAAAGCAGAAAATGGCACAGTGGATGTGGAATTTATTTTTGATGCTTCGGATTTTGCTAATCAGGAGCTGGTCGTATTTGAAGAACTCTATTTTGAGGATGAACTTATTGCTGAACATAAAGACATTGACGATAAGGGGCAGACGGTAGAGGTCGTGCCGGTAGAGATCGGGACAAAAGCTTCAGATATGGGGGATGGCGACAAAAAGATATGTGCCGACGAGGACGTGACGGTCATCGATACGGTGTCATATAAAAATCTGGTCCCTGGCCGGACGTACACGGTGAGCGGCATCCTGATGGATAAGGCGACTGGAGAAGCATTACTCGTTGATGGAAGAACGGTGACGTCAGAGCTTACCTTTGTTGCTGAAAGGGCAGACGGAGAAGTAGGATTGACATATACTTTTGATGCGTCGGCCCTGGCTGGAAAGACCATCGTTGTCTTTGAAAAACTGCTCTATGACGGCAGAGAGATCGCGACTCATGCGGACATTGAAGACATCGATCAGAGCATTGAGATCGTACCGCCGGAGATCCGGACAATGGCTAAAAATAAGGCTGATGGCAGCAAAGAGATCATCGCAAAAGGTGAGATTACGATCGTCGATACGGTATCTTATTCTGGCCTGATTCCGGGCCGGGAATATACGGTGAGCGGCATCCTGATGGACAGATCTACAGAAAAGCCGTTACTTGTCGACGGTAAAGAAGTAACCAGCAAGACGAAATTTATCGCTGAAGCTACGGACGGTACAGTGGCTGTTGAATTTACATTTGACGCCGCCGGACTTGGTGACATGGATTTGGTCGTTTTTGAGAAGCTTTTCAATATCAATGGTAAAGAGATTGCCGCCCATGAAGATATTGAAGATGTCGGCCAGACGGTGCATCTTAAAAAGGCTATCGTCCCAGATACGCCAAAGACCGGTGATGGTGGATATCCCTATATACCAATTGTCCTGTGCATGATCTCAGCCTGTGCCATGTGCTTTTTGGGACAAAGGAATAAAAAGAAAGAATAAAGAGATATTTCTGTTTTATTTTGAAGGGCCGCTTTAAATAGCGGCCCACATAGAAATTATTGATTTACTCCGTTGATTCAGTCGTATTCCGAATAATACGACTTATTTTAATGAAAAAATTTAAAGGATGTGAAGTATTAAAATGAAAATAACGATAAAAAGAATTGTACAGGCTGGTGTGCCTGTTGTTAGTAGCCTGGCATTTAGTGTAGCAGCCTACGCTGAAGAAGTAGATTTAGCCCCTATAACAGATCCTCTGGATAATCTGTATACAATGTTTTCTTCCATCATATCGGTTGTCGGAGGGATTGTGGCCCTGTTCTTTTTCGTCCAGATGATGGCAGGACTCAATTCTCATGACTCGACACAGCAAGTGATGAGCATATTAAAGTTTGCGACAGCCCTTGTGATCGCTCTGGCCCCGTGGATACTCAAGTATGTCCTTGGAATATAAAAAATATATCACGATAGAAAAGAGGTGCGCTGAATGGAGATAATCACACGATTATTACAGTTTTTCACTGGCGCTCCGGCGGCAGAACAGATTCAGGGCGGCATTGACACATGGAATGCTGCGGTGGAGAACGTCTTAAGTCTTTTAGCAATCAGTCCGGTGGATTTCCAGGAAGGCGCTGCATGGACATATATTGATAAGATATACCCATATATGGCGATCATCGCCGGAAGTCTCCTGGCAGTTGTCATGTTATACCGGATATGCAAAGAGACAATGGATATCCGTCAGGAGCTTGGGTTGAACGCGATCATAAAGATGTTCTGTACGTTTATCCTTGCAGAAGCAATCGTTTTAAATTCTATGTCTATCACAAAGCTGTTATTCCGGATTGCCGGAGGGTGTATCACAGTACTTGGAGGCATTGGATATGAGCCGCTGACGGCGTCGGCTGTACTGTCAGAGACGTCGCTTGGGTTACTGTCGGGAATCGTAGCGCTGCTGGTTGGCCTGGCATTTTATATCATGTCCTTTTTGCTGATCTATACCGTTTATTTCCGTTTTTTTAAGATATACCTAATCGTACCCTTATCGGTCATTGCCTATGCATTGTTGGCCGGAGGACAGGAACTGACGCGCTCCGGCATTGCTTACTTTAAAACATTAGTCACCTATACGTTTGAGATCGTTCTTATTTTGCTGGCAATCAATATCGGCAATCGCCTGGGCTCTGTAGGGAGCATAGTGCTTGAGGACAATATTGTCTGGCAGATGCTGTGTCCGTTGCTCACAGTGGGGTTAGTCGTTGGCGCGGCGATGAAGGCTGAGGATATCCTCAGAAAGACGTTTGCTCTTTGATGTTCTTTAGAAATTTATACAAAAGGATGGAGGGATAGGATGAATGAGATATGTCCAGACCTGGAGAAGTTTAAAGATGGATGGGTGAAAGGATTTACAAACCATGAGGCCGGGTATGGGGTCGCCATGTTTGCCGTGGTCTTGCTGAGCGCGGCATGGCAGGTCTTTTTTGCCGGGTTTCCAGTGGCAGCTGCGATATTCATAAGCATATGGATTGCTATGCCGATTGGTTTTCAAGGGTTCTATCAGATCAATGGAATGTCTATGGCCGAAGTTCTGGTGCGGTATATCGATCTGATGGAAGATACCTGTTATTTTGTTTCCGATGAAGGGGACGTACCATATACAGAAGAGGATAAAGGGAAAGGAGTGGCATTAAATGAACACACTGGCCGGAGCAAAAAAGGTCACATCAGAGGTTTCAAGAGGCACGGTAAGAAGAAAGACCATTGATCTGAAACCGCTTCCAAAGTCGGTACAGGAAACTGTGCAGATCCAGAGGATAGCGCCGAATGGGATATTTGAGATCATCCCGGGGAAGCTCTACGACAGGGTTTACAATTTTTCGGATATCAATTATAGTATTCAGGATTTTGAAGACCAGGAAGGGATATTGGACGTATGGTGCCGGTTTTTATCGACTATGCGGGTACCATTTAAGATCGTCATGGCCAATCACCGGCGGGACATGGAAAAATTTCGAAAGATGGTGTACTATGAGCCGACAGGAGATGATCTTGACGATGTGAGGGAGGCATTTAACGACTATTTTTCGTCAAACATATCGGATGTTCACGAGGGAATCGAGCAGGAGCGGTACCTAGTCGTATCGGCCGAGAGAAAGGATTATGACACTGCGGTGGAGTTCTTTACGACTCTTGAAAGCGGTATACGGAGTATCTTTCAGGGCATCGGTTCTTCTATACGTGAGCTGGATGCGAAAGACCGTCTGGAATTATTGCACAGAATATATTTGCTCGGTCATGAATCGGATTTTCATTTTGACGTAAAATCCGCAGTAAAAAATGCCAGGGATTTCAAAAATTCGTTTCTGCCGGATCATATCCGGGAACATGAAGACTATATGGAGTCGGATGGAAAATATCACAGGGTCCTGTATATTAAAGACTGGCCTTTTGGAAGTATAGGGGACAGTTTTCTCAAAGAAATAACAACGGCGCCGTATCATACGGTGACGACGCTGGACGTCGTCCCATTAGATAAGGCGACCTCTGTAAAATTTGTCATGGATAAATATATGGGCGTCGATCGGACGATAGCAAAGATGCAGAGCTGGCGTGTGAAGCATGATGCTGTCCTGTCTGATATACCTTGGGATAAACAAAGGGATTCGGAAGTCTTAAAAAACCTTTCCGAACTGCTCCAGAGTACAGACGAGAACCTTTATTTTGCAGGAATCACCATATTGGTCACGGCAGACAGTAAACAGGAGCTTGATAATATCACAGAATCGCTCCAGACGATCGCCGCCGGTTACAGTATGACGTTATCCGTCCATTGGCTGCGCCAGATGGATGCTTTTAAGACGACGCTTCCGCTGGCCGGGCGTTATGTCCGGACAAGCCGCACCCTGAACACGTCTTCACTGACAAGGCTCCTGCCGTTTAACGCACAGGAGTTGATGGATGATGGCGGCATATGTTACGGCCGGAAACTAGTCTCCATCATCATGATCTTCGGCAACCGGAAATTACTGTTGAACCGGCATGGATTTATTCTGGCGGTCACTGGCGGTGGTAAGACGTTTACGGTCAAGACGGAGCTGGAACAGTTCATGTTACGATATCCGGAAGATCATATCATCGTTATTGATCCCAAAGGCGAATATCCGGAGCTTATAAAACGGTTTGGCGGTGAAGTCATCGATGTGGGGATTGCATCGAAGCACCATATCAATCCGTTAGAATATGATGAGCTGGCAAAAGAGGACCCGCTTGCCTTTGTCAAGCAAAAGTCCGAATATCTTCTGTCTTTATGCGATGCTGCCTGTAAAAACGGCGTCAGCGACCTGCAGCGCTCGATCATCGACCGGTGTATCAATATCCTGTATGCCCGGATATTTGACAAGAATATGGAAGTAGATAAACTACCAGCGCAGACATTAAAGGATTTTTATGGGATATTAAAATCCCAAGCGGATAATGAAGCGCGGGAACTGGCTGCCATTCTTGAAATATTTATCACTGGTTCCCTGGATGTTTTTGCTTATCCGACCAATGTGGACATCCATAATTCCAGAATTGTTTTTTGCATTTCCGGTGTGAGCAAGGACCTGTGGGGTATCGCAATGCTCACAATCATGGAATTTATCAAGGGGCGTGTGTCAAAAAATTTCGGAAAAGGTATAGCTACATGGTTTAGCTGTGATGAGTTTCATGAGCTTCTCGGGAAAGATTATACGGAAGAATATATGGAGAATTTCTGGAAGACGATGCGATATATGGGATGTGCCTGTACAGGAATTACCCAGAATATATCGGATTTGCTGGCCAATAAACGAACCAGAAATATGCTGGCTAATTCAGAATACATCCTGATGCTCAAACAGTCCGGGACGGACCCGGATGAGCTGGCGTCGTTGCTCGGCCTTTCGGATGCCCAAATGGGATACATTACGAATAACGACGCCGGGACTGGACTTCTGAAATTTGGAAAAAAGATCATACCGTTTAACCTGCGTATTCCTAAAGACAGTCTGATTTATGATTTGAATAATTCGGATCCGGAATCAAAAGCTGGTCATGCCTGATCGGATGACAGAAATGAAAAGAGGGATAAGGGATGGCAGGATCAAGGAAAAAAACAACGAAAGGCGGCGGTAACCGACATCCGTCCAGGAACTCTGTGACAGTACAAAATAGTAGAAGTTCTAAACGCGCCGGAAGTGGATTGCGGCGTTCCAGAACGCAGCCAAGGAAACTCACCAAACGCCAGTTTATCCTGTTAAAAAAGATTGAGTTCATTAATTCGATGGATGACCGGACGTTCCGGAAGTTTAAGGCGATGTCGAAGAAAAAACAGAATGAATTCATCTATAAAACACTTTTTGCAAAGGGGTGGAATGAATTCCGGCCGGAAGGCGGCCTGGATCAGGTGCAGCGTGTCAAAAGGATATCTTATGCGGAGGTAGCCGCGGCGGATTCACCGTTTTTAAAAAAGGTATTATCCGGCGTTGGCAGAAAAGTTTCATCGGCGGCGGTCAAGAGTCCGGGAATGACTGTAGTGGCCGCAAAAGCGATGGCAAAGGAAGATTCGGCACAGCAGGCTAAAGCCATTGAAGATTACGTTAAGAGAAAGAGCGCGGCTGCGGCCGGGCGGATAGCGGCATCCTCCGGAAAATTTGTACTTACACATGCTCCGATCACTCAACAGTTATTTACAGCATTCAGCCGTTTGATCGCCAAGGTGACAGCTTTTATTACCGCACTTTTGGCGCCGCTGATGGTGCCTTTAGCCTGTCTGCTGTTTATCATATTCTTTTTTCTGTTCATGCTGAGCAGCTTTTCAGCTTACTATTATGAATACACCCGGACGCAGACCCAGGCAGTATCTGAAGAAGTCATGGCCTATTATGATACCGTATCCAGATATGCGGAACAATATGGTATCCCGGATTTTGTCAATCTATTGTTGGCAATGATGATGCAGGAAAGCGGGGGACATGGAACAGACCCTATGATGTGTTCGGAGTCTCCCTTTAATACAAGGTATCCTAATACGGTTGGAGCCATTACGGATCCGGAATACAGTATTGATGTAGGTACGCAGACGCTGGTATATTGTCTTAATAATGCCGAATGTACCGATCCGACAGATATTGATGGAATCAAGTTGGCTCTGCAGGACTATAACTTTGGTAATGGTTATGCACAGTGGGCTTTGCGTACTTATGGGGCTTATACTTTGGAAAACGCCAATGAGTTTGCAGCTCTGCAGGCGGCGCTTCATGGCTGGTCATCCTATGGAGATACGGAGTATCCAGGGCATGTATTGAGATATTATAGTAGTGGAAGCACGACGAGTTTTGGTCTGATCGGGGCCAATGGATGGTGTTGGCCATCAGATACGGCGCTTTTGACAGATACCTTTGGTTATCAGGATTGGCGCGGCGGTAACCATAACGGGATAGATATCGGAGCCTCTTACGGTTCTTCAATTTATGCGGCGTCCGGTGGGACAGTATGGATTGCCGGATATAGTAATAGCGCCGGTAACTGGGTGGTGATTGAGCATGGCAATGGCATCAAAACAGTCTATATGCATGCTTCAGAGTTGTATGTGAGCGCTGGACAGACCGTTAGTGCCGGACAGCCGATAGCGGCAGTTGGCAGCACTGGATGGTCTACAGGACCACACCTTCACTTTGGAGTTATGATTAACAGTAGTTATAATGGTTATGACGGGATATGGGTAGATCCATTACAATATGTCCGTGCAGATTAAAAAAGAGAAATTTTTTTGAATGGAGTGTGAGGGAGAAAATGAATGGGAAAAAGTTAATATGGATGACGATGCTCATATTTATGTCGATCTTCATCCTGATACAATTTATTCTTTGCGCGACTTTTATTTATCAAAAGAAGCGTTTAAAAGCAGATATAGAAGCAGAGATGGAACAGAAGTACGGCCTGGCGCCAATCGAGACAGAAATGGATCCGGTAGAAGAGCAGTTACCTGAGGGAATACCTGCGGTCACGTTAAATCTTCCGGAGAATGTGAGTGTAGCCCTGGGAAGTGAAAATGAAGTAAATCTTACAATTCAGCTCAGCGGTTATGTAGCGGAACATTTTGCTGATGCTACACAGGCGGATTATCTGTCGGATACATATACAGCAAAAGATTCATCGATATCTTTTCGGGTTGTATTGAATAATTCTGAGGCTACGGCCTTACGGATTTATTATAATCACAAAAATGGATCTTTTGATATTAAAACTGTAGAAGAGCTTGAAGCAGAGGCGAAAGCGAAAGCCGAGTCTGAAGCGGCGGCCAGGGCGGAATCGGAGGCCCAGGCAAAAGCAGAATCTGAAGCAGCGGCCAGAGCGGAAGCAGAGGCGAAAGCAAAAGCAGAATCTGAAGCCCGGGCGAAGGCGGCAGCAAAGGCAGAATCGGAGGCTCAGGCTAAATCGGAAACAGCAGCGCAGTGAGGTTGAGAATTTATGAAGAAGAGTAAAAGAGAATATGGGCCGGATCTGCATATACGTTTGCCGGTAGAGGTTCGGACGATATTGAAGATCAAGGCAGAGCAGAACCATCAGAATATGACAGAATATTTGATTGATCTGATACTGGCCCGTCCACTACAGTATCCAGAGATCATACAGCGTATGGATACGATAATCGACCAGTTGCGGCGGATCG
>OGGQ01003787.1_pt1 | contig 13585 bp, 10 predicted proteins | sample 1571191 | NCBI WGS metagenome assembly OGGQ01 (sample SAMEA2582061, study PRJEB24529) | metagenome | biome: Human gut stool | place: China | collected 2011
CAGCTTTGCCCACCCAGTGACCCCCACCCTGATCAAGGAATATGATCTGAACGATTATATGTTCGGTGTGGCGCTGGCGGCTATGCAGACCACAAACTTCCTCTTTTCCCCCTTCTGGGGCAAGCTGAACAACTACATCTCCAGCCGCCAGGCCATGCTGGTCTGCGGCATCGGCTACGCCGTGGGACAGGCTCTCTTCGGCATGGCTCGCACCGAGGCCATGGTGATCTTCGCCCGGGCCTTCGCCGGTTTCTTCACCGGCGGCGCCTTTGTCAGCTTCCTCACCTATGTGGTCAACACCTCCTCCGACAATGACCGGGGCAAGAACCTGACCATTTCCGCCACCATCCAGAGCGTGGCCGGGGCCTTCGGTTATTTTGTGGGCGGATTTCTGGGCGAGATCGGCCTGGGCGTTACCTTTGCCGCCCAATCCATCTGTCTGGCCGCCTGCGGCGTGCTCTTCTTCTTTTTCTGCAAGGACGACCGGAAGGTGGGCGTGGGCAAATTGCAGATGGGCGATCTGATCCACGACGCCAACCCCTTCGCCGCCTTTGTCCAGAGCCGTCAGTTCATGTCGGTTCTCTTTGCCGTGCTCTTCACCGTCACCGTTTTGCAGAATGTGGGCTACAACGCCTTTGAACAGTGCTTCAACTACTTTATCAAAGACGAGTTCGGCCTGACCTCCAAATACAACGGCCTGATCAAAGGCGTCATCGGCTTTGTGTCCCTTACAGCCAACGCCACCATCTGTATGTGGATGATCCGCCGCACCAATGTGCGCCGCTCGGTGATCTATGTGCTCATGGCCTGCACCCTCACCAGCCTGGGCGTGGTGTTCTCCAACGCCGTGGTGCCCTTCATGACAGTGAGCGTTCTGTTCTATGCCTTCAACGCCGTATCCATCCCCCTGCTTCAGGACATGGTGGCAAAGCGGGCCCAGAACGGCAAGGACAGTAACCTGATCATGGGCTTTTACAACGCCACCAAATCCTTGGGCGGCATCATCGGTTCGCTGTCTGCCGGTTTCCTCTACACCATCAATTCCAAGCTGACTTTTGTAGTCACCGCCGTGGTGTTCTTCGGCGCCGTGATCTTCTCCACCATCTATTCCAAGATGAAAGATCCTGCGGAAAGCCCGGAACAGGCTGCGGCTTCCTCCCGCTGAGTTTTGTTCCCTGGGGCGGCCTGGTGTGTCCCGGCCGCCTCTCTTTTTGTCCATCTGAAAGGAGTTTTCCCCTGCCATGAAAAAATCATCCCCACCGCCTATGATCTTTTTCTTCCTGGTGCTCATCCTCTATAACCTGGCGGCCAATTTCGCCCACCCGGTGACCCCCACCCTCATCAAGGTCTATCACCTCAGCGATTATATGTTCGGTGTGGCCTTTGCCGCCATGCAGACCACAAACTTCCTCTTTTCCCCCTTCTGGGGCAAGCTGTCCGGCTATATCTCCAGCCGCATGACCCTGCTCATCTGCGGCTGCGGTTATGCCTGCGGCCAGCTGCTCTTCTTCATGGCCCACACCGAAGGGCTGATCATCGCCGCCCGGTGCATTTCCGGCTTCTTCATCAGCGGCGCTTCGGTGGCCTGCCTGATCTATGTGGTCAACACCTCCTCCGATATGGAGCGGGGCCGCAATCTCACCATTCTGGCCACCATCCAGAGCGTGGGCGCTGCCTTCGGCTACCTGATCGGCGGATTTCTGGGCGAGTTTTCCCTGGGTGCCGCCTTCCTGCCCCAGGTCTTTTGTCTGGCTTCCAGTGGCCTGCTCTTCTTCCTGTTCTGCCGGGACGACCGGCGGCCGGAGATCGCTTCCCAGCCCCTCACCCGCAGCACCCTGGTGCGGGATGCCAACCCCTTTGCCGCCTTTATGCAAAGCCGCCAGTTTATGACGGCCCTCTTTGCCATTTTGTTCACCGTCACGGCGCTGCAAAACCTGGGCTATACCGCCTATGACCAGTGCTTCAACTATTTCATCAAAGACCAGTTCGGCTTCACCTCGGCCTACAACGGAGCCATCAAGGGCGTCATCGGCTTTATCTCTCTGGTAGCCAATGCCACCATCTGCATGTCCATCATCCGCCGTGGCAAGGTCAACCGGTCGGTGGCCTATGTGCTGTCGGCCTGCACTCTGACCATTTTCGCCGTGCTCTTCTTGGATGAACTGCGCGTTCCCTTCCTTATCGTCAATGTGGTGTTTTACGCCTTTAACGCCGTGTCCATCCCCCTGCTTCAGGACATGGTGGCCAAAAAGGCCGAGGGCAACGACTCTAACCTGGTGATGGGCTTCTACAACGCCACAAAGTCCCTGGGCGGCATCATCGGCTCCCTCACCGCCGGATTCCTCTATGCCAAGGGCGCCAGCCTGTCCTTCGTCTTTGCCGGCATTATTTTGCTGCTGGCCACTTTGTTTGCCTTTGTCTATCAGCGGAAAACAGCCTCCTCGCCCCTGTCTACCCGCCGCTGAGTTTTCTGTTTCCTCATTCCCTGCATGAAAGGAAGTCTTTCCCATGAATCAAAATTCCTCCCGCCAGCTGCTGCGGGTCTATGCCATCTGCCTGCTGGGCACCTTTGCCGGTTCCTTCATTTCCCCCATTCTCCGCCTGCTGGTGGATCTGGGGGTGGATTCGGCGGTGATCACCTTCTACCGGATGCTCTTTGTCAGCCTGCTGCTGGTACCTCTGCTCCTGTCCCGGAAGGAAAGCCGGCAAAATCTGCGCTCCATTTCCCCTAAAGTCTTGGTGGGCGTCATCGCCTATGCCCTGTGCCGCTGCGCCGGTCTTTTGTTCTGGGCCGAGGCCATGGTGAAAGGGGCCAGCGCCTTTGTGGCCAACACCCTGGGCAATTCCTCGGCGGTGTTCGTGGTGCTCTTTTCCTTCCTCTTTCTCCGGGAAAAGACCTCCCTCCGCTCTCTGGCGGGCATCGGCGTGTGCCTGATCGGTGTCATGGTCATCGGCTCGGACAACCTGGGAGAAAGTTCGGCTTTTCTGGCGGTGCTCTTCATCCTGCTGTCTTCCCTGTTCAATGCGGGCAACACCGTGCTAGGCAGAGCGGTGCGCCGCACCCTGGACCTTCTGCCTCTGCTGGCCATGGAGTATTCCATCGGCGCTTTGTGCACCGGTATCTATGCCGCTTCCAAGGGAGCTGATTTCCACCTGCCCCCGCTGGCTATCCTCTATCTGATCCTGCTGGCCTGGGTGTGCACCCTGATGGCCCTGTCCATCCCCATCTGGGCCCTGCGCTATGCCCGTCCGGCTTCGGTGTCGGTAATCAACCTGGCGGGACCGGTATTCACCGTGTTCACCGGCTTCTTCCTCCTGGGAGAAGTGCCCACCCTGCCCATGTACATTGGCGCGGCCATCATGATATTGGGCCTGGGTTATTATGTGATCAACGAGCAGAAGGAATCTCTGCGGGTCAAGCATTAAACTGCATTTACGGTATAAAAAAATCCCCGGTTTCCCGAAGAGTTGAGACTATGGGAAAAGCCATCCTGTAAAAAGGCCTTTGCCCTACCCCGAATCAATCTGCAAAAAGCTGCGAGCCCAGTGCCTGGGCAGACAACCTTTCTTTGCCTGGGTCAATCGAGCCACCTTGGGCAAAGGAAAAATGGGAGAAGCTCATCGCCGCCAGACCCTTGCGGCAATCCAAAAAAGTGGCTTCGGCCACTTTTTTGAAACAAAAAATCCCCGGTTTCCCGGGGATTTTTTCTATATGTACCAAGTTTTACAGCTGGTTGTGATAGACTTCGCCGTCGATCATGGTAAAGACGCACTTAGTCATGTTGCTGAAGGGATGGCCGTCGAAGATGACCACATCGGCATCCTTGCCAGCTTCCAGAGAACCCACTTTGTCCTCGATGCCCAGCAGCTTTGCCGGGTTGACGGTAACGCCCTTGAAGGCTTCCTTCTCGTCCAGGCCGTAGGAGATGCACACGCCGATGTCTCTTCTCAGCCACTTGGTCTCAGAGGAGGTGTCGGCGGTGAGGCACACCAGGCAGCCGGCGTCGATCAGGGTCTGAGCGTTTTCCGGCTTGGTGTTCCACAGCTCCATCTTGGCGGGAGGCAGAAGCAGAGGACCGACCACGCAGCGCACCTGCTTTTTGCCCAGATAATCGGCGATCAGGTGACCTTCGGTGGCGTGCTCGATGGTATAGTCCAGGTTGAACTCCTCGGCCACACGGATGGCAGTGCAGATGTCGTCGGCACGATGGGCATGGATACGGCAGCGCATCTCGCCCCGAACCACGGGCACCAGAGCTTCCAGCTCAAAATCGTATTTGCCGATCTTGGTGCGGTCGTCGCCCACAGCCAGCAGACGGTCGGAATAGTTCTTGGCATTGGCCAGAGCTTCCCGCCACACGCCGGCATTGCCCATACGGGTCATGGGGGACTTATCCCGGGGGCCATAGTTGGTCTTGGCATTTTCGCCCAGAGCCATCTTCATGGCTTCGGTGCCGGGGATGATCATCTCATCGGCCACCTTGCCCCGCAGCTTGAAGGCCACGCCGGTGCCGCCGATCAGGTTGCCCGAGCCAGGGCCGGTGTAGCAGGTGGTGAAGCCCGCTTCCCGCACAGGCACGATAGCATAGTCAAAGGGGTTGAGGGCGTCCAGACCCCGCAGATGGGACTGGATGGGGCCGCTCATCTCGTTGCCGTCGTTGCGGGTACGATGCCAGTTGGGCTCGTTGAAGGTGGAAATATGGGTATGGGCGTCGATCAGGCCAGGGGTCACCCATTTGCCGGTGGCGTCCACGATTTCAGCGTCGGCAGGGATTTCTACCTGCTGGCCCACTGCCTTGATCTGGCCGCCCTCCACCAAAACGGTGGCGTTGTCCAGGAAGCTGCCGTCGGGCTGGAGCACTTTGCCGTTTTTGATCGCGATCATCTTATGTCACTCTCCTTTTCATTCTGCCGGGGCTTGCCCCGGTATGCTTGCAGCTTTCATTATACCACAAAATTCCCCGATGGCACCCCTCTTTTCTTGTGTTTTTCCCTGGAAGAAGCTATACTGTTGTTATCCATCTTGAGAAAGGAAGATGCCTTTATGATCCGCCGGAAAGAACAGATGCGCACATCGGAAAAGCCCAACCTGCGGGGTGGGGAGGGCGTGATCCACGCCTACGACCTGCTGGAGGCCCCGGAGATGCGGGAAAAGCTGAAGCTGTGCTCCATTCTGACCATTGAGCCGGGCTGCTCCATTGGCGAGCATCCTCACGGCCCGGACGCCGAGTTCTATTATCTGCTGGAAGGGGAGCTGGAGGTCACAGACAACGGGGAAAAGACCACCTTCCATCCCGGCGATGCCATGTTCACCGCCTGCGGCGAGACCCACAGCGCCAGAAACAACACCCAGAAGGACGCAAAGCTCCTGGCCATCGTCATCGCCTAGTGCGGTGTCCGCACGGCCATAGTCCGGTGTCCGGACGGCCATAGTCCAGTGCCTGGACGGTCATACTTGTGCGAGCCCTTCCCTCACCAGTTCGCAAAAAGCCGCGACCTGTGCGTGGCTTTTTGCACCAATCAAGGGGCAAGTGTGGCCGGTGGACCGCTTTCAGCGGCCAATCGGCTGCACGCAGACCCTTGCAAAACCCGAAAAAGTGGCGGCAGCTGCTTTTTCGGCACACAAAAAAGCGGCCCAAGGGCCGCTTTTTCTATTATTTCAGATTGATGTCCAGAATCTTCAAAAAGGCTTCCGCCATTTCCTGTGAGCCTGTTCCTGCTTCCAGCTGGGCCAGGCGGACACATTCTTCCAAGGTGCGCTCCCCGTCCATGGCAAAGAGCAACAGGGTCTCAAAAAGCATGGCATCGGGGCAGTCTTTCCGGTACTGCTCCTCATAGGCTTTGTAGGCCTGTTTCTTTTCTTCATCCTCCCGGGGCATATCTTCCAAGTGGATAATGGGGCCTTTCAAAGTGCGCTGGGGCACTTTCCCCGCCTTTTTCTCCGGGAGTGGAGGATTGCCCAGTGCTTCCAGAGTTTCTTCCATGGCCCGGCGCAGGCTTTCCTCTGCGTGCAGGCCCACTTCTTTGGCCGCCGGGCACAGCCGGATGGCGTCCTCACAGCCCCGCACATAGAATTGGGTGATGGCTCTGGCTTTTTCGCCCAGAGTGGTTTTGTCCTCTCCCATCAGGCAGGCCTCGCCCAGCCGCTCCATCTCTTCCCCATGGCGTCCTTTCAGCCGCCACAAAGTGCGCCCCGCCTCTTCTTCCCCGAAATTGGCCAGGGAATAGGCAAAGCCTGCGGCAATGCACAGGGAGTTGTGGAGCATCTGGGGGTCTACCTGCTCCGGGGTGTCCCCGCTGGTGTGATAATAAAGATCCGGCCACTGGCCCAGCATGGGACAGGGGATACCCACCAGGGGATCGGAAAGGATCATGTGGTCGCTGCCCGGGACAAAGGGGCCGATGTGGCTGTTGAACAGCGGGGCCATGTTCCCCTCCTTCAGCACTTCGCACTGGCTCTTCACCTGGCGCAGCACCACATCGCTGAGGGCGGTGACCAGGGGGGAGGAACTCCAGGGCTGATCCGACAGGGTTAGAGGCCCATAACCCCGGCTCTGCCGTCCGCCCACCATGTCCAGATTGATGGCTCCCACAATACGGGAAAGCTCCCCTTCCCGCTGGCAGAGATAGGGATAGGTGCCGCTGAATTCGGGCACCAGGCACACCCGGATGCCCCGCCGGAGTGGGGAAAGCTCTCCCCGCTCCATCAGCTCGTGGAGGGTGCGCAGCAGCTCCATGGCCACAGCGCAGCCGCTGGCGTTGTCATTGGCCGAGGGCCGGGGGTGGCACAGATGGGCCAGCACCAGCACCTCTTCCTCGGTCTCGCCGGGGAGGAAGGCCTCCACCACTTCCAGCTCACCGGGATACAATCTGGTGTCCATTTTGCACAAGGCCTGGGGATATTTCCCCTCTTCTCTCATTTCCCGGCAGAGTTTGGCCAGGGCATCTCCCTGGCGAGGCGTGAGGACAAAGCCGAAGATATGGGGTTCCTTCTCCCAGTCCTTCCACCAGAAGGAGGTATAGTTGCGGATGTCATACAGATCCTCCCGGCTGCGCACCCCCGGCACTTCCCGCAGGTAGTCGGTGACAAAGCCCACCGCCCCTTTTTCGGTGAAGGCCCAGTCCATATAGGCCGCAAAAGGCTCCCGGAGGAAAAGCAGCTTGCCCTGAAGGTCCACGCCCTCATAATCCTCTTTCCGGCTGCCCTTGTCCATGAGGACGATGTCCAGCGGCTGGTTGGAATAATCACAGGGGCCGCTCTTCTGCATCACCGAGGTGGCGCAGGTGTCAAAGTCTGCCAGCCGCTGCCGGCCCTTTTCCGTCAGCAGATCCAGCCAGCCTCCCTTGCAGTCCCACTCCAGGAAGGAGCGCTGGCCCCAATACCAGTGCTTTTCGTCAAAGGGATAGGAAATCACCCGGGCATTGATCCCCTGGCTCTCCAGCACTTGCTGGCAGTGGTGGGCCGCCTGACGCAGGCCGGTGGAGCACTGGATGCGGTGGAAGGATGCGATCTCCCGCACCCGCTGATGGGCCCGCTCCCCGCTGCCGAAGGAGCTGATCTTTTCCAGATATTCTTTCACTGTGGTCCCCTCCTTGCTTTTGATGAAAAAGGCCCGGTTTGCTCCGGGCCTTTTTGATTATTTCTGATAGTATTTGATGAGGGCCTGGGTGCCGTCGTTGTCCAGCCCCATCCGGCTCATTTCCTCATACATTTTCAAAACAGAATCCAGCATGGAAAGTTCCACGCCCCACTTGCCCGCTTCTTCCTCGATGATCTTCATATCCTTGATGAAGTGCTTGACAAAAAAGCCAGGGGCCAGATCCCCCTTGAGCACCCGGGGAGCCATGTTGCTCAGCTGCCAGCTGCCAGCCGCACCGGCGCCGATGGCCGAGAGCATCTTTTCCGGCTCCAGACCGGCTTTCTGGGCATAGACCAGGGCTTCGGTATAGGCCGCGGTGGCGCCGGCCACAGCGATCTGATTGGCTGCCTTGGTGTGCTGGCCAAAGCCCGCCGGGCCCATGTGGACGATGTTCTTGCCCATACATTCAAACAGGGGCAGAGCTTCCTCAAAGTCCTTCTCATCGCCGCCTACCATGATGGACAGCGTGCCGTTGCGGGCGCCGGAATCGCCGCCGGACACCGGAGCATCCATCACACGCAGGCCCTTCTTTTTGCCTTCCTCATAAAGGCGCTGGGCCAGAGAGGGAGAGGATGTGGTCATATCGATGAGCAAAGCCCCTTCCTTGGCGTTTTCAAAGATGCCCCCTTTGCCCAGGAACACTTCTTCCACATCCTTGGGATAACCCACCATGACAAAGACCACATCGGCTCCATCCACCGCCTGGGCGATGGTCTCACAAGGAATGAGGCCGAACTCCTCCTTCAAGGCCTCCAGCTTGTCCTGGGAGCGGTTATAGGCTTTCACCGAATAGCCTTTCCGGGCCAGATGCCCCGCCTGCTGGCCCCCCATGACGCCGGTGCCGATCCATGCGATCTGATTCATTTTGTTTCCTCCTTTTCAGGGTGTTTCGGTTTGTTTCAGTATAGCATAAACCTGCCCTTTTCCGCCACAAAGAACCGAAGGTTTTTTTCGTCTTTTTCCCATTTTCACCATCCTCCTCTTGCCAAAACGGGAGGGAATGAATTACACTGTACTTGGCCCCTTTTCCCTGAAAAGAAAAAGGGGATAGAAACAGAGAGAGAGGAAGGATTTTATGAAACGACAACTGGCATCCCTGCTGGTTCTGGCATTGTGCGCCGCCTCCCCCATCAAGGCGGCCTCCCCCACATTTTACGATGTGCCATCCAGCCACTGGGCCTATGAGGACATCCAGCAGGCCGCCGGGAAGGGCATCCTGCAAGGCACCGGCACAGACCAAAACGGCAACCGGCTCTTTGAGCCCCAGTCCTCCCTGACCACCGCCCAGTTCATCACCATTCTGGTGCGTGGCTACTACGCCGGTCAGGCGGGAAGCGCCGGGGATGGCCCCTGGTATACTCCCTACGATCAGGTGGCCCAGAACCATGGCCTGTATGAAGGTCTCCCGAAAGTGGATCTGACCGCCACCATTCCCCGCTATCATATGGCGGTGATCCTGCAGAACATCCTGGAAGATCTGGGAATTGCCCTGCCCTCGGAAGAAGAGCTGCAAAGCGCCGCGGCCAAGATCAGCGACTGGAAGAGCATCCCGGCGGAATACCAGAAGGCCGTGTCGGTGGTTTATGCCTCCGGGATCATCGGCGGCATGGATGAAACCGGCACCTTTGCCGGAGAAAGCTCTGTGAACCGTGCCCAGGCCGCCGCCATCTACACCCGGCTGGAAACCTATGCAGAGCCCTACATCCAGGCCGCAGCCCTGGACTACAAGCGCCAGGAAATGCTGAAAGAGATCAACCTGCAGCGGCAAAACGCCGGTCTTTCGCCTCTGCGCCTGGACGAAAGAGTGTGTGATTACGCCCAGGTCCGTGCCCAGGAGATCACCGAAAGCTTCTCCCACACCCGCCTCAACGGGGAAAACTACTGGACTGAGCTGGGACGGATGGGCATTGACTACTACCCCGGCGGCGAGAACATCGCAGCGGGCAACAGCACGGTACAGGCTACCATGAACCAATGGATGAACTCCCCCGGCCACAAGGCCAATATCCTGAAAGAAGGCATCGGCGGCGTGGGCATCGGCTATGTGCAGGTCGAAGGCGGCTACCAGCACTATTGGGTGCAGATCTTCGTGCCATAACAAAATACAGCAAAAAATCCTCCGCTATGGAGGATTTTTTGTTTTTTAAAACATATGCTCGATGAAGATCTTCAGGCCGATTCCCACCAGAATGCAGCCGCCGAAGATCTCGGCAAAGCGGCCCAGAAGGCTGCCGAACTTTTTCCCCAGCCAGGTGCCGGCCAGGCTGCAGAAAAAGGTGATGAAGCCGATGGACAAGGCGGCGATGGCGATATCCACCTTCATGACGGCAAAGCTGATGCCCACGGCCAGAGCGTCGATGCTGGTGGCCACCGCCTGCATCACCATGGTGCGCCCATCCAGGGTGCGGTGCACATCGCACTGCTCCTTTTCTCGCATCTCCCGGATGGATTCGATGACCATTTTGCCCCCGATGAACCCCAGCAGGATCAAAGCGATCCAGTGATCCAGGGAGGAAATAAACTCGCTGAAGCTGCGCCCGGCCACAAAGCCGATCACAGGCATTCCCGCCTGGAACAGGCCGAACAGCCCGGCGTAAACGGCGGCCACCTTTCCTTTGGCGTTTTTGTAGCAGATGCCGTTTGAGACCGACACAGCTGTGGCGTCCATGGCCAGCCCCAAGGCCAGCAGAACGAGGGTGAGTGTTCCCATGCTTTTCCTCTCTTTCTTTGGCGGGGCAGTAAAAAAGACCCACGCCCGGCAAGGCCCCCAAAACGGGGACCGCCGGGCATGAGTCTTGTTCTTTAAGGCAAGCCAGGCCCTGTGGGGCCATTGTGTTGACTTGACACGCGGAAACCGCGCAAACTACTCCCTCACGCCAAAATTTATTTTTTGACGGGTTTCATTATGCCAAATTTCCGAAAAAGTGTCAAGAGGGAAACTTCTTATTCGTTGCCCACATACCGATAGAGCCAGCTCTTGATCTCCTTCAGGCGGCGCAGGCGGTGACGGGGTTTGCCCGAGCGGGACAGCTCGTGGTTTTCCCCTTTGAAGATGCACATCCGGGAGGGAACGCCATTGAGCTGCAAGGCGGTGTACATGGAAATGCCTTCGGGCATCCAGCACCGGTAGTCCTCTGTGCTGTTGATGAACAGAGTGGGGGTGCGGGCTTTGTCGGCAAACTTCATGGGGGACTGATCCCACATCTTGTACATATCGGTGAAGGGTGTGGCCTGGACCTCCCGCAGGTCAAAGCTAAGGCCGATGTCGCAGGTGCCGAACAAGGTGATCCAGCTGGCGATGGACCGCTGGGAAGCCGCTGCCTTGAACCGGTGGGTGTGGCCGATGATCCAGTTGCACATAAAGCCGCCGTAGGAGCCGCCCAGCACGCCCAGACGCTCTTTGTCGATAGCCGGGTACTTTTCCAGCACTACATCCACAAACTGCATCAGATCCTCATAATCGATGGTGCCATAGCGGCCGGCGATGTTGGCAAACTTGTCCCCCCGTCCGCCGGAACCGGTGGGATTGCAGAACATGACGAAGCAGCCGTCAGAGGCCATGGTCTGCATCTGGTGGAAGAAGCAAGTGCCGAAGGTGGCCCGGGGGCCGCCGTGGATATCCAGCATGGCGGGATAGGTCTTGCTTTCGTCGTAATCCTTGGGCAGGAGCACCCAGCCTTCGATGGTGTTCCCCTCTTTGTTCACAAAGGTCAGGGGCTGGGGTGTTGCCACATATTTGCCCTTGAGGGCGTTTTTATTGAAGCCGGTGACTTTCTTCTGGCTTCCGTCCTTTTCCAGGCGGTAAACTTCCTGCAAATCGTTTCCGGCAAAGCCCACGGTGAAGATCTTGCCGTCCCGGATGTCGAAAAAGTCCACCGAGCAATCTTCCCCGGTGAGCACTTCCGGCTCCTTGCCGGGCTGCCACCGGTAGAGCACGCTGTAATGGGCCCGGGCAGAGACATAATAGAGGGCATCCTCAAAGGCTTTCATGTGGATGCCGCTGCCATAGCGGCAGTCGCTGCCGGGATTTCCGCCGAAGTCCTCGGTCTCGGCCACCGGCACGGCCACCACAGGCTCTCCACCTGTGAGGGGGATGGAATAGAGGTTTGTGCCCCCGAAGCGCATCCAGTCCTCCCCGTGCTCCTCGGCGGAGAAGATCAGCTGATCGCCCACAAAGGCCAGCGACCCCAAGCCGCTGAACCGATCCGGCCCAAACAGCTCTTTCGTCTCCCCGGTCTCCAGATCATAGAGATACAGGCCGGAGTGCATATTCAGCTTCTTGTCGGTGAGTGCCCCGGCATAGGCCAGGGTCTTGCCGTCGGGAGAGAGGGTGAAGCCACGGGTATCGAACATAGGCTCGGTCACAGGCTTCAGTTTCTTCCGCTTCACATCGTACAGCCACAGCCGGTTGCGCTTTTTGTTCACAAAGCCCCGGCCATTGAACCAGAAGGGAGCCTCGTCACACACCTGGTAATCCTTTTCCTCCTGGTAGTCCAGAAGGGCACGGCGGCGCTTTTCCCCTTTGAGGGATTCAAAATCCGGCCGGGCGTTGTCGTGGACGGCGGTGATCAGATAGAGCCCTTCCCGCACCAGATGGGCGCTGGCACCCTGCAAAGGCAGGCGGAAGCACTCCCGGCTTTCGCCCCCGTCCAGGGGCAGCTGGTAAAAGACGGTGAGCAGTTCCCCGTTTTCCACCCGCTTCTGGTCCTTCTTTTCCCGGATGGCGGGGAAAATGACATTTTTGTCCCCAAAGAGGGCAAAGCTGCGCACATCCCCATGGGAGGTCAAGGGCCGGGCGGCGCCGGTTTTGCAGTCCACCAGATACAGGTCGGAGCGGTAGCAGTTGTCCTCCAGATCGGCCTTGGCCGCGATCACCAGGGCCCGGTCATCGGGCAGCAGCTTGAGCCCGGACAAAAATTTATAATCCTGCAGGTCTGTGTCCAGTATTCGTTCCAAGAAAATCCCTCCTATTGCAGGGCAGCTTGCCCCAAAAGGGGCAAGCTGCCGCGCTCTCTTTTGTTTTTTAAAAGTCCCCTTCCATCACCACATCGTCGGAAGGGTCCTGCACAAAGCCCTGGGAGAGATAGAACTCCTCCATGGCCTTGTCTTCCCGGGGGAAGTGGGTGGTGATGCGGGGCACGCCCCGGCTCTCCGCCTGCCCGATGGCATAGGAAAGACCTTTTTCCAGGTCTCCATAAAGCCCTGCGATATACAGGGCCCGCCCCGGCTGGAACCGGGCGCCCAGAGCCAGAACACAGCCTTCCCCTTCGTAGAGCCAACCCTGGGAGACAAAGCCCCCATAGGTGCCCTCATTCATCTGGTAGAAGGTGTGATTGACGCACATGGTATCCCCGAAAGCCTGACGGCAGGGCTCCAGGAGAAAAGCGGCCCGGTCTTTGTCCGCCACCAGAGAGAGGCCATCGGCCTTGCCCTTGGGGGCATTTGCCACCTCCAGGGTCATGCCTTTGAATTCTCTTCCCCGGTGCAGGCCGTTTTTTTCCGCCAAAGCGGCGCTGGCCACATTTTTGACCCCGGTGTACATGGCCGCCCGAGGGCAGCCCATGTCCTTTATCTGCTCCAGGTACCGGCGGTAGATGGCCATGCCCATACCCCGGCGCTGAAACTGAGGGTCCACCCGCAGCAGTTCCAGCCAGGCCGAGCCGTCAAAAAGCACCGTCAGTTTGCCGAACCCGGCGGGCTCACCGTCGGCCAGGGCCACGGTGAGCTCCCCACGGGTGGTGGTGAAGTAATCGGCCACATCGGCAAAATACCGGTTTTTCGGGGCGGTATGTTCTTCGATGAGAAGGCAGCGGGACAGATCGTCCTTTCGGAAAGGTCTGGTGGAAATTTCCACAGTGTCCCCTCCTTCTTACTTCATGTAATGGTCAAACCAGTTTGTGATCTCCCGCAGGCGGCGGATACGATGCTTGGGCTTGCCGGAACGG
>OGGQ01003796.1_pt1 | contig 13555 bp, 10 predicted proteins | sample 1571191 | NCBI WGS metagenome assembly OGGQ01 (sample SAMEA2582061, study PRJEB24529) | metagenome | biome: Human gut stool | place: China | collected 2011
GTCTCGGGGGTGCGGCCGGTGAGCAGCAGCCGTGCCGCGCCCGCCGCGCCCAGCGCCGCACAGGTGCCGGTGGTATAGCCGCAGCGCAGGAGCTTCTGGCCGCTGCGGACGTAGTGCTCAAAGAGCGGGCGCTTTTCCTCCGGCGCTTTTTCTTCGCCGTAGAGGAATGCGTACTGCTCATCGGTCAGAGCATAAATTTTGCAGATGTTTTCCCGGGCAAAGGCCTTTTCCGGCGTCATGACGTCCGAGACGCCCGCCGCCGAGACGCAGACGACCTTGTCGGAAACTTTCTGCGCCAGCTCCAGCTCGTGGAGGCTCAGGATGACGGCCATCTTTTTGTCCCGGGCGAGGCTTTTCAGGATGGCCAGCAATTCGGCCTTGCCCTTGATGTCAAGAAAAGACGTAGGCTCGTCCAACAATATCAGCTCCGGCTGCTGGCAGATGGCCCGGGCCAGCAGGACGCGCTGGCGCTGGCCGTCGCTGATGCGGTTGAAGTCCCGGCCCGCCAGCGCCTCGGCCCCCACGAGGGCCAGCGCGGCATGGACCTGGCGCTTATCTTCCGCCGAGAGGACACCCAGCCGCCCCGTGTAGGGGTAGCGCCCGGCGGACGCCATCTCGAAGCAGGTGGTCAGCTCGGTGCGGCGGGTGTGGGGCACCATCAGGGCCATTTTGCGGGCGCGCTCCGGGCCGGAGTAGTCCGCGAGATTTTTGCCGTCCAGCAGGACAGCGCCCCCCTGGGGGGCCAGCTGCGCTGCCAGCGTCTTGAGCAGGGTGGATTTGCCCGCGCCGTTGGGGCCGATGAGGGTGAGGATGGTCCCCTTCCCGACGCCGAGGCCGATGTGCTCCATCAGGGGTGTTTTGCCGTAGCCGATGGCAAGGTCCTCGGCGCGGCAGTAGAATTTCGGATCGCTCATTCCCGGCCCTCCTGTGTCTGGCGGCGCACCAGCAGCCAGATGACCACCGGCGCACCGAAAACTGCCGTCACCGAGCTGATGGACAGCTCAGTGGGCGCGAACAGGCTGCGGGCGATGAGGTCGCAGAGCAGACAGAACGCTGCCCCGCCCAGACAGCAGCCCGGCAGGACATAAAGGGGCTTTGCGCTGCCCAGCAGGTTCTTGACCAGATGCGGCACCGCGATGCCCACAAAGGAGATGGGGCCTGCAAAGGCCGTCACGCAGGCGGAAAGCAGGCTGGAAAGCAGCACGAGGGCCGTCGAGAAGGCCCGCACCGGCACGCCGACGCTCCTGGCGTAGCTCTCGCCCATCTGGTAGGCCGCCATGGGCTTCGAGAGCAGGAACGCCGCCGCCAGCGCGGGCAGCACCACGCAGGCCGCTGCACCCACGTTGGCCCAGGTCATGCCGGAAAAGCTGCCCATCGACCAGTTGTGGAGGTTGACGATGTTGGAGTCCTGCGCGAAAGTCACCACGATGTCGGTGACAGCCGAACAGATATAACCGATCATGATGCCGCAGATGACGAGGATGCTCATCCGCGGCACCCGCCGGGCCACCACCAGCACGAAGGCCATCGCCGCCATCGAGCCTGCAAAGGCGGCGATGATGAGGGTGGCCGAGCCGGTGAGCAGCCCCTGCTGTAAAAACACCACCATCGTCAGGGCCACCGCCAGCTTTGCGCCGCTGGACACGCCCATGACGAAGGGGCCGGCGATGGGGTTGGCGAAGAAGGTCTGCAGGAGGTAGCCCGCCGCCGAGAGGGCCGCGCCCAGCAGCACGACCATGACCGCCCGGGGCAGACGGAGCTGGAGCACGATGCCCACGGCCAGCGCATCTTCGCCCCGGCCCAGCAGAGCCGCCGCCACCGCGCCGGGCGTCAGGGACACACTGCCCCAGAACAGATTGAGTGCAAACAGCACCGCGACCCCCGCCGTGAGGGCGAGGTACGCGAGGCTGAGGCGGCGGGTGGTGGTCATGACAAAGCTCCTTTTATACGATGCGCTGTAAGAAACGGAGGGACGCCGGGTCGGGCGAGCCCTCGGTGAAGACGAGGTTCATATCCGAGATGAGGTCGGCCAGCTCCATGCTCTGCTGGAAGAGGCTCTGGGCCGTACACCAGCAGTCGCCGGACTGGACGGCCTTGAAATCTGCCAGCATCGGACATTTTTCGATGAGCTGGTCACGGGTCTCCATGACGCCCTCGATGGTGCTGTTGTAGATGAGGACATCGGCGTCCCTGGCCCGGGCGTAGAACGTCTCCAGCGGCAGCTTGATGGTGGATTGGCCCGGGCTGTCCCCCTCGAGGTCGTCGAAGATGTAGACGCCGCCGGCCATCTCCACCATCTGGGCCACATAGTCGCTGGTGCGGCGGACGGTGATGAGGTTATTCGTGGTGATGGAGAAGAAGGCCGCGGTCTTGCCGGTGTTCTCCTGTTCGAGGATGGGGGCCACCTGCTCCACCTTCTGGCGAAAGACCTCTTCCGCCATCTCAGTCTTATTCAGCAGGATGCCGTAGAGCTTGAGCCACTCCATCCGGGCCAGCGGGCCGCTCTCGTAGCTCGAGCGCTCCACGAGGACCGGCACGCCGAACTTTTCCAGCTGCTCCTTGACCTCGGGGTCGTGGAGCACCATGGTGTTCTCGATGGCGAGGGTGCAGCCGGCGGCGAGGATGCGCTCATAGTCCGGGGCGCTGTACTTGCCCGCGTAGGCGATGCGGCCCTCCTGCATGGCCTGTCTGGCCTCTTCCACATACCAGCCCTCGGCCTTCGTGCCGGAGAGGGCGATGCTGTCCAGGGCGTCCAGATGGACAAAGAGGTCCATCACCGAGGTGGAGACGAGATAAATATGATCCAGCGGCTGGCGCAGCACCACGACGTCCTCGGGCAGGTCGTCCACCTCGGCGGCCTCTTCAGGGACGACGAGGAACCGCCCGGCGTCCGGGATGTCGATCATCACATAGCCGCCCTCATAGCAGTCGGCGGAAAACTGGGCGGCATAGTCCAGCGGATAGCTGTGGTCGAACACGAGGGATGCTGTATTGGCCGGGGCGGTCTTGTGCTGCCCGCAGCCCGCAAGGGTGAGGGCGGCGGCAGGCAGGGCTTTCAGAAAATTGCGGCGTTTCATCGTCACTTTGCCTCGGTCAGGGATGCAGAGGCGAAGGTCAGCGTATACTCGATCTCATGCGGGGTGCTCATGGCGACGGTATCGCCCACCACATCCAGCGGGGTGTCGAGAGCAGTGACGGGGATCTCGAAGGTAGAGTTGCCCTCGGTGTTGGTGGGCAGATACTTTTCGCCGTCCACCAGCATATAGTCGTAGTTGGGGCTGGACCAGACGATGGTGGCGGTCATCCTGCCGTCGGCCACGGTCAGGGCCGCAGGGCTTTCCACGGTGGCGCGGCCAGAGCCGCCCTCAAGGGTCACGTCACAGGTGTAGGTACCGTCGGCAGGCGCTTCCGCCGCAGCAGGCTGGGCGTTGGCGACACGGACGGTATGGTCGTACCACTTGCCCTTGGAGCCGAGGATGGCCAGCTGGAAATCCTCGTCCAGAGCCTCCACCGGGATGTCGAAGCCGTAGACCTCATCGGACAGGCCGTCGGAGTAGGTGACGGTGTCGGTGGTGGGCTGGAGCCAGTCGGTCTCGTGGGAGGCTGCGTCCTCTGCCGTGCCGACGTAGAGGTTGACGATCTTCTTGGAGACGAGGCTGACGTGGAAGGTCATCTGACCGTCCTTCACGGTCAGAGTCCCCTTGCCGTCATTGGCCTCGTTGGCATGGAACATGGAGCTGTCGGTGTCAAAGTCGGCGGTGTAGACGCCGTCGGGCAGAGCGGCCTCTGCCGCCGGTTCGGAAGCTGCCTCGCTCACGGCGGAGGAGGCCGCAGCCTCGGAGGAAGGGGCAGAGCTGGCCGGGGTGCCGGATGCGCCGCAGCCGGTGAGAGAACCAGCCAGCACAGCACCGGCCAGCAGAAGAGCAAATTTATGGTTCAGTTTCATGATGATATACCTCGAAGTATCTATTTTACAGAAAAGATTATAACACGCAATGGCCCGAATTCAAAGCAGGCCGAAAAAGAAATTGCCCGAAAAGGCACTCCTTTCCGGGCAATGATAGAATCAGGATCAGCCGTTCAGGGAATCGACAGCGGCCTTGGTGTGTGCGACGTAGAGCTGCTGGATGTCAGCGACCTCGCCCAGACCGGCGATCTGGCAATCGACAGAGTCGAATTCGCCGGATGCCTCGAACTGGCTCTTCCAGGAATCCTCGTCGTCGCCAGCCATATCGTTGTTGGCATGGTCGCCTGCAACGACCATCAGGGGACGCAGGACGACCTTGGTGTAACCGGCGGCCTTGACAGCCTCGATGACATTCTCGCAGGCAGTCTCCTCCGGCTCGCCCTCGACGGTGCCGATGAAGACGTTCTTGTAGCCCAGAGCGTTCATCTGAGACTGCATCTGGCTGTAGCTCACCTTTGCGGTGTGGGAGGTGCCGTGGCCCATAAAGACGAAAGCGGTGCCGTCCGCAGCAGCGGCGTCCAGACTGTCGAAACCGGCGGTCTTGACGGCCTCGGCGGTGATGGCCTTGGCGACAGCTTCCTTGTCGGCGTTGATGACGGTGGCATCGCTGCCCACCTCGCCCAGCAGAGGCTCGGCGATGGCGACGGACTCGAACTTATCGCGGTAGCTGTCCACCATCTCCATCATCTCGTCGTACTCCGCGCCATGCATCAGGTGGGTGGGCTGGACGACCAGATTCTTCACGCCGTTGGCAACAGCGCGCTCCAGAGCCTGCTCCATGTTGTCGATCTTCTCGCCGTCACGGGCCTGGACATGGTTGATGATGATCTGTGCGGTGAAGGCACGGCGGACAGACCAGTCGGGATATGCGGCCTGGATGGCGTCCTCGATGCCCTTGATGTCCGCTGCGCGGCTGTTGTTGAAGGAGGTGCCGAAGCTGACGACCAGGATCTCCTTGTCGCCGATGTTGTCCTGGTTGCGGGCGTCGTCCTTAGAGGCGTCACCGGTGTCGCGGCCAAAGTAATCGGGGTCAGCCTCTTCACCCTCGACCAGCTCCTTCTGGGCGTCGGTCAGCGCGTCCCATGCGGCCTTTGCGGCCTCGCACTGGGCGTCGGTGTTCTCATTGCGCTCCTGCACATAGATGGCATCGATGAGGTCTGCCACATTCTTTGCTGCCATTTCATCTGCCTCCTCGCTGCTCACCTCGCTGGCGGCGGCAGAGCTTGCGGCGGTGCTGCTGGCGGCAGTGGAAGAAGATGCACCGCAGCCGGTGAGGACACCGGCACACAGGGCCAGTGCGGCGGCAGCGGCGGTGAGGCGCTGCCAGTTCTTGTTGGTTGCCTTACGCATTGTTTGAGTCCTTTCTGTTGTGTGGAATGTACGTTTCCGATAGAAAGGGTACGAAACGGGGGCCAGCTCAAACGAAAAAAGAGCCTTTTCACCGCGCGGAAGGCACAGCAAAAAGACCCTTTGAACATTCGGGCTTTTTGGTACGACCAATTCCTCGTGATCCGGAGCCGGACGCTCCTGTACCAACAGCGGGCAGGTTTCCTGACTGAAAGCTCACCGCCCGCTGCCGCCTTCCCAGAGGCAAAGCCTCCAGTGACCGGCGCTGAGCGCCAAGGCAGCGGACTCCCTTATCACAGTGACGAGATCGCGCGGGACTCGCACCCGCTTCCCTTTTACCCTCCCGGCCGGGGACGAAGCCCCGGCGGCAGGCACCTGCTGTTTTCTATTCAGACGAGGTGAAGTATATCACACTCCGCCCTAAAATGCAATATCTCAGCCCTCCTGCGGCACGGTCCAGACCATGCCCAGCGCTTCGAGCTTTGCGATGCGCTCCGCCGTCAGCCTTTTCTCGGCACAGGCGTAGTTTTCGCGCATCCGGCGGACCCAGTCGCCGAGGCAGAAGCCGTCTTCGGTCTTATAGTTCACCGGCACCAGCAGATTGCCGTGGGCGGCGCAGTACTCTTCGGCACGGCGGAACGCCCCGGCCCACTTGGCCTCCCGGGCGTCCCACTGCATCCCGATGGCATCCAGCAGAGCGATATGCTCCGGCGTCACCTGGAACGAGCCGGGCCGGGCCTTGCGGGCAGCCCGGAGGTTCGAGATCCAGACGCCCAGACGGAAGCCGTTCTCGTCCACGTATCCGGCAGGCACGAGGAGACTGCCCTTTTTCTCGGCGTACAGCCTGGCGCTCTGGTAGTTGTCCAGCCAGTTCTGCTCCCGCACGCTGCACGCGGGCGGCACCGGGGCGCTGAGACGTCGGCCTTTTTCGCCCTTGAACAGCTCTTTCAGGGCCGCGCGGCGCGCGGCGGAGAGCTTTTTGCCCTCCCGCAGCATCTGCTTCTGACGGGACAGCCAGCTGCCCAGCCAGATGCCGTCCTCCGTCCGGTACTGGGCCGGAACGGCCAGACTGCCGTGCTCCTTTTTGTATTCCACGGCCAGCTCGTAGCGGTGCTGCCATGAGTCGGTCTTTTCCCAGTTCATGCCCAGCTCGTCCAGCAGGGCTTTCCGCTCCGGCGTCACCCGGGCGCTGCTGCGCTCGGGGTTCTGCCATGCGTACCGCTGGCGGGACACCCACTTGCCCAGCAGGATGCCGTCTTCGTCGGTGTACTCGGTGGGGACGTCGAGGTTCCCGTGGGCGGCGTGGTACTTCACGGCGGCCTCGTAGGCGGTCTGCCACTTGCGGTCGTTCCGGTTCGTCCAGTCCACTCCCAGCGCTTCCAGCTTTTCGATCTGGGCGTCGGTCAGCACACCTTCTTTATAAGCGGCACGCTGACTGCCCAGCCAGACGCCCAGCGCCATGCCGTCCGGTGTGACGTACTTGACGGGAATTTCCAGCGTGTGATTTTCCAGATAATACTGGACGGCGGCGGCATAGCTCTTCTCCCAGAGGATGCTGCCGGTGTCCCACACCATGCCCAGTGCCTCGAGGCGTTCGACGCGGTCTGGCGGCAGGTTCCCGCTCAGATAGCGCTGGCGGTTGTAGACGATCCACTCGCCCAGCGCAAAGCCGTCCTTATCCTTATAATGGACCGGCACCAGCAGGTCGCTGTGGCTGCCGCGGTACCGCCGGGCCGAAGCACAGCCGTTCTCCCACGCCAGCTCGAGTCGCTTTTTCCAGTTCATGCCGATTTTGTCCAGCCGGGCGGCCTGCTCGGCGGTGAGGCGTCCCTTTTTCTTTCCGGCCTGGACAAGGCGCTGGTTTTCCAGCCAGCGGCCCACGGCCACGCCCCCAAAGCGGTAGGAGCGAGGCACGTCCAGCGTCTTGCCCTCTGCCGTCATCTGCTTTGCGGCGGCATAATAGCGCTCCCAGTCGGAATCCAGCGCGCGGCGGAGCTGCCGGTAAGCCCGGCGGCAGGCAGAGAGAGGCTCTTCCAGCGGGAAGGCTTCTGCCCCCGCCGCGCTGCACTCCTTCCGCAGCTGCTGCACACAGGTCAGCGCCTCAAAGGCCGCGCTCAGCTCTGCCACCGGCACACTGCCGCAGGCTGCAAGGGCGCGTGCCAGCATCTGCCGGTATGCGGCCGGTCCAGGGCTGCGGCGCACCAGCACCACGCCCGAGATCCCGGCCAGAGGTGACTGCACCGCCGGGCCGTTGGCACAGACCAGCAGCCGGAGGGTGGCCGCTTCGTCGGCCGCAAAGCCTTCTGCATCCTTATAAATATGTGTTCCTGCACCAAACAGCTTCTCGGCCTGCTCTGCGGTCTGCGCCGCCGCTGCATCATCCTCGCAGAGGACGAGGCAGCGTCCGGCAGCATCCGGGAGCCACTGCGCCAGCAGCTGTTCCACCGGCGGAAGCTTCTCTACGGCGAGGCTCAGAGCCTGATATTTCTCGGCGTTGGGGTCAGGGCGGCCCGGCAGATGGAGGTTCTTCACCTCAGCACGGAGGCGGGCCATCGCATCTTCCAGCGGCCAGAGCAGGGCCGTATAGGAGGCCGGCATGGGCAGCAGGCCCTCGGCCATCGCCCCGCCCAGCGCCAGCGGCTCCACGATGGCGTCGGCCAGCATCTCCTCGGCGGCGCGGCAGCTGTCGCCCGGGGCGTCCGGCTCCCCCAAAGCCAGCAGCTTTGCCCCCGGACAGAGGCGGAACAGGGGCTGGACACAGTCGGTCCAGTCCTTTGCGCTCATCTCCCTCCAGCCGTCCAGTACCAGCAGGCCGGGCCGGAACTCAGCCAGCGCCACCCAGCCCAGCGCATTCTGCACGGCCAGCTGCTCGCAGCTCATCAGCCGCACCCGGCCGCCCAGCGTCCGGCCCAGCCGCTTTGTCAGGGCGCGGCGCAGCTCCAGACGGGCAGCGCAGGACACCACCCAGAGCACGCGCATCTCGGGGTGGGCGTCCAGCAGCTCCCACACGATGCAGCCCTTGCCCGTACCCGCCGGGCGCACCAGCGCAGCACAGTTTTTCTGCCGCAGTCCAGCCTCCGCTGCACGGCAGGCTGTTTTATTTGAATCATCTACCAAAATCGACATATCTTATCCTTTCTGCCCCTTCCGAGGGTTCAGAAATTCGCTTTTTCTGCAAAAAAGAAACGCGCCTGCGCAAAGCTGGCTTTCCTGCCTGCGCTGCGCCTGCGTTTTTCTGCAAAAATGTTACTTTCATGCTCTATTTTTATCATAAAAGTTTATTTCTTGTCAAGATGATTTGCATAGATTTTTCCAAATAATTTTACATTCCCTTTTTCCGGAAATTCCGGGACCGTTCCCTGCTGGCCGTTGACGTCAGGGACAGTTGGTGGTAGACTTTTTTCATCGGCTCCCCTTTTGGCGGGAGACTCCCCTATTTATGATATGTGAGGTAATCGATATGAACATCATCCGCACCGAAAAAGCACCCGGCGCCATTGGCCCCTACTCTCAGGGCTACACCGTGGGCGGTCTCGTCTTCACCTCCGGCCAGATCCCGGTAGACCCCGCCACCGGCGCAGTCGCCGAGGGCATCGCCGCACAGGCTGACCAGAGCTGCCGCAATGTGGGCGCTATCCTCGAAGCTGCCGGCGTGGGCTTTGACAAGGTGGTCAAGACCACCTGCTTCCTGGCCGACATCGCCGACTTTGCCGCTTTCAACGAGGTGTACGCCAGGTATTTCACCTCCAAGCCCGCCCGCAGCTGCGTGGCCGTGAAAGACCTGCCCAAGGGCGTGCTCTGCGAGATCGAAGCCATCGCTGAGGCCTAAGCCGCCTTTTCAGCACAAAGAGGGGCCGTCTGCACTCCATTCCGGGTGCGGACGGCCCCTTTTGTCTGTCTTCGATTCCAGTTTTTCATGCCGACTAGCTTTCTTAGTCAGAGAAATTGACTTCGTTTTTCGCTTTTGTTACAATAGAATCGAACTGTTGTAAAAGATTTCCGGTCAAATTTGAAAGAGAGGTCCCTGCCCATGTCCAATTCCCGTGTTGAAAGCCACAGCCGCGCCGAATTGCGCAACAGGATCATCAGCACAGCCACCCTGCTCGAGATCCTGTTGTCCGGCCTCGTCCTCATCGGCCTGCTGCTGTCGATGGTGCCGCTGCTGCAGTGGATGCCCGGCCTGCTGTTCGACGGCAACGACGCCGAGGTGAGCATCTTCTTACAGCGGGCGCTGGACATCGTCATCGGCATCGAGTTCATCAAGATGCTGGCCAAGCACAGCCCCGGTTCCAGCCTCGAAGTGCTGCTCTACGCCATCGCCCGCCACATGGTGGTGGGCCATGAGTCCGCACTGGAGAACCTGCTGAGCGTGGGCGCCATCGCCCTCATCTTCATCGTGCGGAAGTTCTTCTTCGTGCCGGCCTTCGGCGCTCATCTGCCCGACGGCCACCCCGCACCCGACCTTTCCCCCAGCCAGAGCGGCATCCCGGAAGATGAATTTGCCACCCGGCTGCGCAAACACCTCAGCCGTAAGTCTGCTGAACGGGAAGAGACCATTGCCATCGAAGACCCCGCGTATGAGGACAACACCGATACCCTCTTGGAGACCGACGCGAAATAACTCTGCCAAACAGCAAAATGCCCCGCAGGACGCTCGTCGAGAGCTGCCTGCGGGGCATCTTTTTATGCTTAGTTGCTCTTGTGCTTCTGGCCGAAACGGTACTCCTTGCCGTCCCGGATGCGCTGGATGTTGGAACGGTGCATCCAGATGACCATGCCGCCCATGATGGCAGCGCCGACGGTGCAGACCACCACGTCCCGGGTCGGCAGGCCGCGCATGAGGCTGTACACCAGCGTCAGCACCGGGTAAGCTGCGGCCATGGTGATGCTGCCCAGCGACACCATGCCGGTGGGGACCAGGCAGACGAGGAAGATGAGTGCCAGCACCGGCAGCAGCACCGGCTGGACTGCCAGAATGGCACCGGCAGCCACCAGCACGCCCTTGCCGCCCTTGAAGCCGAAGTAGATGGGCTTGGAGTGGCCCACCACGGCGAGGATGGCGGCGAGATAGACGCCCAGATAGGGCGAGACGGCAGCATCGGCGGGCAGATGGCCGAACAGCCACCGGCCAAGGCAGACGGCCACGACGCCCTTGAGCACATCGCCCACCGCCGTGAGGGCAGCGGCCTTCTTGCCGAAGGTGCGCAGCATGTTGGTCATACCGGCAGCGCCCGAGCCGTGGGTGCGGACGTCGTCATGGTACAGGTATTTGCTGACGAGGATGCCGGTGTCCACGCTGCCCAGCAGATAGGCTTCGGCAGCGACCGCCAGCACAATGAGAAATGCGGTCATCGAACCAGTCTCCCTTCCTTATACGTCCTTCGCACCCACCTCGCCGGAGCCGCGCTCACGCACAACAAGGCGGATGGGGGTGTGCTCCAGACCGAAGTTCTCGCGGATCTGGTTGATGATATACCGCTGATAGCTGAAGTGGAACAGGTGCTTCGCGTTGACGAAGGCCACGAACGTCGGCGGACGGGTGGAAGCCTGGGTCAGGTAGAAGATCTTCAGGCGGCGGCCCTTGTCGCTGGGCGGCTGCATCCGAGCGGTGGCACGGGCCAGCATCTCATTCAGCACACCGGTGGGCACACGGGCACCATTCTGGCTGTCCACATCGCGGATGAGCTGCATCAGCTTGTTGACGTTGTAGCCGGTCTGGGCCGAGATGAAGATGATGGGAGCATAGCCCATAAAGCTGAAACACTCGGCATAGCCCCGGCGCTGCAGTTCCATGGTGTTGGTCTCTTTGCCCTCCACGGCGTCCCACTTGTTGACGACGATGATGCAGGCCTTGCCTTGGTCGTGGGCGTAGCCGGCCACCTTGCTGTCCTGCTCGGTGAAGCCGACGGTGGCGTCCACGAGGATGAGGGCCACGCGGCTGCGCTCGACGGCGGCCAGTGCGCGGACGACCATGTAGCGCTCGAGGCCGTCGGTGATGTTGCTGCGCTTGCGCAGACCGGCGGTATCGGTGAAGATGAACTTGCCGTAAGCGTTGTCCACGGGGGTGTCGATGGCGTCGCGGGTGGTTCCGGCCTCGTTGGCCACGATCATGCGGTTCTCACCGAGGATGCGGTTGGTCAGGCTGGACTTGCCCACGTTGGGGCGGCCGATGATGGCGACGGGGATGCGGTCTTCCTCCACGACGGTCTCACTGAAATCGAGGTGGGCGCAGACGGCGTCCAGCAGGTCGCCGGTGCCGTGGCCGTGGACGGACGAGATGGGCATGACTTCGTCGAAGCCGAGGTTATAGAACTCGTAGAGCTCCATGGGGGTCTCGCCCACGTTGTCGCATTTGTTGACAGCGAGGATGATGGGCTTGTGGCTGCGGCGCAGCATATGGGCCACATCCTCGTCGGCGGCGGTCAGGCCGTTGCGCACGTCCACCACCATGATGATGCAGTCGGCGGTGTCGATGGCGATCTGGGCCTGCTCGCGCATGTGGGCCAGAATGCCCTCGGTGGCCTTGGGCTCGATGCCGCCGGTATCCACCAGCAGGAACTCGTGGCCGCTCCACTCGCAGTTGGCGAAGATGCGGTCGCGGGTGATGCCCGGGGTATCCTCCACGATGGCCAGACGCTGGCCGCAGAGCTTATTGAACAGGGTGGACTTGCCCACGTTGGGGCGGCCCACCACAGCAACGATCGGTTTGCTCATAGGGGGTTCCTCCTTTCACAAAAGGGGTAAAATTACGGTCTTCTCCGGCGGGCGATATGCAGGCCGCTGCGCAGCAGGGCCTTGGCCTCGTCGCCGCCGCCGGTGGGCAGGACTTCCACCTTTACGCCGAGCCGCTGGCCCAGCTGCTCGATGGTCATATCATCGAGGAAGGTGTCCTTCTCCTCCCGCAGCATCACGGCAGGCACGCCCAGGGTGCCGCTGGACAGCCGGCCCTCGCACTGGGCGATGATGTCGGTCGCCGTGACGAGGCCCGCCACGCCGACGTTGCCGCCGAAGAAGTTGTTTTTGATGGGATGCACTTTTACTTCTATCATGGGGTACTGGCGGTGGAGCTCGTCCATCATCTCGGTGATGAGGGACGCGGCCATGGTGCCGGTGACGACATCCATCTTTTTGGTGCCATAGATGCGGTGGGGCTTTTCCAGCTCGGCCAGAAATTCCTCCCGGAAGAGGCTCATCATGCCCACGCCGTTTTCCAGCTGGTCGTAGTCCTCATAGAACTCCGGCTCCGGGATGGGGCGGCCGGCCTTGAGGTACCACTCATCGCTGGGGTAGATGATCCGCTTGCCGTGGCGGCGCTTGCACTCGTCGCCGAACTCTTCCATGATGTCGATGACGGCGGCGCTGGTCTCGGCGTCGTAGGGCGTCTGCTTGAAGAGGTTCTGGCGGTAATCCGTCACGCCGCAGGGGACTGCCGCCACGCTCTGCACCATCGGGGTCAGCTCCAGCAGGTCGGTGAGGGTGCGGCGCAGCTCGTCGCCGTCGTTGATGCCCCGGCAGAGCACCAGCTGGCAGTTGACGGCGATGCCGCCCTCCACCAGGCGGGGCAGGTACTTCAGCACCTCGCCGCCCCGTTTATTCGCCAGCATCCGCACCCGGAGCTGGGGATTGGTGGTGTGGACCGAGATGTTGATGGGCGAGATGTGCATCTTGATGATGCGGTCGATCTCGTGGTCCTGCATGTTGGTCATGGTGATATAGTTGCCGAACAAAAAGGACAGGCGCTCGTCGTCGTCCTTGAAGTAGAGGCTCTCACGCATTCCCGGGGGCAGCTGGTCGATGAAGCAGAACATACAGTGGTTGGAGCAGGAGTGCTTCTGGTCGCCCAGATAGGTGGAGAAGTCGCAGCCGAAGGGGCCGCGCTCTTCCCGCCGGACGTCCCACTCCCGGATGCCGTCCGCCACCTTTGCTTTGAGGTGGAAGCTCTTGCTGTCGGTATAAAAATCATAGTCCAGCGTGTCGTTCAGCTCGTTGCCGTCCACGCTCAGCAGCTCGTCGCCGCCGGCGAGGCCGAGGGCTTCCGCCTCGCTGCCCGCGTCCACGCGGTCGATTCTGATGGCCATGCTTTCACCTCACAATTTCGTTTTCAAGACAAAGCAAGAAGGGGAAGGCATTGCGCCCTCCCCTTCTGTACATAACACCAATGTGCCACCAATTCTGCGCAAATTAGCCCTTCTTGATGACTTCCTCGCCCTTGTAGTAACCGCAGTTGCCACATGCCTGGTG
>OGGQ01003804.1_pt1 | contig 13526 bp, 8 predicted proteins | sample 1571191 | NCBI WGS metagenome assembly OGGQ01 (sample SAMEA2582061, study PRJEB24529) | metagenome | biome: Human gut stool | place: China | collected 2011
CGAGGCGAGCGTGGGGGACATGGAGGTCCGCCGGATGTTGGCGCCCACCCGGGCCACCAGCTCCCGCATGGAGAAGGGCTTGGTGATATAGTCGTCGGCGCCAATCTCCAGTCCCAGTACCTTGTCCGCCTCCTCCTCCCGGGCGGTGAGGATGATCACCGGCACGTTGCTGCCGCTCTCCCGCAGGGCCCGGCACACGTCAAAGCCGTTTTTCTTGGGCAGCATCACGTCCAGCAGGATCAGGTCCGGGTTGGCGGACAGGGCCTGGGCCAGGCCGTCCTCGCCGTCGTAGGCCTCCAGGGTCTGGTAGCCCGCCCGCTGGAGATTGAACTTCAAAATGTCCACGATGTTCTTTTCGTCCTCCACGATGAGGACGGTCTTTTCGTTGCTCATAGAGAGTCCCCCTCTCAAAGGTTCAGAAGCACCTTGGCCTTCAGCACGGCGGCAATGGTCTTGCCGTCCTCGATCTCCCCGTCCATCACCCGGTGGACCATTTCGCCGAAGGGGATGCGTTCCACGTTCAGAAATTCGTCCTCGTCCAGGTGCTGTTCCTCCATGTGCAGCCCCTTGGCCAGAAACAGGTACAGCCGTTCGCTGAGACAGCCGGGGGAGGGAAGCGTGACCCCCATGGGCAGGAAGGTGTCCGGCACGGCACCGGTCTCCTCCTTTAATTCCCGCAGGGCGCCGGACACCGGGTCCTCGCCGGGCTCCAGCTTGCCGGCGGGGATCTCCAGCAGGGGCTTGCCGATCACATAGCGGTACTGCGTGACGGTGAGCACGTTGTTCCGGTCGTCCAGGGCCAGGACGGCCACGCCGTCCACGTGCTCCACCACCTCCCGGGTGGAGGTCCGGCCGTTGGGCAGAAGCACCTGATCCACGTGCAGGCTCAAAAAGCTGCCCTGGTACTTCTCCTCCCGGCTGAGGGTCTTCTCCGTCAGATCTGCTGTCCGATTCATTTGCTCATACCACCTTGTGACTTATTTTTACGCAGTCAGGATAAACTCAATCATCTAATTATAGCATATCCGACAGAAAAAGCCAACTGTGACTTTCTCTTGAAGAAGCGGGGAAAGTATGATATACTGATAAAACTTTCCAGAGAAAACGAGGTGAGCCCCACGGAGAAGAAAGGGATCAAGATCGCGGCCCAGAACCGCAAGGCCTTCCACGACTACTTCGTGGAGGACCGGTACGAGGCGGGCATCCAGCTGGCGGGCACGGAGGTCAAGTCCATCCGGGCCGGCACGCTGAACCTGAAGGACTCCTACTGCACGGTGAAGGACGGGGAGCTGTTCGTCCACGGGATGCACATCTCCCCCTATGAGAAGGGCAACATCTTCAACCGGGACCCGGTGCGCTCCCGGCGGCTGCTGATGCACAAGCGGGAGATCCGCAAGCTCCACGCCCTGGTGAAGCAGGACGGCTACGCCCTGGTGCCCCTGTCCGTCTATTTTAAGGATTCCCGGGTGAAGCTGGAGGTCGGCCTGTGCCGGGGCAAGAAGAACTACGACAAGCGGGCGGCGGCCTCCGCGCGGGATGCCAAGCGGGAGATCGACCGCACCTTGAAAGAAAGGAATCGATAACGATGTCTGATGTGAAGAATCCCATTGTCACCATCACCATGGAAAACGGCGCCGTGATGACCGGCGAGCTGTATCCCGACAAGGCCCCCAACACGGTGGCCAACTTCATCTCCCTGGCCAACAAGGGCTTTTATGACGGCCTGATCTTCCACCGGGTGATCCCCGGCTTCATGATCCAGGGCGGCTGCCCCAAGGGCAACGGTACCGGCGGCCCCGGCTACGACATCCGCGGCGAGTTCTCCGGCAACGGCTTTGCCCAGAACGACCTGAAGCACACCACCGGCGTGCTGTCCATGGCCCGGGCCATGCACCCGGACTCCGCCGGCAGCCAGTTCTTCATCATGGTGGCCCCGGCCCCCCATCTGGACGGGCAGTACGCCGCCTTCGGCCAGGTGACCGGCAACGTGGAGGAGGCCATCCGCATCTCCGAGGTCCCCACCGACTGGAACGACAAGCCCAAGACACCGGTGGTCATCCAGTCCATCCGGGTGGACACCCAGGGCGTGGACTATCCGGAGCCCAAAAAGCGCTGAGAGGGGAGGCGTTCCCATGAAAACGGCCATCATCACCGGCGCGTCCTCCGGCCTGGGGCGGGAGTTTGCCCGCCAGCTGGCGGACGTGTTCCCGGAGATCGGCTGCTGCTGGCTCATCGCCCGCCGGGAGGACCGATTGGAAGAAGTGGCCCGGGAGATGGTGGGGGTGGAGACGGTCTGCCTCCCCCTGGACCTGTGCGACCCGGCTGCTTTTACCGCGCTGGAGGAAAAACTGGTGGCGGAGAAGCCGGAGGTGGCGATGCTCATCAACAATGCCGGCTGCGGCTACCTGGGCCGGATGGGAGAGACGAAAACGGATCTCCAGACCCGGATGGTGGACCTGAACGTCCGGGCCCTGACGGCGGTGACGAATCTGGTCATTCCCTATATGACGGCGGGGGGCCGGATTCTCAACACGTCCTCCATCGCCGCCTTCTGCCCCACGCCCCGGATGACGGTGTACGGCGCCAGCAAGGCATACGTGTCCTCCTTCACCGTTGGCCTCAATGAGGAGCTGCGGCGGAAGGACATCACGGTCACGGCGGTGTGCCCCGGCCCCATGAAGACGGAGTTTCTGGATGCAGGCCGCATCACCGGCCGCTCTCCGGCCTTCGAGTACCTGCCCTACTGCGACCAGGTGCGGGTGGCCGGCGGCGCTCTGCGGGCCGCCCGGGCGGGCCAGACCATCTACACGCCGAAGCTGTTCTACAAATTTTACCGGCTGCTGGCCAAGGTCACGCCGGTAAAGCTGATGGTGAAATTCACCAAAACCTGAAATGTCATGGAATTGTAACACATTCCGACGCCGGGATGTGTTACAATCTCCATTGATATCCTGCCAGATATCCCAGCAGAGACCCCAGTATGGAGCTCTCTTTGCAGCCGACAACGTTCCCGTCGCAGGCCAACAAAAGCTGTTTGCAGCGAGAGGAGAACGAGCGGACTTTGCCCCAATACCAGGGTTCCCGCCGCAAACCAGCGCAGCGTTTGCGGTGGGAAGAGGAGGGACAACGGAGCGTTGCGAGCTCTCGGCGCAGCCGGGAGCGAGTGGAGCGCAGTTTGTCCCGACGACATAGGGGGGTGTACCGGTTTCGACGGGGGTATGGAGGCGGGACCAGCGGGCGGCGGCGCCTGACCGCCATAAAACGGGCAATTTATAAATCAAATAACAACAGACAAGTTGCTATTGCTGCCTAATTAAAGGCGGCCGTCTGAACCGGGGTGGCCACAGACCGGGGAAGGCGTCGTTGATGTGGCGTCCGTGCGGCGGGTAAGAGTTGCCCCGCCCACGCATGATGACTCTCACCCGACCATCCGGCGTGACGGCTTGCCGGATGGAAGGGGAACAGGGAGAAAGACTCCCGCAATAACCGTCTGCGCCCGGAGAAAGTCCCGTTAAAGTGCTTTCGGACAGGGGTTCGACTCCCCTCACCTCCACCACGTCGGAGCAAAGTCCGCTTTGCTCCGACGTCTTTTTATGCCTAAGGCAAAAAAGACGTCATCCGCCCGCTCCCTTGCTCATCCTTTCCAACTGCGACCCGCTGCGCTGGGCTCGCAGTTGGTGGATTGCCCTGCGGGCGGGATTTTTCTCGATTAAGAAATGTCGATTTTAACCATCCCTTTCAGATGAACATTACACGAACACCTGCGTTTTCAAAGGCGGCTTTGCCGGAAGGGTGCGGCTGTGATGTCAACAATCGTAAGAAAGGCTGCCAATGGTATAATTACCATTGGCGACTTTCTTTTTTTGACATATTGTTATAAAATAGAATCCTACAGATCATATTGCGGCTGTGCCCGCGCTTCAGGGCTTGATGGAAGACTTTATGTATGCTGATGACCGCTCCCTTTGGTATGACGGATACCATGAAAGCGATTTACGGACGATCACAAGGATTTGACGCATTCAAAAAAATTCTTTATGATATTTGTCTGCTGAACATTACGAACGGATAGAAAGATGGGATTCTTTGTGGCAAAGAAGAAAACAGAAGAGACTTTGAACTTGGACACGATCCTTTTTAAGTGCCGCGATATTCTGCGCCAGGCGCGCAATTCCGGCTCATTTTTTGAAAAACGCGATATGATGCTGACACTTGTGTTCCTGCGATTTATCGGCGAAAAATTTGAGGACGGGGTCGAGAATCTGCGCCAGGCGCTGATCGAGCAGGGCCTGGATCCCGATGACAAAGAGATCTGGGCGGCGTTTTTTGACGATGCCACTTTTATAGACGGCACCTATAACCTGCCTGTGGAGGCGCGCTGGTCCACGATCATCAATACGCCGGCCCCACAGCTGAATGTGGCGCTGGATACCGCGCTGCACAGCATTGCCGCCAGCAGCAAGCAGCTGAAGGAATGCTTTGTGGAGGGCACATTCACCTCCCGCAACCTTGCCCCCAAGGACATTAAGATGGTCGTGGATGAGGTCAACAAAATCAGCCACAAGACCTTTGGAGAGGAAAAAGACCTTATTGGCCGGGTATATGAATACTTCCTCAAGGAGTTTGCCGTCAACGCGACCAAAGAAGAGGGCGAATACTACACGCCCCATGATGTGGTCCAGCTGATCGCCACCATGATCGAACCATTTGACGGCACCTTATACGATCCGTGCTGCGGCAGCGGCGGGATGTTCATCCAGAGCGCGGAGCTTGTCAAGGCAAAGAAGGGCGACATCAGCCGCATCAATGTGTATGGACAGGAGAAGGAAGCAGCCACCTACCGGCTGGCGCAGATGAACCTCGCGCTGCGCGGGATCAGCCACAACCTTGGCGATACCAGCGATTCCACTTTTACCCACGACCTGCATAAGGGACTCTATTTCAACTATATCATGGCAAATCCTCCCTTCAACCTGAAGGGGTGGTATAACGAGAATCTGAAAAACGACCCGCGCTGGGCGGAGTATTCCACGCCGCCGGAGAGCAACGCCAACTATGCCTGGATCCTGCATATCCTTTCCCACCTGAAGCCCCTTGACGGCGTGGCCGGTTTTCTGCTGGCAAACGGCGCCCTGGGCGACAGCGACACACTGGAAATTCGGAAAAAGCTGATCCGGAATGATAAGGTGGAGGCCATCGTCATCCTCCCCCGTGAGCTGTTTATCACCACGGACATCAGTGTCACGCTTTGGATCCTGAACCAAAACAAAAAGGGCGGGGCCTATCACGGGAGGATGCTCCGCAGCCGGGAGCACGAGATCCTGTTTATGGACCTGCGCACTTGGACGGAGAATCCGGTCAAGGGCGAGAGTAAAAAGAAAGTGCAGTTGACAACAGAGCAGATCGAAAGAGCGGCAGAGATTTATCACGCCTGGCAGAATGAGGGAACGGACGGCACAGACTACGCGGTGCCGGAGCTGTACCGCAGCGTCGGCATCGATGAGATCGAGAAACAGGGCTGGAGCCTGGTCCCCAGCAAGTACATCGAGTTCATCGACCATGATCTGGACCTTGATTTCCAGACGGAAATGCGGCGGATCCAGGAAGAGATGAAGGCTGTGATGCGGCAGGAAAAGGAGTCGCAGACCATGCTGATGGAGGCTTTCGAGGGGATCGGATATGGCATTGGCTAAGTATAAATTAGGTGATTTGTTACAGCTCTGTGATGACAGAAATTATGACGGGGAATATTCACTGGAAGATTTGAAGGGGATCTCCATCCAAAAGCGCTTTATGGAAACAAAGGCCAATATGGAGGATGTCTCCCTGAGTCCCTACATTTTGGTCGAGCCGGATTCCTTCGCTTACGTCACCGTAACATCCAGAAACGGTGAAAAAATCACAATCGCGCACAATACATCGGCTCAAACCTACATCGTCTCATCCTCCTATGTCGTTTTTAAGGTGAAGCGAAAGAGCCTGCTGTCCTCGGACTATCTGTTCATGTATTTCAACCGCCCTGAATTTGACCGCTATGCACGGTTTCACTCCTGGGGCTCGGCGAGAGAGACGTTCGATTGGGACGCGATGTGTGATATTGAGATCGAACTGCCCGACATGGCCGTGCAGCAGAAATATGTGGAGATCTATCGATCCATGGTCGCCAACCAGCAGAGCTACGAGCGCGGGCTGGAAGAGCTGAAACAGACCCTTGACATTTTGATCGATGAGATCAAGCATTCCGTGGAGAGAAAAACGGTCGCCGAGCTTTTAACGGAGGTAGACGACCGAAACGACAGCGGGGAGATCACAAGCGTACAGGGGATCAATATCACAAAGCAGTTCATGCCCTCCGTTGCGGATACCAATGGGGTAAACCTAAAACGGTACAAGCTGGTGCGCAAAGGCCAGTTTGCCTATTCGGGTATGCAGACGGGCAGGGATGAATGCATTCGGATCGCGCTGCACCAGGGGGAGGATCCGATCATCATTTCCCCGGCATATACCGTTCTGCAGGTCAAGGATCCTGCGGTCCTTTCGGAATATGTGATGATCTGGTTTTCCCGCAGGGAGAGCGACCGGCACGGATGGTTTATGAGCGATGCGAGCATACGCTCAAACCTTGACCTGGACCGTTTTTATGAAACAGAGCTGCCGGTACCTGAAATGAGCATTCAGCGCGCGATCGTAGAGATCTACAACGCGTACATGATGCGGAGGAATATCAGCGAGCGGCTGAGGTCCCAGATCAAAGAGATCTGCCCGATCCTGATCCGGGGATCACTGGAGAATGGAGGTTCAACGCAATGGCAAGACTGAAGGAGTTCAATGGCCGCTATTGTGAGTCGGATTATGAAAATGCCTTCCTCAGTTTTTTGGAGGATGAGGGCTGGCAATATCTCCCAGGCGGCAGTATCCCCCGCGCTTCGCGGCGGGAGGTCCTGTATGCGGATGACATGGAACAGTTTTTAAGCAATACCAATCCGGACCTGGCCCCGGAGGAGATCCGGCAGATCATCGACACGGTCCGCCTGGCCGGCGCGGAAAGCGATTTTGCCACGCTGCACAAGGTGTATGGCTGGATGGTGAACGGTATCCAGTTCACGCCCCAGGACGGCTTGCCCAGAATGGTTGCTCTCATTGATTTTGAAAAGCCGGAAAACAACATTTTCCGCGTTGTCAATCAATTTACCGTGGAGTATACGAACAATGGACAGACGGAGACCCGCCGCCCGGATGTGCTCCTCTTCGTCAATGGGATGCCGCTGTGCGTGATCGAACTGAAAAATCCGGCGGATGCGAATGCCACGATCTATACCGCGTGGGAGCAGATCAACATCCGCTATTGGCGGGATATCCCCCACCTGCTGCACTACTGCCCCTTGGCCTGCATCTCCGATGGGGTCAAAACGCGGCTCGGCACGGTCCGCACGCCCTATGAGCACTTCTATGCCTGGCGCCGGGTGGACGACGGGGACAAGGTGTCCACGCTCCCCTTTGAAGAGATGCAGACCATGATCAAGGGTGTGTACAGCCCCCGGAGATTCCTGGAGATCTTCCGCGATTACATCTATTTTCCGGACAGTGAGTATGACGGCGACGAGCGGGAGATCGTCTGCCGGTACCCGCAGTTTTTTGCCGCGCGTCTGCTGAAACAGAGCATTATCAGATCCGTGGTGGAAAAAAGCGGCAAGGGGGGGACTTATTTTGGCGCCACCGGCTGCGGCAAGACCTATACCATGGCATTTCTCGCCCGTCAGCTGGCCCTTCGCTGCACCGATGTGCCGCAGATCGGCTCTCCGACGATCGTAATGATCGTCGACCGGGACGACTTGCAGACCCAGGGAGCCCAGCTGTTCACAAGGAGCAAGGAATTTTTGAATCTGGGCGAGGTCCGTGTCGTCCCAAGCCGCAAGGTGCTGCGGGAGGAGCTGGGGGCGCGCCAGAGCGGCGGCTTTTACATCTGCACCATCCAGAAATTTTGCGATAGAAAAGAGGATAAGATCGGCCTCATCAATGACCGCGCGAATATCATCTGCTTTTCGGATGAGGCCCACAGGACCCAGCTGGAGCGTGCCAGAAAGATCCAATTCAGCAAGGACGCGGACGAGAACATGAAGGCCATGGTCTCAAGGCCCTATGCGAAGGTGCTGAAAGAGGCGTTCCCACAGGCCACCTTTGTGGGCTTTACCGGCACGCCGATCGCGGAGACCTACCAGACCTTCGGCGACGAGATCGACCGCTATACGATGGACCAGGCGGTCGCGGACGGGCTGACCGTGCCGATCAAATATCATCCCCGGATCGCGAAGGTCCTGCTGGATCAGGAAAAGGTCAGACTCATCGAGGACTACTACAAAAAATGCGCGGAGGATGGCGCCACGGCAGAGGACCTTGCGGCCAGCAAAGAGGCGATGAGCTCCATGGAGGTGATCCTGGGCGAGCCCTCGCGATTGGAGCGCCTGGCCGTGGACATTCACGACCACTATGTGTCCTCCTGCGCCAATGACCCGGACAGAGTGCAAAAAGCGATGGTGGTGTGTTCCAGCAGACCCATTGCCTACGAGCTGCTGCGGAAATTCCAAGAGAGATACCCGGAGTGGTTTGTGGAAAAGAAGGCCCCCGACGGCATGGATGTATCCGATGAGGAGCTGCGCGAGCTGAAGCCGATGCCGTTCATGGCCATGGTGGCGAGCACGGGCAGCAACGACCAGGCGGATATGTACCGATATCTCGGCGGCGTGAAAAACGAGAAGCGCTCTGAGGTGCTCGACGCTGCGTTCAAGCAGGAAAAGTCGAACTTCCATATCGCGATCGTTGTGGACATGTGGATCACCGGCTTTGACGTTCCGACGCTCACCTATCTGTACAATGACAAGCCGCTGAAAAAGCACGTGCTGATCCAGACCATCAGCCGTGTGAACAGAAAGTACCCGGGCAAGGAATACGGTTTGATCGTGGATTATATCGGGATCCGGGACAATATGCGCGAGGCGATGAAGCTATACGGCGGAGATCGTTCCGTCGCGCCTGCGGCGGACGATGTGGAGCGGGCCGCCGGCGTATTCCGGGAGGAGCTTCTGATCCTGAAGGACCTCTTTGCCGGATATGACCTGACGCCCTTTCTCACTCTGAATGGTGATCCCGGGGAGCGGTACAGACTGCTGGCCAAGGCGGCGGAATATGTGTTCGTTTCCACGGAGGAACTGAACACGGAAGCCAACGGCGGGAAAAGCACGGAAAGGGTCTCGTTCAAGACCTATTTCCTGAAAACGGTCCAGAGAATGCGTGCCGCATATGACATCTGCCAGCCCTCCGGCGAGCTCAGCGAGGAAGAGGCAGCCCTCGCACTGTGCTTCATGGCCATTGCGGGATTTGTCCGCAAGATGAGCGGCACCAGCGAGGTCGACAGCGATATCATGAATCGCCATGTGGCAAAAATGGTGGAGGAGGCGTTAAAATACAGCCAGGTCGAGAGCGTTTTGGAAAACGGGGAACAGGAGGACATTTTCAGCCCGGAATATTTTGAAAGGCTGTCTGATGTCAAAATGCCGGCTTCCAGGCTGGAACTGCTGGTCAAAATGCTGCGCAGGCAGATCCAGGAGTATCGGAAAACGAACCAGATCGCCGCGGAAAATTTCCAGGAAATGCTGGAGGAAACCATCCGGCAGTACCATGAACGGCGCAAGCATCTCGCCGCGGAGGAGACCGGAGCGGCACAGGAGGAAACGTCTGAGGAGATCATCCAGAATGCGACAGAGCAGGCGGTGCAGATCCTGAAAGAGATGCGTGAGGACCGGGACAGCTTCCGAAGGGTCGGGCTTACGTTCGAGGAAAAGGCCTTCTATGATATCCTGATGGCGCTGCGCGATCAGTATCACTTTGAATATGGCACAGATCAGGTCGTTGATGGCGTCTCCGTGAACGACGCGTGCAGAGCCCTGGCAAAAAAGCTCCAGGAGATCATCGATAAGCGATCCTCGTCCGCAGATTGGCTTAACAATCAGATCGTGCGGGATCGGCTCAAATTTGAGGTGAAGGTTTGCCTGATCAAAAATGGGTACCCTCCGAAGTACAGTCCGGAGGTTTTCCAAAAAGTCATGGAACAGGTGGAAAATTTTGAGGAGAACCGTTCATAGCATGAGGGGCTGTCCTCCCAACGACAGCGCCTGGACCGTGCCTGGCCTGCGGCCTTTTGTGATGGCCGCATAAAAGCATATCATAGTAAAAACAGCAGCATACGGGCATCCCCATGGAAGCCCGTATGCTGCTTTTGTCGGCAGGCCCTACGCGGTGAAGAGCTGGACCCAGTAATTGCCCTCCCGGCCCACGCCGATGGTGGTGAAGCTGCCGTTCAGGATATTGGCCCGGTGGCCGGGGGAGTTCATCCAGCCGGCCACCACCTGCGCCGGCGTGGCGTAGCCGGCGGCGATGTTCTCCCCGGCGGTCCAGTAGCGGACGCCGGCCTCATCCAGAGCGGTGAAGCAGCTGCTGCCGTCTGGACGGGTGTGGTCGAAGAGGGTAGGCAGTTCCTCCGCCCGGGTCTGGGCGGCCCCGGTGATGGCGTCGTTGGTCTGGAGGGCGGCCAGGCCCTCCTTGGCCCGTTCCTGATTCACCAGGCGGATGACCTCGGCGATGTAGTCGGCCTCCTCCGGCGTCTGGGGTTTGGTTTCCTCCGGCGTGGTATCCTCCGGCTTTGTCTCCTCAGGAACCGTCACCGTGCCGGGATCCTCCGTGCCGGCTTCCTCCTCATCGGCCCAGGGGGCGGTAGAGGCGCCCGGTGTGCCCGGATCGGGCCGCCGCTCGTCGTAGAAGAGCTGGTCCTTGGCCTTCGGCGTGTCCCAGTAGCGGGTGAGCATCACTGCCGCCTGGGCCCGGGTCACCGGGGAATTGGGGGACATGGTGTGTGCTCCGGTGCCGTTGAGGACATACAGGTGGTAGCCCCAGCCCAGCATGGCGCTGCGGATGTCCTCCGCGTTGGCCCCCAGCGTCGCGTCATCCAGGTCCGTAAAGACGTCCAGATACATGTCCGTCATCTCATCCAGGCTCCGGCCGCACTCCCAGCGGTCAAAGTTCCGCAGGATGACACAGAACTCCGCCCGGGTCAGAGGCGTGTTGGGGTAGATCCGGTCCCCGTCGATCAGCCAGCTGGGCAGGATGCCCTCCTGCTTGGCCCAGATCATGGCCTGATAGTAGTAGGCGCTCTCCGGCACGTCTGTGTAGGGAGCGGGGCCGTCCAGGGAGGCCCAGTGCTCGTTGTTCATGCTGCGGTTCAGGGCGGCGATGAACTGGCCCCGGGTGAGGTTCCCCTCCGGGGAGAAGGTGGTGGCGCTGGTGCCGTTGAAGGTGGCGGGCCACTTGGAGTCATCTGACACCCGCATGATGGCGTCGTAGGCCCAGTAGTCCGGCGGCACGTCGGTGTAAGGTCCGGCGGCCAGGGCCGGGACGCTGAGGCCCAGGCAGAGGACCAGGGTCAGCAGCAGGGCGGAGAGTTTTTTCTGGATCATGGTGATCGCTCCTTCTTATCAGATTTTGAAATGGGATCTGTGGCGCGGCTTGGCACTCCCAACGGAGGCAGTGGTTTCGTTTCCCGTGCCGTGCCGCAAGGCGCGGCGCGGGAAGGGCAGGGGACATCAGGCGATGTAGTCCAGCAGGCGGGAGATGACGGTGCAGCCCTGGGCCCGGTTCATGTTGCTGCTCCCGCCGAACGTGCCGTCCTTCTGGCCGTTCAGCAGGCCCAGCGCGTAGCAGGTGCTCACCGCTTCCTGATACCGGGCCGGGATCCGGCTCCAGTCTCCCATGCGGCTCTGGGCGGCCTGGCACTCCGCCGCGGAGGGAAGGGGGGCGCCTTTGTCCAGCAGGATGTTGTACATCATCTGGGCCATGTCGTAGCGGCTGATGGGGGCGTTGATCTCTGCGCCCCAGATGCCCTCCGCCAGCTCCACTTGCTTCAGGTCCGTGCCGTCCAGGATCCCGTGGGCGTCATTGACGGTCACGTTCGGCGTCCACCAGCTGGCGCCGGTCTTGGCCGCTTTCAGGTCCGCCGGGTAGAAGGCGCGGGAGAGCATGGCGTTGAAGTGGGCGTTGGTCACCGGATTGGCCGGGCGGAAGGTGCCGTCGGCGTAGCCGTTGACGAAGCCCTGTTCCACAGCGGCCTCGATGGCGGCGCTGGCCCAGTGGGCGGCGGGCACATCCCGGAAGGCGGCGCCAGCGGTCTGGCTGCTGCCGCCCTGGGTCCCGGTCCCGGCCTGCTCCGGCTGCTCCGCTGCGGTGCCGTTCTGACCGGTGGTCTCGCTGCCGAAGAAGTCCACCTGGTAGGTGAAGTCCTCCACGCTCTGGCCATTCGCCGCCTTCAGGCCCTCGATGCGGACGGTGTAGGTGCCATCGTAGGCCTCCACGCCCTCCGGCCGGAAGATGACGCAGTAGCCCTCGCCGTAGCCGGAGGAGGTCACATTGAAGAAGCCATCGCTGCCGCAGCTGGAGAAGGTCCAGGTCTTGCCGTCCGACTCCCGGGTCAGGGTCACCGTCAGAGCGGATTTGACGGCGGCCTGATATTCTGCTGGGTTCAGGGTGACGCTCCAGGCGGTGCCGCCGTCGAAGAGCTGGGCGGGGAAGCTGCCGGAGGCGGGCCAGCCGATGAAGTCGTAGTCACAGCCGTCGCCGCTGCGGTCATGGACCTTCTCCGCCACATAGCGGCTGTAGCCCTGGCCGCTCACGGCGTAGCCGAAGCCCACCTTTCCCAGGGTGGGATTCAGCTGCCAGCGGCGGTGGCCCAGCGTGGCGATGTTGCTGGCGTCGCTGTCGTCCATGAAGGCGTCCACGGCGCCCGTGAGGGTATGGCCAGCGGCGAGGTTGCTGCTGGCAGAGGCGCTTTTCGCCTGCTGGTAGAAGCTGTCGCCCATGCCGGCGGGCTGATCGGGGTAGTGGTCCAGGCTGCTGTTGGCCGCCTGGATCACCGCGCCGTACTGGGCATCCTCGCACAGGGACAGGTCCAGCGTCACGGCGGGAAGGCCCGCGATGCGGCGCAGGGCGTTGAGCCGGTCCGCGGCCGCCTGGAGAGCGCTGGTCTTCACCTTGCCGGCGGAGTAGGGGGCGGTGGTGGAGGGGGCCGCGTCAAAGACCTCCTCCGGGAGGGTCAGGGAGCTTTCCGCCAGGAGGGACTCGATCTCCCGCTGGGAGAGCTTCTCCATGTCCAGGCTCCCGCTGTCCCGGTTCCCGGTCTTCCCGGCCACGTCCGACTGGTCCAGCCTGGGGATGGGCTCCGTGTAGGAGTCGCCGCAGCGGATGCAGGTGTAGGTCCGCACGCCCTCCCGGTCCACCGTGGCGTAGCGGGTGATCTCGGAGGTGTACTTATGCCCCAGGGCGGGGGAGGTGAAGTCCACCTCCTCCAGGCCGCAGAGCCTGCAGGTGTGGTAGTACCGGGCGGGCTCCGTGCAGGTGGCGGGCGTGGCCCGGCTGACGGGCTCCCAGACGTGGCGGCAGGTGTCCTGCTGGCCGCCCGCAGAGCCGGACGGCGCATCCGGGCC
>OGGQ01003808.1_pt1 | contig 13515 bp, 7 predicted proteins | sample 1571191 | NCBI WGS metagenome assembly OGGQ01 (sample SAMEA2582061, study PRJEB24529) | metagenome | biome: Human gut stool | place: China | collected 2011
TTTGCTTATGAAAGTAATAAGCAAAGCAGAGGGCTAACACGGAAGCGACTGGAACCAGCCAGAAAAGAATGTTGTCCATAGGATCAATTTTTAAAGGGTTTACGGAGGCTAAAAGTATGGAAATCAAATGAAATAAGCAAGTAAAAAAGAAAGAATTTATAAAGCTGAATTATTCTATCTTTTAATCTCTTTAAACAAAATGGGCACACTGTAGTTATTTACTTCATTCCCTCATTTCTATACGGAAATGAACTAATTTCGAGCTTGTGCAGATTTATTTTTGATACCTAATGGGGTTATGGCTAATGATACATGAATTTATTCGTCTGACAGCTGTTTCTTTTTCGTCTGACAATTGTCAGACGAAAGAACAACAATTGCCAGACGAAAGTTCAACAACTGTCAGACGAATAAATCTATATATGATGAATATTAAATCATCGCATATTACCAATTAAATCTTAGAAGAACTAAGATTAGTTCATTCCAGTACCGAAAGGAGCTAAAACCTGTTCACCACCCCATGATAAAATAACGAATAATAGCCCATAGTTACTAATCCTCTGCCATTCTCTGCTTATTTTGTTGGGCAAACTCTGTAGGAGTAACTCCGAATTGCTTCTGAAATATCTTTGCGAAGTAAGAAGGCGACTGGAAACCTACTCTGTCAGAGATTTCGTTGATGCGCAATTCTCCCTCCTGCAATAGTTCTGCCGCACGTTTTAATCGGATGATACGGATAAAGTCGAGTGAAGAAAGATCGGTCAGCGCCTTAATCTTACGATGCAGGCTGGAGCGGGACATATTCATGGCTGCAGCCAATGCTTCCACATTATAATTGGCGTCGGAAAGATTCTCACGCACTTTGGCTATCAGTTGGGACATCAGTTGTTCATCAGCCCGTGACATCGCACCCCCTTGCGGAGTACAAGCTCCGTAAGTGATCTGATTAATAAACATCTCATGCGTACGATGGGATTCACGCTCACGCGCCAGTTCTGCCAATAATTGCTGCTCACGGATCTTTTGTACTTCCCGGCGGCGATAGGCGCGAAGAGTCAAGACAAAGCTGCCGGACACTACAATGATATAGATAAGGTAAGCCCACACTGTACGCCACCAAGGTGGAAGAATACGCACTGATAAAGTAGCTTCTTCCTGATTCCAGACACCATTATTATTACTGCCCCGCACACGGAACAGGTAGTCTCCCGGCGGGAGCTGGGCATAAGACGCTGTATGCACATCAGATGTATAATTCCAGTCATTATCTATCCCTTCCATTTTGTAGGCATAGCGATTTGCACCCGGTGAGGTATAACTTAAAGCTACAAAATCAAAGCTGACGTTAGAACGGTAAGGCAGTTGCACACCATCCGCCGTGAAAGGAGTTTCACGTCCCTGCACGTACATTCCGGTGATATAGACTGGAGGCACAAAAGTATTCGGATGGACAATTTGTGGATTAAAAGAGACCAATCCATTGATAGTTCCCATCCAAATAGTACCATCAGAGGCAGCCAAGGCCGATTTATAGTTAAACTGGTTATCAGGTAACCCGTCATTTCGGTTGAAAACTTGCAGGCTGTCTGTTTCCGGATAAAGACAAACCAGCCCACGGTCTGTTCCGAACCAGATACGATGTTGCCGGTCTTCCACGACTTTATATGTTACGTTGTCCGGAAGCCCGTCCGCTTTGGTGTATGTCCGGAATCTTCCGGTTTCGGGGTTAAAACGCAACAATCCGCCCCGGTCTGTAGAAAACCAGATAAAGCCTTTACTATCCTCCGAAATACCTGTCACTTCATTTGTTCCGATAGAAGTGCTGTCCCCCGGTATACATTTATAGCTGACCATCTGATCTGTCTGCGGATGATACCGGAATATTCCACTGCCCATCGTTGCCACCCATATATTGCCGGATTTATCTTCGAGAATATCACGCATATAAGCATACCCGAATTGCTCCATTTTCTCAAAAGTCTGTCCTTTGTCGGCCGAACGGAAGATGTTCCAGCCATCACCCAACCAGATTGCTCCCCCACGATCGCGGTAAAGGGCAAACACGGAACCTTCACTGATACCAAGTTGTGCGGGATAGAACGTCTGAACCTGATCTTGAGGAACAATCAGGTCAATGCCCCCTTTAAAGTAACCTGCGCCAACCAAATCATCCGAAGCGAACAGGCTTAATACATTCTGACGGTCAGGCGACTGGGGAATTTTAGTGAAAGTCTGTGTTCCCGGATTCCAGTAGCAAACACCGCCATCCTGTGTACTAACCCACACCACTCCGTCTTTTCCTTCCGCCAATTCACTGATGCGTCGTCCGCTGACTGTACCGGGCGCTCCCGGAAGATAAACCGAAAAATCGAGCGTACGTACAGGCAGATAGCTGGCTCCTCCAAATTGCGTACAGATCCAGGTTCCCCCTTCACGATCACGATAAATCTTATCGACGATAGCATCTCCAAGCCCATACTTCCCTCCGGCATCGGCAGGAATATGTTGCACACTGTTGTGTTTCTCATTAATCACATAAACGCCATTCTGCGTACCCACCCACAGCTCGTCTCCGAAGCAAACAGCGTAGCGGATAATTTTTCGATGTACTTCGGGCGCAGGGAATATACTCACTTCTCCAGTCTTTTTATTGAACCGTTTCAGTTCCTCTTCATGCACTCCGACAATCAGTTCATCGCCATAATCGCACAGAGTAAAGATGAAATCCCCTTTAAGGGCTTCTGTTGCATAGGGCACAAACTTATCCTGCTCCGGACTGTAACGGTAAATTCCCGCTCCATACGTACCCACCCAGACCGTACCTTCTTTATCTACACAGATAGACTGCGGAAAGTCCTTGCTTTTATCCTTACTGGGACAGGGAATATAGCGGAACAGTTTACCCGTCTCCACCTGATAGCGGAAAACTCCCTGATTCGGTGCATTCACCCAGATATTTCCTGAATGATCTGCCAGAATATCTTCAATCCAGTTGTATCTGATTTGCTCTCCGCTCTCTGTGCGGGCATCAAAGAACGAAAACTTCCCGGTAGCAAGCTCTTGAATATAAACACCATCATCCGTACCTACCCATAATTGACGGTGATTATCCTCAAAAAGAGCGGATATGACCTGATTGCCATGCTGCAAAGTTTCGTCATAGCAGTTATAAAGCTTCATCGACACGCCGTCATAACGATTAAGACCGTTGCGCGTACCCAGCCAGATAAAACCGTAACTATCTTGAATAATGGACTTGACATGACTGTTCGAAAGACCGCTTCCTCCATCTACACGGATAAAGTTATACTGTCCCGTCGCGGCAAAATCCGGAAGGAAAAAACAAATAGAAAGGAGAAAAAGCAGCAATTTCCTTTTCATACACAGATATTAGATAGCGACAAATATAGTTTTTTTTACGCTAAATGCATAGGAAGGATGAAACATTTGTTGCACGGATGGCAATAAATGTCGCACTGCAAAGGGCTATCGCACACTTGAAACATCTCTTGCACATCTTGACAAAAAAGAGTATAGCCACTTGTTTCTCCTCCTCCTATCTTTGCCTTCGTCAAAATGACACAACCGATGTGAACTTCCAAATCTTTAAATGAATACAAGTGATGAAAAAAGTAACCTTTAGTTGCCTTACTCTAGCAACCCTGTTGCAACTGATTCCTTCCAACGGGAATGCAGCGAACATTCAGGTGAACAAGAAAAAGACGAACCGAACCGAAATGAAGCAGGATACGATTCCTGCCAACTCTACTAAAAAAGAATCAGAAGAAGGCGAACGCAATGTGATGCTGAATGCTTCTGACGCCAACAAACCCCGCGAAATTCAAATCGGCCTTCCCAGCGAGGACGTTAATGTCTATGAGAATGGACTTCCTGCCGTATATTCCTCTACCGTTCACAAACTTGCCGCTCATTGGCGTAGCGACAGCAGCCTGGGAGAAGTAGGACTTTTATCTCCTTCCGAATCGGCCATCACGACCGGTAATATTGCTTACTCCGTCAACTCATTCAGCAAACTGGGACAAAAGGATTTCCAAGGTATATTAAACTACCGCACCAATCATTTCGGTATGCAGAACTTCGACTTCAATGTTTCAGGAGCCATCAATAACCAATGGCTTTACACGGCAAGCATTTACCAGAACTTCGACCCGGGAAGTTTCGACCTGGAATTTACGAACTATGCAGACCGCACAGAGATTTATCATGCCGGCCTGACCCGTCTCTTCAACAACGGACGCGGCAAAATATCTTTGCTCTACAAACACTCCCGCAGTGAAAATCCGGCCAGCTATGCCAATGCAGCTCCTTTTATCTATGTCGGCGACGGCTCGGTCAAAGAGATAGACGGTTTCAAACTGGGAACAAATTCTTATGTTCCGCAGAACGGTTCTTTTCCATACATGGACGTAAGAGACGGAAAGATGAAAACATGGAATTTGGGCGATGGTTCTGAAAACCGTGCCAATGAGATTGCATTGATCTCCGATTATCGTTTCAGGAACGATCTGCTATGGAAATTCAATCTGAAATATATGGATGCTCCACGTGCCAACTATGTCGACTTCGGAGGCAGCACCATCAGCGAAGTAACCGCCAACGATGGTTTTACGCTATCAAACGGTGATCCGTATGAGGGACTGGCAGAAGGTCGCCGCACCTGGTTGCACGTAGGCAAAGTGAAAAACTTCCTAATCACTTCCGAGCTAAACAAGACCTTTGGCAACCATGATCTGCGTCTGGGAGTGAACGAATGGTATTACCATCTTGATTATTATTCCTCTTCTCTGCAATGGATGGCCACCGTACAGAACTATCCACAGTTGCTGACTTCCACAACTACAAGTTCCCTGGACCCTACTCTGACCGGTCAGCGCGTACAGACATACGGGTACAACGAACTTAGTCCCGAATATACAAAGGGATATGAGAACAAACTCGCCCTTTACTTTACAGACAACTGGCAAGTAACTCCCCAATTCAATATCTATTATGGCGGACGCCTGGAATATTACCGGATGAGTGCCGATCAAATATCCGCTTCCCGTTTCCCGGGTTTCCGCATCGGCGACTTTACCACTTATAGCAAAGAGGAAGAAACAGGAAATATCATTGCCACACAACGCAGCATTCATCCCGCCAAAGTGGTAAAGGATAAACTGAACTATGCCGCCACGCTCCGCGCCACTTACAACGTAACCGGGCAATTCGGCCTGACTGCCGACGGAACAGTAGCCACCCGCTTCCCACGTATCAACGAATATGCCGGAACAGGTCCTACGGAAGAGCAATACAAACGTGTCACCATACCGTTAATCCGTGGCGGTTTGTTCTACAAGAACAAGTGGATCAACCTCACCTCTATGGTTACCTATATCTCTAAATCTAATAATATTGACCAGCAAAACCTGACGAAACCGGGAACGGAAGAAGGAAAGACCGTATTGCTTATTTATAATATCAAAACACTGGGATGGACCACATCTGCCGAAATCGACCCGTTCAAAGGTTTTCACCTGCACGCTCTGTTCACGTATCAGAAACCTGTTTACAAGAACTATAACGCAAGCGTCACATTCAACGATGGTTCGGAAATGTCTGTCAACGCCAATGGGATGATTGTAAAAGAGATTCCGCAGATTCTTGTCGAACTCGACCCAAGCTATAATATCACGAAGGACTTACGCCTTTGGCTTAGTTTCCGCTATTTCGGCAAGACTTACGCCAATCTCCAGGAAGCCCTCTATTTCAACGGTCGCTGGGAAACTTTCGGGGGGATCAACTGGAATGTAAACAAGCATCTTTCTTTAGGGGCAACAGTCATCAACTTCCTGAATCAGAAGGGGGCCAGCGGAACCATCAACGGTTCGGAACTGATTACCAAAGAAGAAGCTGCCCAGTATGCAGGCAACTATATGAGTGGAAATTATTTACGCCCATTTACCGTAGAATTTAGCGCAAGCATTAAATTCTAGTTCATTCCTGACGAATTATAATTATCTTTGCGGCATTCTATGCCCACAAACTAACTAATACCTAATTAATTATTAAAAAACCATGAAGAAACTTCTCGTATTACTTATGGCATTGTTTACCCTGGCGCAAGTGGACGCCCAGGAAAAGAACGTTATCCGCATCGCAACGGACAACACAGACTTAATTCTCCAAGTAGCTCCTAACGGACGACTCTATCAGGCTTATCTGGGCGATAAGTTACTGAACGAGAAAGACATCAACAACTTTTCTCCTTACGTAAAAGGAGGAAGTGACGGTAGCGTATCCACCCGAGGATGGGAAGTATATCCGGGCTCCGGCGCCGAAGATTATTTTGAACCGGCTGTAGCTATCACGCACAATGATGGAAACCCAAGTACGATTCTCCGCTATATATCCTCCGAGCAGAAGGCAGTGGCGGGCGGAACGGAAACGATCATTCAACTAAAAGATAATCAGTATCCGGTAGAAGTCACACTACATTACATCGCTTATCCGAAAGAAAACGTCATCAAGACGTGGAGCGAAATCAAACATGCTGAAAAGAAGCCTGTGACCTTATGGCGTTATGCTTCCACCATGCTTTATTTCTCCGGAAACGAATATTACCTGACAGAATTCAGTAGCGATTGGGCAAAAGAAGCACAAATGAGCACACAACCTCTGTTGTTCGGTAAAAAGGTGATCGACACCAAACTGGGAAGCCGTGCTGCCATGCACACCCACCCGTTCTTTGAGCTTGGTTTTGAACAACCGGCACAGGAAGCGCAGGGACGTGCCATGCTAGGTACTATCGGATGGACAGGAAACTTCCAGTTCACTTTCGAAGTGGACAACGTAGGTAACCTCCGTGTAATCCCCGCCATCAATCCTTATGCATCTGATTATGAACTGAAGCCGAATGAAGTGTTTACAACTCCTGAATTCATCTTTACTTTCAGCAACAACGGTACGGGCGAAGCCAGCCGCAACCTCCACGCATGGGCACGCAACCACCAACTGAAAGACGGACAAGGCGACCGCATGACTTTATTGAATAACTGGGAAAATACGTACTTCAAATTCGATGAGAAACTGCTTGCCGAACTGATGAAAGAAGCCAAACATCTGGGTGTAGATATGTTCTTGTTGGATGATGGCTGGTTCGGCAACAAGCATCCTCGCAACAGCGACAATGCCGGACTGGGTGACTGGGAAGTGATGAGATCCAAACTGCCGGGCGGTATTCCCGCACTCGTGAAATCGGCCAAAGAAGCCGGAGTGAAATTCGGTATCTGGATCGAACCGGAGATGATAAACCCCAAAAGTGAATTGTTCGAGAAGCATCCTGACTGGGCAATCACTCTGCCCAATCGCGAAACATACTATTACCGTAACCAACTGGTGCTCGATCTTAGCAATCCGAAAGTACAAGATTTTGTATTTAGCGTAGTGGATAACATCCTGACAGCGAACCCGGAAGTGGCTTTCTTTAAATGGGACTGCAACTCTCCCATCACAAATATTTATTCTCCCTATTTGAAGAATAAACAAGGACAACTTTATATCGACCATGTACGTGGTATATATAATGTATTGGAACGTATCAAAGACAAATATCCGAACGTACCGATGATGCTTTGCTCCGGCGGTGGCGCCCGTTGCGACTACGAAGCTCTGAAATATTACACAGAATTCTGGTGCAGCGACAACACAGACCCGATAGAACGTCTGTTTATCCAGTGGGGATTCTCACAAATCTTCCCGGCAAAAGCCATGTGTGCACACGTAACCAGCTGGAACAAGAACACAAGCGTGAAGTTCCGTACGGATGTGGCAAGTATGTGCAAACTGGGCTTTGACCTTGGACTGAAGGAACTGAATGCAGACGAACAGACTTACTGCCAGAATGCAGTTGCCAACTGGACGCGTCTGAAAAAAGTGATTCTGGACGGCGATCAATACAGATTGGTTTCTCCCTACGATGGCAATCACATGTCTCTCATGTATGCCTCACCGGATAAGAACAAAGCTGTGCTTTATACCTACGATATCCACCCACGTTTCGGTGAGAAACTGCTCCCGGTAAAACTTCAGGGACTGGATGCGAAGAAAATGTATAAGGTGAAAGAAATCAACCTGATGCCGAATTCCAAATCGAATCTGGCTGCCAATGAGAAAACTTATTCAGGAGATTATCTGATGAAAGTGGGAATCAATGCTTTCACAACAAATCAGGCTTTCAGCCGCGTAATTGAGCTGACTGCTGAATAAAAAGGAAGGAAATAATCGATAAAAAAGGGGGATTCGCTGTTATCAGCGTTTCCCCTTTCTTTTTACATACAATAATATTCAATTCATCTTCAATCGCAACAGCTGTTTCAATGGTTACAACTATTCTATTAGACGGAGGAAGTCTCTAAAAAAGTTGCAGCTACACCGTAATTTCTTACGATATAGCTGCGATTAATGTTAAAGAGAGAGAATTTATATAATATGAGCATGGTCTCACGACCCTCCTGATATTCAATGAACATTTTGTTTCTTTACCTATTAGACGCACGAAAGCTCAAATCACTGCACTCGAGGCCCTCTTTTTTTAGTTAAAGAATAAAAAAAGCCGCTACTCCACAGGAATAGCAGCTCATATCTTTAAAACATCTTGCTGACACGTTCAATTCCTGCCACCAAAGTGTCTATTTCCGATTTGGTATTGTACATGGCAAACGAAGCACGTACAGTTCCTTCTATGCCAAGACGTTGCATGAGAGGTTGTGCACAATGATGCCCTGTTCTCACGGCAATACCTAGACGATCCAGCAACGTGCCGAGGTCGAAATGATGGATATCTCCCACCAGGAAAGAAATGACCGCTCCCCGTTCGGCTGCTTCACCAAATATACGTATATGGGGGATTTCTTTCAGACGTTGCAAAGCGTAAGTTGTCAGTTCATGCTCATGGGCGGCTATCTGTTCAATGCCATGTCCGTTCACATAATCAAGGGCTTTTGCCAGTCCGGTAGTTCCGATATAGTCGGGCGTACCGGCTTCAAACTTGAAAGGAAGTTCATTAAAAGTGGTCTTCTCGAAAGAGACATGCTGAATCATCTCTCCTCCTCCCTGATAAGGTGGAAGGCGATCTAACCATTCTTCTTTTCCATAAAGTACTCCGACACCTGTCGGACCATATATCTTATGGGCGGAGAATACCAGAAAATCGGCATCCAACTCCTGTACATCCACTTTCATGTGAGGAATAGACTGTGCAGCATCTATCAGGCAAGGTACACCATGCGCATGAGCTGTTGCGATCATCTCCTTCACCGGATTCACTGTACCCAGTACGTTCGATACATGAACTACGCTGACTATTTTCGTGCGTTCGGAAAATAGTTTTTCATATTCATCCAGCAGAAGTTCGCCTTTATCATTCATCGGGATGACTTTTATGGCAATTCCTTTACGGGCAGCCAACAGTTGCCAGGGAACGATGTTGCTATGATGTTCCATCACGGAAACAATCACTTCATCCCCTTCTTCCATAAACTCGTCGCCGAAGCTGGAAACAAGCAGGTTGATACTTTCTGTTGTTCCGCGTGTAAAGACAACTTCATTCGTGCTATGGGCATTGATAAACTCACGTACCGTTTCACGGGAAGCTTCATGCAGTTCCGTAGCTTGCTGGGAAAGATAATGTACGCCGCGATGCACATTGGCATTGACGGAATAATATTCATCCACCAACGCATCAACCACCAGACGGGGTTTCTGTGTTGTCGCACCGTTGTCGAAATAAACCAAAGGTTTACCGTAAACCGTACGGCTCAATATCGGAAAATCTTCACGTATCTTTTGAATATCCACGTTCATTATTTTTTAGTGGTTACTTACAAATGGCACAACCCTGACATCTATTCAACTCGCCACGGAAACGTTTCTCTACTAATAGATGCAAACGATCTTTCAGCGCTTCCAAACGAATGGTATCGATCACTTCGTTGACAAATGCGAACATCAACAGCAGACGGGCTTCTTTCTCTGCAATACCGCGCGAACGCATGTAGAATAATGCGCCTTCATCCAACTGGCCTACTGTTGCTCCATGCGAACATTTCACATCATCCGCATAAATCTCCAATTGAGGTTGTGTATACATTCTTGCATCACGCGTAGCACAAAGATTCCGGTTAGTCTGTTGGGAATTCGTATGTTGTGCATCGGGGCGCACGAGTACCAATCCGGCAAACGCACCTACCGACTGGTCGTCGAGCACATACTTGAACAGCTCATTGCTGGTACAGTTCGGTACGGCATGGTCAATACTTGTATGATTGTCTACGTGCTGGTTTTTATCGGCAATCGCCATACCACAAAGGTTTATTTCGGCTCCTTCTCCTGCCAGCAACACTTCGGTCGTGTTGCGGGTAGTACCATTATGCAAAGTCATTCCGTTGAGCAATACATTGCTGTTGGCCTCTTGCTTTACATACAGGTTACTGATACGAACTGTGCTTGTATGTGTTTCTTCCAGTTCATACATATCGAATACCGCATTCTCACCAGCAAATACTTCAATAACTTGTGTCGCCAGGAAGTTCACATTATCCATTGCATGGTCACAAATCAGCAAACGGGCTTGCGCGCCATCCTCCAGGATAATCAGTACGCGACGGTTCACCATAAAGTTAACATCTGCACGCAGGATATTTACCAACTGGATTGTTTTTTCCACCACCACATTCTTCGGCACATAAAAGACAACGCCATCTTGTGCAAAAGCGGTATTGAAAGCAGTCACACCATCTTTAGAGGTATCTGCCAGTTGACCGTAATATTTCTTCACCAATTCCGGGTGTTGCTCGGCCACTTCTTTCAGGCTACCGAAAATCACACCTTCCGGCAGATTTCCTGTGGGAAGCGCTCTATTATAAAATGTGTCATTTACCACAAAATACAAGGAGGTACTCATATTCGGCACATCACACTTAAACACTTCATACGGATTGACCGGAATAGCCAAACGATTCAAGTTCAAACCGAAATCCGGTTCAAAGTACTTGCTCACATCCGTATATTTGTACTTCTCCATCTTACGGGTCGGAAATCCGAGTCGCTCAAAATCGGCAAATGCTGACGCACGAGGTGCATTCAGCACTTCGGCACTATGCTTACAGATCATCGCTTCCGTCTGTGAGAAAAGTTCTATATATTGTTGTTCAACCATCATCGTTTTATATTTGTCATTCTCCTACTTCTTTCTTGATCCAATCGTATCCTTTTTCTTCCAGTTCCAGAGCAAGTTCCGGTCCGGCAGTTTTTACGATACGACCTTTATAAAGGACATGCACAATATCAGGCTTGATATAATCGAGCAAACGTTGGTAGTGGGTAATAACGATTGTACTTGTTTCAGGAGTTTTCAACTTGTTCACCCCTTCCGCAACAATACGGAGCGCATCAATATCCAAACCGGAGTCTGTCTCGTCGAGGATGCTCAAACGCGGTTCTAGCATAGCCATCTGGAAAATCTCGTTCCGTTTCTTCTCACCACCGGAAAAGCCTTCATTCACCGAACGGTTAGCCAGTTTATTATCCAACTCTACCACCGCACGTTTCTCACGCATTAGTTTCAGAAACTCACTGGCTGTCAGTGCAGGCAGACCTTTATATTTACGTTGCTCATTCACAGCAGCACGCATAAAGTTCACCATGCTCACACCCGGGATTTCCACCGGATACTGGAAACTAAGGAAGATTCCTTCATGGCTACGATCTTCGGGGCTCAACTCCAACAGATCCTTTCCATAAAAAGTGACCGAACCTTTTGTTACCTCAAAAGCCGGATTACCCACCAATACGGAGGAAAGCGTACTTTTACCGGAACCATTCGGTCCCATAATAGCGTGCACCTCACCGGGATTCACCGTCAGGTTAATACCTTTCAATATCTCTTTGCCATTAATGCTGGCATGCAGGTCTTTTATTTCTAACATGATTATATTTACGATTTTACGATTTACTATTAAAAAGTCAACATCACCCCACGCTTCCTTCCAATGAGATGGTAAGCAGCTTCTGTGCTTCTACCGCAAACTCCATCGGAAGTTTATTCAACACTTCCTTTGCATATCCGTTCACAATAAGTCCGATAGCATCTTCTGTCGGAATACCGCGCTGGTTGCAATAAAATATCTGGTCTTCACTAATCTTGCTTGTCGTAGCTTCATGTTCTACCACTGCCGTCTCATTGTGAATATCCATATACGGGAAGGTATGTGCACCACACTTATCTCCCAGCAACAGAGAGTCACACTGGCTATAATTACGGGCATTATCCGCTTTCTCGGCCACGCGTACCAACCCACGATAGGAGTTCTCACTATGTCCGGCAGAAATGCCTTTACTTACAATCGTACTACGAGTGTTCTTACCCAGATGAATCATCTTCGTTCCGGTATCTGCCTGCTGATAGTTGTTCGTTACAGCTACGGAATAGAATTCAGCGGTCGAGTTATCGCCCGTCAGGATACAGGAAGGATATTTCCAGGTGATTGCCGAACCGGTTTCCACTTGTGTCCAGGATAATTTACTGTCCACTCCTTTACAGTTACCGCGTTTAGTCACAAAGTTGTATACACCGCCCTTGCCTTCTGCATCTCCCGGATACCAGTTCTGAACGGTACTGTATTTTACCTCTGCACGGTCATGCACAATGATCTCAACGATAGCGGCATGCAGCTGATTTTCATCCCGCATCGGAGCCGTACATCCTTCCAGATAAGAAACATACGAATCATCATCCGCTACAATCAGCGTACGCTCAAACTGTCCCGTGTTACGGGCATTGATACGGAAATAAGTGGAAAGCTCCATCGGGCAACGTACTCCTTTCGGAATATACACGAAAGAGCCGTCAGAGAACACTGCGGAATTCAACGCTGCAAAGAAATTGTCCCGATAACCTACTACCGAGCCCATATATTTCTTCACCAAATCCGGATGCTCCCGCACGGCTTCACTGAACGAGCAGAATATAATTCCTTTCTCCATCAGCGTTTCCTTGAAGGTAGTCTTTACGGAAACAGAGTCCATAACGGCATCCACTGCCATTCCACTAAGAGCCATTTGCTCTTCCAAAGGAATTCCCAGTTTATTAAACGTCTTTATCAGTTCAGGATCGACTTCCTCCATGCTCTTCGGTCCTTCTTTCTTCTTTGTCGGATCGGCATAATAAGAAATCGCCTGATAATCAATTTCAGGGATACGGAGATGTGCCCAGGTAGGCATTTCCAGCGTCAGCCAATGGCGATACGCTTTCAGTCGAAACTCCAGCAACCACTCCGGTTCGTCCTTTTTCGATGAAATCAGACGAATGACATCTTCATTAAGTCCACGCTCAATGATGTCCGTATGCACCTCTGTGGTGAAACCGTATTTATATTTCTCCTCCGCAAATTTCCGGACAAACTCATTATCAGTCTTCTTTTCAAGTTCGTCTTTCTGATTGGGTTTCATTTTATT
>OGGQ01003810.1_pt1 | contig 13502 bp, 14 predicted proteins | sample 1571191 | NCBI WGS metagenome assembly OGGQ01 (sample SAMEA2582061, study PRJEB24529) | metagenome | biome: Human gut stool | place: China | collected 2011
CCAGTTCTGTCAGTCCGACCATGATGAAATAGTCGATGAAAAAGCAGAGGAAGCCCACGGCTCCGAATTTGATGATTTGTGCGAGTAATTTTTTCATAATTTTCTCCGTTTTCTTTTGAACCGCAGATGAATCTGCCAATATATCTATAAATTGAAAATCACAATACCTGCGATGATCACCACAAGCCCCAGAAATTTTCTTTTTCCAATTTTCTCCTTCAAAATAAAGTATCCCATTACCGAGACAAACACATAGCCGCTTGCCTCAAGCACCGGCCCCAGAGAAAGAGGCACAAATTTATATGCATACACCGTCAGAAGACTGGAAAGAAAAAACAGGCCGTATGCAAAAATCACTCTGAAATTCAAATACTCGTCTATCCACCTGTCATATTTCCGGTCGGCGCTCTTTTTCAGCATAATCTGCGAGATCGAAGCCACCAGCACCGATCCCAGAAAGATTGCAATTCCCATACTATTTCTCCTCTTCCGATACCACCAAAAGAATTCCCGCAATGATAACGGCTGCTCCTATCACATTCATTACTGTGATATGTTCTTTAAACACCAAAGCGCCCCATACCACTCCCCAGATTACTGTAACCGCTTTAGACGCGTAGGCAGTAATCAGGGGTAGTCTTTTGATGACCTGCTGCCATCCAAGCGCGTAGAGAGCCAGAATGAAAAGCACCCCTCCATAATACAGGACATACTCTCTGGATAAAAACGGCTGTCCTGCCGCCATTTTTGAGAAGATTCCACTCAGGGAATAAATCAGCAGAAGAAGCTGCAGTCCAAGAAAGGTCATTTTTTCGCTTTTAGTCAGTTTTTTCATCGCTGCCTCCGATTGTCTCCCGTATCACATACTGCGGCGCATTATTGATACTGATATAGATTCTTCCGATATATTCCCCTATAATTCCAAGCAGAACCATGATAATTCCGCCTATAAACAGAATCACGGTAATCAGAGAACTGTAGCCAAGCACTGTCGTATATCCAAGCAGTTTGCGCAGCACCATAACTACGCCATAGATAAAGCCTGCCGCTGCGCACAAAAATCCTACCACTGTAGCCAGCCGGAGAGGCTTGACCGAAAAAGCGGTGAAACCGTTAAACCACAGGCCAAGAAGCTTCCCCAGAGAATACCCGGATTTTCCTTCCATTCTCGCCCGGTGGTGTACTGGCACATTCGCTATATTCTTTGTACTTCTCAAAACCAATCCGCCTACATACGGATAAGAATTTCTGTACCGCAGCATCTCTTCAATGATAAATCTTCTCGCCGCGTAATAGCTGGTACATTTCAGTTCCCGAGGCTTTCCCAGAAGCACCTCTATCATTTTCTCATTGACCCAGCTTCCGAAGATTCGGAAATGGGACTGCTTGATCTCCGGATAACATCCGTATACCACGTCATATCCTTCTTTGATTTTATCGATCAGAAGAAAAGCCTCGTCCGCCGGCGTCTGTCCGTCGTCATCCAGTGAAACCACAATATCGCCGCTGCAGCTTCTGTATCCCGCCATCAGCGCGGCGTGCTGTCCAAAGTTGCGGGCCAAGGAAATTCCCTTCATATTGCCGTATGTCTTTACAAGCTTCTGTATCACTCCCCAGACCTGATCCGGAGAATTGTCATTAACCAGAACAATCTCATAGCTGCATTCCGGCCTCTGCGCCATCGTAGTCCTCAGCTCATCCACAACTTTCTCTATGGTATGCTCTGAGCCATAACATGGTATTACAAACGATACGTCCATTTTTTTCTCTCCTTCACCGATCTATCCGACCGGAATAAAAAAAGTGCTTATGTAATAAATCCCTATAAACAGCTGCAGCGCAAAAATCACCCAGCCGCCCAGGACAAAGATTCGGTCCTTCAGATTCTGATAGTCATATTCCCGGTTGCGCTTCAAAAAATACCGGAATGTCATTACATACACCAGAAACGTCGCCAGCACATATCCCCAGCCAAAGTTCCCGTGATAGCGCCGGTAGCCTGTCTCCGCCAGCGCCGCCGCCTCCAGAAAACCGGCAAACCACATAAAAAACGTCACCTGCATATCCCGCTCTTTCATAATACGCAGATTGGTCAGAATAATATAAAGCGGGAACAGGTATCCCAAAAGCATGGAAAAGGGGATGCTGGGAGAAGACGCTCCCATAACATCAAACCAGGCAATTTCAATCCCGCCCTCTGCTGAGCTGGATGTGCCAAAGGATACAATCATCTGCCACAGCATTACACAGACGCACGGTACAAATGCAGAGGCCGTCTGAAAACAGAAGCCAAATGCTTTTCCTCTGGTTCGAATCAGAAGAATAAGCAGATAAACTGCCAGTCCCGGGACAGCAATCTGAACGAAGCTCGGTTTGGCCAGGTTGCAAAGCACCAGACACACCGCCAGCAGAAGCCAGGTCTTGGCACTGAGCTTTTTCTGCTCCTCTTCATACTCCTTTAAAACTCTCAGAATCAGCAGAAAAGCCAGAAAAGCAAAGGGTCTGACACAAATCGTAGTAGGGTTGTGCCAGATATTCGGTGTCACCTGGCCATTGTATACATCAGGATTGTACCATGGAATATAAAAGGGCCCCACAAGGAGTAAAAACCAGGTGAGCGCTGCAATCCCCAGGCGTTCTTCTTTACACTCCTTTGCCAGATAAGAAAATACCAGCACGTAAGTGAAAGCATTTAAAAGACCTCCTGCAATCGCAGATGCCTCATAAGCCGGAGCTCCAGACAATTTCATAATTCCGGCCACCAAAAAGGCCCAAAAAGGATATCCGATTTCCTTCAATACAGGTCCAAGCCCGGACTGCAGAAGCAGTTCCGCATTCTCTGCATGTCCCAGATAATCGCTGTATGGATTTCTTACTGCTCCCATAATCACCTGATAGGTAATTACAAAAAGAAATACTGCAAAAAATGTTGCTACAATCAGGCTTCTTTTTTCATTCTTCATAGCTGCGCTGCCTCTCATTTTTCAGGACCACAAAATACTCATCTTCCAAAAGGACCTTATGCCCTTCCTCCTCGAGCTTGTTTTTCATCTCTCCAGTATACTCTTCTCCCTGTGTAATAACTGCGTATCCTGCCGTTTTATTGATTTCCAGATCAAGCATATAATTTGAACCGTAACCGGCAGGCAGGGCCAGATATCTGAAATCCACATCTCCATAAGTGGCCACTGTATTTTCCCAGGGTTCCGCGTTTACATCCAGCTCAATCACCTCTGCCAAAGCTGCTTTCTCTTCTTCGATGATATTCTCATTCTGAGAAGCTGCAAACCTTTCATCTGCCATAGAGCTGTAATATCCCCAAACACTTGTAATCTCAAACACTGTCATCAACAGGATAAGAATTTTCAAATTTTCCTTTTTTACAAAGCTCAGATAGATCAGCGCCATAATCAATCCAGTATTGATTCCCCTGCACAATGTCCACTCCTGACCTGTATAAAGCGCACAATATCCTATCAGAAAGCCGGTCATAAAAAATGCCGCCTCATAACAGTAAGATCTGTTCTCTTTGAGCTGCCTTCTTTTTCTTATTAAATCAAACAGCAGAATAAACAGGATTACCAGGTAGTTGATAAAGAACCAGGACAAGACTCCGTAAGTATCCGAGGATACCGAAAGTATGGAAAACAAGTCTGCCGTTCTCAGATTCTGCATAAAGTTTTCCAGGAAAAAGCATAGACCATGATAAATTCCATTTTCTGAAATCTGTTTGAAAATAGTTGTAATAGTAGAATCAACATAAGGCGCGCAGACGCTTGTTACCAGCCTGTTTGCAATAACTGTTACAACACCGGTAACAGCTGTAATTGCCACGATTTTCCCTGAAAATAACAAAATCTGCTTTTTTCTATCTGCATTGTCAAACTGTACTTTCCTGAAAATATACCAGCAATACACCGGAACTACAAGTACAAAAACCAGATACACCTGGATTGCATAAAAAAGGAACAGCGCAAAGGCTATACATCCGCACAATTCCCTTCTGGAAAAACGCTTTTTTTCTCTTGTACAGCGCTCCAGCCATAGCAATGCCCCTGTCAAAATAACAGCCAGAGAATATCGCAGTCCTTCCGACATAGAAGTCAGGGAGTATCCGATAGTAATAAAGCTGCAGCTGTATAACAAAATTAACCACAGGGTCTGTGTAACAGAAGGCCTCGTCATAATAACTAACAGCAGCATCGCCAGACACAGAAAGAAAATATTTGCCAAAGCCATTGACGAAAGTCCCCAGCCGAATATTTTCCCAAAAGCCGCATAAGGCAGCAGCGGCGCAATCCCCCAGGCTCCCCAGGTACCTATCTGGGCATGCGTGCCATTATACCCATAATACCCCAGAGGCTTCCCATATTCAATCACTGCGGCTACCTGATTGTACCATCCAATTTCATCGTTCCAGACAGGCTGCAGAATAGACAATTCAAATTTAAATCCATTACAAAACAGAATGCATAAAACCCACAAAAAGGGAAGCAGGACTAAAACAGCATATAATGCTGTCTGCAGTTTTTTATGCCTCATATCACAATTCCTTCCATTTATGAAATATGGATAGTTCTGGTCAGCCTCTCATACAGATTATATCCATCCCAGATCAGATCAAAATCCATGGTTTTTCCCACCGGAACGATACGGTCAATGCCGCGGACTCCTGTCTTCAAAAGCGGCAGAAACATCTGCGGATCACCGATGTAGGAAACCGTCTGGCAGTGAGTGTCATCGCAGACAGCTTTTAAATCGCAGATATCCTGACAGTCATATTCATAAAAATATCCGGAATCTCCCCGGAAATCCATCAATCCTTCGAAAAGATGGTCCAGGGAAATCCTGACAAGCCGGTTATCGCCGCAGGATATCATATGTGTGCCTTCCTGGGCTGCCGCTGCCAGAAAAGCATTTGTCAGCTTGTTGACTCCCTGAATGGACTGAAATTCGTATTTTTTCTGAACTCTCTCCAGAAGAAGGCTCCAGAAACGTTCCTTGGCCCGGGCAGTCTGGGAACCGCACCAGACTACAAGCCTTGGACTGGTACAGGCATTCTGGTCCGTCAGATAAGTATCGTTATAAAAATCATCCGCAATCCTCGGCTGATTATCCGCTGCCAGATAGGCGTCGCTGTCAATTACCGCCAGAGAATATCTGTCCGCAAAAGTAATTTCCGATGCTCTGGGGCCAAGCGGTGATTTTCTCAGCTCTGCGATTGTACGGTCGCCGCCCCAGACAATCCGGGTATCCGCAATAGAAGAAAGCGCGTCATTAATTCTCTGCTCTCTCCCGTAACGCACAAAACAGATGTAGGGCCGGCAGGCCGGGTACTGTTCCAGAGCCATATTTACCGCTTTGTTGATAATGGAAATCTGCGGAAAATCTTTAGACGGAATGCGGACCACATTGGCGTTCCCCGTCATAAAACCTGCCGCAAAGGAATAGGCATAATTAACCGCCACATTGGACGGAGCAATGTGGAAAGCCACTCCTCTTCCCAGGTGTATACAGTTCTCTTCTGCCTGGAAACGCTCTGCCAGCTTTTTCACTGACGATCTGCGAATCCAGAAGGCAAAGGTTACCACATCCGGATACAGCTTTGCTTCCGGCATGGAAAGAAGTGTTTTGGACAGGAAATTCAGAAACTCTTCAATTTCTCCGCAAAAAGGTTCCCGCGCTTCCACTTCCGGCATGTGTGCAAGAATCTCTTCACTGCCTGCCAGGTATTGAATTCCCTGCAAATTTTCTTTATCTAAACTTTTCTGCATAGGTATCGCTGCACCCCCGTATCTCAGCATTTTTGAGCCTGCCGATTACTTTGAAATATTTTCCTTTTCTGCCGCAGGGGCAGTCATCCTCTCCAAGCACCACTCCCTCATCCTCTGTGAGAAGCGAATGTCCCGGATAGGATTCCGGAAGGGTGGAAACCACCTGAATGATTCCCTTTTCCCCCATTTCACATTCTGCAAAATCCAGCGGCCGTCTTACAATCACATCAGAAAAATTGCTCGCATGAAGATGTCCGCACTCACATTCCATGTAAATGCAGCCTGTCTGCTCTACCATGCCGTAATAATCGTGTACATGGCGGAGACCACAGACCTCCTGCAGGCGCTGCCCGAATTCCTGCGGACTGACAGCTTCGTTTATCAGCTTTTTCCAGCCGCCTCCATGAATCAGGACTCCCTCCGACAGATCGAAAGTAATGCCTTCCTCTTTCAGGCGCACCAGCTCCTTATAAAAATGCTGCCAGATCATAAATGTAAAGCCAAAAAGAAAAATTCTCTGGCCCTGATACTTCTCAAGAAAAGCCTTCAAACCATCCACATCCAGCTTCATATCATCATCCAGAGCGTAGATTCGTTTTGCGCCGAAAATGGAAAATCCCAGAATCCCGGCTCCCCGGGCGGAAAACATCTGACGGTTTTTTACCACGGATGGACAGTCCAGAATAATCATGGGCATTCTGCTGCTTCCTGTAAAATCAGAAACGATTTTTACCATAACCTTCTGCTGATTTGCGGAGGTTACCCGATCCAGATAGATTTTCGAGACGGCCTGCCCGGTCGTTCCCGAAGAGGTCATGGTCTTTACCACCTCTTCCTTCGGAACGCTTCGCAGTTCCAGTTCTTTAAAGAGGCGCACCGGAAGAAACGGCAGCTCTTTATAGCTGCAAAGCTTCTGGCTGTCATAGCCTGCGCTTTCCAGCATGTTTCTGTACTGGGGGCAGCTTTCTCTGTGTTTTTCTGTAAGCTCTCCCAGCCTCTCTGTCAGAAAGCGGCCTTTTTCCTCCTTATCTAAAGAATATGGACTTGTCTGCAGCATGTCTTCAAAATTCATCTTTCTGCTCCCTTACCTTTGATACAGGGCTGTATCTGACTACTTATAATATTTTTCCAGTTCCCTGTAAAGCGTTTTTCCGGCGTCATTTTTCGGAATGCTGTCTACGACAATCACCTTAAATGCCGCCTGGTTCAGTCCGGTCTTCGCAACCACAAACTCTTTCACCTGTTCCCCATAAGCTTCGTCTGTCACAAAGAGGTACATGTGGTCATCCACTCCGGCGCTGGCACATTCCAGATTTTCAAATTTTCCCTTGATCATCCGGTCCACTTCATCCAGGTTTACACGGTTTCCATATATTTTCAGAAATCTCTTTCTGCGTCCGACGATATAATAATAGCCGTCCTCGTCAAACTGCGCCATATCTCCTGTCTGAAGGAAGCCGTTTCTTTCGTCTCCCTTACTCAGATCTTCTCCGCACTCCGCATATCCCAGAGTCACATTTTCCCCTTCATATACCAGTTCCCCGGTTACATGGGGTTCCGTGACCGCTTCTCCATTTACATCAATCAAATGGAACACGCCTCCCGGAATGGCGATGCCCATAGACCCGCATTTTTCCACAGCCTTATCCACGGGCAGATATCCCATCCGGGCCGTAGCCTCACACTGGCCGTACATGACAATAAAACGCTTGCCCTTTTCCGCCGCATATTCCGCGAATTTCTTGTGGAGTTCCGGAATCAGCTTGCCGCCGGCCTGTGTCATTGTCTTCAGATCCGGAAGATCCATACGGAAAAATCTCAGCTTATCCAGCATTTCATAGGTATAAGGCACTCCTCCGAAAGAAGTCGCCTTCTGCTCCTTCATAAAGGACCAGAATCCTCTCTCCATCATGGTCTTATCCGTAAGCAGGATTTCTGCGCCCACCAGCAGATGGCTGTTGATAATGGACAGACCATAGGTGTAATTCATAGGCAGCGTGGTGATCGCCCTTTCCTCCTGGTCAAGTTCCAGATATTCCGCGATCTGACGGGTATTTACTTCAATATTTTTATAGCTTTGTCTGACAAACTTGGGACTGCCTGTAGATCCTGACGTGGTAAGAAGCAGACCCAGTTCTTCATAAAGAGGCCAGGACTTTTCATAGTCCGTCTTCAGCAGAGAGTATCCTCTGCTCTGATAAACGCACTGAAATCCGGGGAACTTTTCCGTCATTGCATCAGGCATCCACAGAAATGCCGGATTATACTTTTCCAGAAGCGCCTCCAGCAGTTCCTGATCCAGATGGGCATTCAAAAGAACCGGAACAATTCTGTTCTGTATAAAGCTCACATATCCGATGACAGAGCCTTCCGTATTGCTGCACATGGAAAAAACAAGGCAGCGTTTCCCAATCGCCGACGCGAGCCGCCCTGTCTCTTCTCCCAGTTCTCTGTATGTCAGCTGCGTTCCATCATCAGAACGCAGCGCAGTATTATCCAAAAACTCATTAAAATTCCACATCATATTTTTCACTCAGAATTTCCATTCCCTTTTCAAAAGAGCTGAAATCAATAATGTCATCTGTGTCCATCATAATATCAAAAGCATCCTCAAGAGCTGCCACAAGAGACATGTGGCCTACAGAATCCCAGGCTGCGATCCCGGAATACTGAAGTCCCTGTGTCTCTTCCTCCGTAATATCAAAGGTCTCCGTAAAAGCATTTACATATTTTTCTTTATTTGTCATTGCTGTTTTCCTCCTGCAATTTAATCCAACTTTTTATACGCGTCCGTGATTCTGTCCGCAATGTGACGGGCTGACAATTTATGATAGTCCAGCAGCCACGCATAGGTTCCCGCTTTTCCAAAGCTGTCCGGAAGTCCCATCATCTCCAGCCGGGTATCCTTATTGTACCTTGCTTTATATTCAGCCACAGCAGAACCCAGTCCTCCGATGACTGTATGCTCTTCAATTGTCACAACAAGTCTGTGCGAATCGAACACTTCTTCCAGAATCTCCTCGTCCAGCGGCTTCACCGTGCTCATATCTATAATTGTACAGGAAATTCCGTCTTTCTGAAGCTTTCTTGTGGCACGAAGAGACTCATACACCATGGTTCCCGTGGCCACAATCGCCACATCCGTTCCCTCTCTGACCTTTGTGGCTCTGCCCAGCCGGAAATCATAATTCTCCTTATACACAGGCTGGTTTCCATTCACACCCGTCAGCCTCAGATACGCCGGCCCCTTATGCTCCAGAAGAGCTTCCACAGCCTTCGCGGTCTCCGTGCAGTCCGCCGGCGATACCACAGTCATATTCGGAATCGTCCTTGCAAGCGCCAGATCTTCCAGTCCGTAATGGGTATTTCCCGCTGTTCCCATGCTCAGTCCGCTGGCGATTCCCACTACTGTCACATTCAGATTCATATACCCCAGATAGGTGCGAAGCACTTCAAAACACCGCATGGAAGCAAACGGCGCAAAGGATACTGCAAAAACCTGATATCCTGACTTCGCCAGTCCGGCAGCAATGGCAGTCATATTCTGCTCCGCAATTCCCACATTCAGGAACTGATCCGGATGATTTTTTTCAAAATCTCCCAGACCCGCGGAGTCCGCCACATCCGCCACAAGCACCATCAGATCCGGATGCTCACAGGCCAGTTCGTCCAAAACCAGGCCAAATGTCTTTCTTGAACTTATTCTTGACCAGAGGGCAACGTTTTCCGCCGAAATATCAATCATTTTTCAATTCCTCCATCGCCTGATTATACTGCTCCTGGGTAAGTCCTGCATGATGGTATTTCACCTGATTCTCCATGAAGGAAACGCCCTTTCCTTTTACCGTATCCGCCACAATCATTTTCGGCCTGCCATCCGCTGCAAGTCCGGCAAGGGTCTCATAGACAGCCCGGATATCATGTCCGTTTACCTCAAAGACTTCCCAGCCAAAGGAACGGAAGCTTTCCGCAATATGTGCCTGCGGAACGATTTTTTCCGCTTCCCCATCCAGCTGCAGGTGGTTATTGTCCATAATCGCAATCAGATTGTCCAGACCCAGCTTGGGCGCCTGCATGACGGCTTCCCACACGCTGCCTTCGTTGCATTCTCCGTTGCCAAGCAGGACAAATGTCTTTGCCTGTGTCTCCTTCTTTTTATCCGCCAGCGCCAGACCGATGCCGAATCCCAGGCCAAGCCCCAGGCTGCCGCTTGACAGCTCAATTCCTATCTCATCATGCATCACCGGATGAGCCGGGAACATCCCGCCATTGTCTTCAAAGGTCATCAGCTCTTCTCTGGAAATTACGCCGGTCTCGCAGAGAGCCGCATACTGAACCAGGGCACAGTGGCCTTTGCTCAGCACAAAATGATCCTGCTTCCCCGGTCTGTCCATAATTCCGCAGTAGAGCACAGCAACTATATCAGCCGAAGAAAAAGCGCCGCCTATATGAGCCCCGCTGGCTCCTGCATGCAGAGTCATTTCCAGCATATTCTCCCGCATATTATGCGCGGCAGTTTCTATCCGTTTATATAATTCTGTATTCATTTCAATCACAGTCACCACCTCCATTCACTACAATGGTCTCTCCATTTACAAAAGAGGCTTCATCCGATGCAAGAAAAACAGCCACATTGGCGATCTCCTCCGCCTTTGCCATACGTCCCATCGCAGAGGGAAGAAGCCTGTTTTCTCCTGCATTTTCCTGTACCGTTCGACCCATATCCGTATCGGTCAGACTTGGCGCGATAGCGTTTACCCGTATTCCATACTGGGCTGTCTCTGCCCCCAGCACTGCCGTCCAGGCTTTCACCGCAGCCTTGCTGGTTCCGTATGCAGAATTTCCCGCCCTGACATTAAGCGCCGCGACAGAAGACATGTTAATAATGCTTCCGGATTTCTGCCGCATCATTTTTCTCAGCACAAGCTGCGTCAGCTCCATCGGCGCAAATACATTAACATCAAATACCTCCCGGATCGTCTGCATTCTGGTCATTGAAAACAATCCGCCATGGGCAATCCCTGCATTATTAATCAGGACATCTATATTTTCTCCCGATTTCAGCACCTGCTTTATTGCCGCCTTCATCTCTTCACTGTCTGTCAATTCAAAATAAACTGGTCTAATCCATACTCCATTTTGAGACGCAATTTCAGCCATCTGGGTCTCAAATTCCTCACTGTGCTTTCTCGCGCATGCCCAGATATTACATTGCCGCTTCGCGAAAGCTTCCACAAAAGCTTTTCCAATTCCTCTGTTTGAACCTGTAATCAGAACATTCTTTCCTGTAAGCATAAGCCTCTTCTCCTGAATTCTCTTTCTCACAAACTCAGTATGATTTTAACCGCTATTATCCCTGATGTCAATTCATACCGGTCGCCATCTCCGAGTATCTGTTTACTGATGCTGAATCAGCACATACTGCATCTCATTAATCCGATAGCCAAACTGCAGATGCAGATGAATAATTGCCTGGTTATTGGACGATACATGTGTCTTCACTTTTACATTCCCGCGCTCTCTGGCAGAATACAGGTTCGTAAAAAGAGACAGAAAGCCAAGTCCAGCCCTTCCTCCATGATTCAGCATTCCTCCCAGGACAGCGTCACAGACTGCATTTTCCTTATCAATGTTTACTCCAAAAGCAGCTGGCGTATCTTTATAATATCCAACACATACATGTCCGTTCTGCTCGAGAAGATCCCGGGACCAGTTCGCGTACCGTTTTCCAGCCATTTCTTTTCCGAAATAAGGGTCTAAAGCTATGCGGTCAGTCTCAAAAATATCTCCCGATTCTATTTCTCTCAGAATACTCTCCCTCTGTTCTCTGTCGGCTTCTTTTACAACAATTTCCTGTTCAAATCGCCTGTATACAGCAGGAAGAGTCAGTTCTCTAAGCCCAATTTCCAGCCCAATACTCATCTCTATTACCTGATATCCCTGCTCCTGCGCACATAAAAGCAGCCCCGCGGCTCCTCCTGGAACCTTACATACAGAATAAGGAGTCTTAATTCCGGCAAGCGCTTCTTTCAGTTCCTCTTTGCTGTCCGATGCTGCACACTGAATCTCTGTCACATCTACACCCAGATTTCGTTTTTCCCAGAACGCGTCTGTTATCTTCATTTTCTTCAGCCTTTCTCTTTCTGCCTTCTCAGGCAGTGAATTATCTGTAAAAGTTTTTTATTTTTTCACAGATAAACTCTATTTTTTCCTGCTCCAGTCCATAATACATGGGCAGACGCACCAGCCGCTCACTTTCTTTCGTCGTGTACAGGTCTTTCCCGGAAAACCGCCCATATTTCAGCCCCGCCGGCGCAGAGTGCAGCGGAATATAATGAAACACTGTCAGAATTCCTTCTTCTTTCATGTACGAGATAAAACTCGTTCTCTCCTCCAGATCCCGACACTTGATATAAAACATATGCGCATTATGTACGCACCCTTCGGGTATCACAGGCAGCTCTATCCTGCCGGATTCCTCAAGACCTTTCAGTTCCTGATAATACTGATTCCAGCTGGCCATACGGTTCTCATTAATCTCATCCGCAGCACAAAGCTGAGCCCACAGATAAGCCGCGTTCAGCTCACTCGGAAGATAGCTGTCTCCAAAATCCACCCAAGTATACTTGTCTACCTGTCCGCGGAAGAACTTGGAACGGTTTGTTCCTTTTTCACGAAGAATTTCTGCTCTCTCATTGTATTCCGGATTGTTGATCACCAGAGCTCCGCCTTCTCCCATGGAATAGTTTTTTGTCTCATGGAAGGAATAGCAGCCAAAATCTCCTATGGTCCCCAGCGCACGGCCTTTGTATGTGCTCATAACACCCTGAGCCGCGTCTTCAATTACAACCAGGTTATACTTGCGGGCGATTTCCATAATCGTATCCATTTCACAGGCTACCCCTGCATAATGCACGGCGATGATGGCTCTGGTCCGCTCCGTAATGGCTTCTTCTATCTTTTTCTCATCAATATTCATCGTATCCGGCCGGATATCCACGAACACAAGTCTGGCTCCTCCCAGCACTGCTGAGGTAGCTGTACTGGAAAAAGTATAGCTCGGGAGAATCACTTCATCTCCCTCTTTCAGTTCACACAAAAGAGCCGCCATGTCAAGAGCTGTAGTTCCGCTGGTCGTCAGCAGAACCTTCTGAGCCCCAAATCTCACCTCCAGCCAGGCGTTGCATTTTTTTGTAAACGCCCCGTCCCCGCATATCTTATGTGACTCAATCGCTTCTTTGATATACTGTAATTCTGTTCCCACACAAGGGGGTACATTAAAAGGAATCATCGTCTTTCTCCTCCTGATATTTTAAATACTGGGACCTCCATTCCATAAACCGGGGCCGTATCTGTCTCTGTCCACTGGACATCCTCGTATTTTTGTTCATAGTATGCGGTAATTCTGCTTGATGGTGTATTGAAAATCAGATACACATTGTCATTTTCAATCAGAGCCGTATTCTCATCTTCAATTCCAAATTTCTTCAATCCCTGTTCATGTACCGGAAGAAACGTGGTCCATCCCCCCAGACTGAAACCATTATCAAGCCGCGCTTCCTTTCGAATATGGAAATTCTCTGTATACCCGGCTGTCCAGGTAGCAGGTATAAAGTACACCTGTCCGGGGTGTTCGCGATAATAGGACTGTAAAAGTTCATATTCCTGATTTGCCGCTGTACTCTGAAGCTGCCTTTCACGAATAACCGTAAACTGCCACGCTGCAGC
>OGGQ01003813.1_pt1 | contig 13497 bp, 9 predicted proteins | sample 1571191 | NCBI WGS metagenome assembly OGGQ01 (sample SAMEA2582061, study PRJEB24529) | metagenome | biome: Human gut stool | place: China | collected 2011
TTTCTTCCGCTGAATAGTTCTCTTCATCATCATTGACACACAAATTTACATCAAAATCAAATCCCTTATTGGTAGTGAAATCACAAGTAATCATATTTCTAGAACTGCTACCGACAAACTTATACTTAAAAGTAAACCTATCCCTTAACAAATCCTGAATCTCATGGATGATATCGAGGAATTCTTCTCTATAAGGCTTTGCAATTTTTTTGCTTACATATTCATAATGATACATTATGTTTCTCCTTTCGTTCCCCGATCCGTCCATTTAGTGTTATCACTAAATCATTATAGAATATCATAATTTTTATTTTTTTCAATAGCTTTATTTTAAAATTTGGCAATTTGTCTTTACATTTTTACACAAAAAAGCGGAGCTTGTCAAAAAACAAAACTCCGCTACAATTCTATATATCTTAAATCACTTCCGCATCCACTCTGGTCACGATTTCCTGTTCCCCTTTGCTGATATTGTATTTCACTGCGGGGATCTTGGTCTTGGTGTACAGCAGGTTGGTATTAGGATCTGCGGTGATCATGTAGCCCACGGGCGGCTTTTCTGCCACTTCGTTGGCTTTGGTATGATCGTCAAGTACCGCACTGACGGTACAGCTGCAGAATTCGTTGCTGGCCTGGGCGGACATACCGTCCACCTTTTCCGCAAAGCCGACCTCTTCAAAATCACCTCTGCTGACTGCAAATCCACAGTCGTAGGCCACGCAGTCAATCTCGCTGGTGATCTTATGTACTCTGGTATGTCCACCGGCATCCGGGGTGATCGTGGTCTCTACCGTAATGCCGGGATAGGGACTCCACTTCGACCATACTCCGTTCTCCGTGATCTTTGACTCCTCGCAGATCCGGCGCACATATACATAACCATCGATCCAGAACGCCAGCATATTGTCCGGGGCATTCTCATGCAGCTCGTAGCAGGACTTCGCCACGCTGATGCTGAAACGGGTATCATAGGCAAACTTTCCGTATTTTGCCACGATCTGTCCGTGTCCATTGGGACTGTAGACACCCGGGGCAAATGCTGTGGTGTGATTGCCGTAATGGTAGACAAACAGATCGGCATACTTCTGGGGACAGGCCGGTGCCAGCTTCGGCAATGGTGCCTCTTCCACACTCCAGAAAGGATGCTCATCGGGAAGCAGTAAAAAGGCAAATACCTTCATACCCCAATAAGGAGATCCGGGGGCATTGTACCGCTCCGCCATGGTCAGATTCGGATATCCATAGCCGATGGTCAGCACATGATCTCTGTCGAAGATCGGACGCTTCAGCCAGGTGCGCAGATGCCTTGCGATCAGACCTTTCATCACGGGAAGCGGGAACGGCTCCAGTCCTGCCAGCAGGCAGACACTGAAAAAGCTTACCTGAGAGAAACGATAGGTCAGGGATCTGCCGAAAGGAATGGCCTCGCCCTCTTCATCGAACCAGTAAATGAACTGCTTTGCGAATTTCATGGCTCTCGCCTTGTATTTTTTTGCCCGCTCCGGGTCATCTTTCTCCATAATCACGGCGTAGATCAGGCTGTAAAAATGAATGGCAAAGGAAATATAGTAATCCTTCTGACCGGAATCTCCGTCCTGATACCAGCCTTCACCCAGATAGAAGGTCTCCAGCCCTTCCAGATATTCTTCCAGCATCTCGGGGCTATACCGGTGTCCCACCTTTTTCATTGCAATGTTCACCAGTACGGCGAACAGGATCCAGTTGCACACCGGCAGAGGATGCTCATTGATCTTGTTTAAGTAGTTGCAGAGATTCTCTTTCTGCTCTTCTGTGAGAGGATCCCATACCACCTGAGGTGCGAACATGATGCCGTAGGAAATGGCCGCCATTTCCACGAATCTCTGGTCAAAAGAGGTGCACTCTCCCCAGTATTCCGGGTTCTTCTCATCGGTTCCGGCCGTCAGGCCCTTGCGATAGATCTCTTCGAATTCCGGCTCTTTTCCGCCGCCTGCCCAAAAGGGCACCAATCCCCATAAGGGGCGGGAAAAGGCTTCCATCCAAGTGGCACCAATGTCATAATGTGCCATGGTAACGCCCAGGGTCAGTCTCGCCTTTTCTTCACTGTAATAAGGTTTTAACGGATTTAGTATCGATAACATACAGTCCTGAAAATCTTTTTTGCTATGTAAGTTCATGCAGTTAGTCCCTCCAAATTCTCCATTCTACAAAAGCTCAGTCAAAATACACATGCCTTGATGTAAGGTCTCCGAGTGTGGATTTTCTAAAGAAAAGTGGCTCACTTTTTCTCATCATGACGGGCCCGCCTACAGTCGACATCCATGTCGACGATCGGCTGACGCGAACATCGTGTTCGCTTTCGCCCTGTTGCCAGACCACTTTTCAAGAAAATCTCACACTCTACGACAAACATCTTCGGCATGGCATTTTTGTCTGAGCTTTCACCGATATTCCAATTTAAAATACTACCAATATTCTCTCCAGTCTTTCAGCAACCGGGTCAGTGCCTCCATGTAGAAGTAGTCTCCCCAGGAATTGCACTCATCCACGCCGTAATGATTACAGGTATTGTAAGGAGAATGATTTGAGTAAGTGCTGTGCAGCACCAGTCCGTTGGATTCCTTCGGATCCTTTACGGCATAGCCCACATAGACAGACCGCATGATCTGTTTTGCCAGTGTAATGTAATGCTCTGCCTCCTCCGGCTCCAGGTATTTCGCCATTTCCAGCATTCCACAGGCTGCAATGGAAGCGGAAGAAGAATCTCTCGGTTGGTCATCTCCATCAGTGAATTCCAAATCCCAGTACGGTACCAGATCCTTGGGCAGATGTGCCAGAAAATACTCTGTTACATGCCGGAACAGATCAATATATTCTTTTCTTCCGGTATAACGGTAAGCCAATGCCATACCGTAGACGCCCCAGGCCTGACCTCTCGCCCAGGCGGAACCGTCACGGTATCCCTGACAGGTGGCACCATGATCCGGCGCACCTGTCTTCATATCGAAGAAGAAGGTATGCCAGGTAGAATAATCCTCACGGATCACATTTGCTACTGCTGTATGGATGTGCTTCTCAGCAATATCACGATACTTGGGATCCCCAGTCTCGTCGGATGCCCAATACAGCAGTGGCAGATTCAGCAGGCAGTCAATGATCAGACGGTAATTCTCCGGAGCATCCATGGGGCCCCAGGCCTGAATGAACTCGCCTACGGGATGATATCTGGTGATCAGCTGATCTGCTGCTTTGATAGCTGCTTCCCTGCCTTCCTTGCTTCCGATCAGCTTATAAGCTGCCACGCAGGAAGGAGAATACAGAAATCCCATATCGTGATGATCTACTTCGATCTTATTGTCAATACGGTCCAAAAAGCTCTTCACCTGCACCTCACCTGCTTTTTTCAGGCGTTCGTCCTGTGAATATTCATAGGCCAGCCAGATCTCTCCGGTCCAGAAGCCGCAGGTCCAGTAATTGTTCGGAATCGGCTGATAGAAACCGTTCTCGCTGTATGCTTTCTGGAACTTCTCTGTAAATTCCGGCAGATCCCGGATCACCTGCTCCGTGGAAAACTGCAGAGCGTCTTTGATCTCCGCATCTGTGATCTGCGGATATTTCTTTTCGTCAAATGTTATCATAGTCTTATCCTTTACCTTATTATTCAGCCCCACCCCGCACATTCGCAAAAGCGCCTCAGCGAGGCTTTACGGAATAACATGCCTGCATGGTTCTGAATATTCATTTTTATTATACAAGCCTGTGACATGGAACCGGCACAGGCTTGTGAAAATACATTGTTATCTGCTATCCCTTCAGTCCCGTAGAGGCAACACCCTCTACGAAGTATTTCTGCAATACCAGGAACACAATTAGTACTGGGATCAGGGACAATACCGATCCTGCCATGATCAGACCGTAATCGGAAGAGTACTGGCTGATGAACATTTTTAATCCCAGCTGAATGGTCTTCTTCTCCTGACTCTTTAAGTAGATCAGAGGTCCCAGATAGTCGTTCCATGTCGCCACGAAGGTGAAAATCGTCAGTGTGGACAGTGCCGGCTTCGACAGCGGCAGCATAATGCTGGCATAGATTCTATACTCGCTCATGCCATCGATTCTGGCGGCTTCACACAGATCATCGGGAATGCCTTCATAGAACTGCTTCATCATGAATACACCGAAAGCGGAGAATGCCTGCAGGCAGATCATAGCCAGCAGCTTATCGTTCAATCCCATTCTTCTCATCATGATAAACTGAGGTACCATATATACCTGCCAGGGCATTGCGATGGTTGCGATGTATGCCAGGAACAGTCCGTTCTTATGACGGAAGTCCAGTTTTGCAAAAGAGTATGCTGCAAAACTACTGGTCAGTAACTGTAAGAAAGTAACGATCAATGTCAAGTATACCGTATTTCCCACGAATCTGCCAAAGGGAATCTTCGTCCAGATCTTCACGTAATTGTCCCACCTGGGGTTCGCAGGGATCCATACAAAAGGATTCATCTGAAATACTTCTCTGTCACTCTTGATGGATGCGGAAAGCATCCACAGGAAAGGAATGATCATGACCACTGCGATCAGAATGAGGATCGCATATACGATCACTTTGCCAAAAACGGCTTTTTTATGTGCTGATTTCATAATCTGTGCGCCTCCTAACGTTTTACCCTGCCGTACACTTCAATCTGACTCAGTGCCGGGAAGGGGGATGGATCTTCTGCTTTGATCAGGTTGCAAAGCTCCAGCCAGGTGATCTCCTTCTCGGGGATTGGCAGTACATGTGCCCTGCTGCTCTTCTCTAAGGGAAATTCCTGTTCACTGCCATCGGAAAACCGGATTGTTACCTGCTGCCACCAGTTGTCATGCGGGAAATCGGATCTGGTGTACAACACGATCCTGTCTGCCAGTACCGGTCTGCCGAAGTCCAGCTTCATAGCTGCATCATCCTGCATGTTGATTCCCCAGGATTCGTAGGGCCATTCTCCGTGGGAGCGGTTCGCCCGGACACCGTCAATGGCGTTTTTCGCTGCGAATACACTCTCGCCTCTGGTCTCCACATTGGCTGTCGCATGAGGATAACAGGGAACATCCATATGCTGATCCGCAGGATTCAGTGCCAGGTTTCTATAGACTGTGATCTCATCTTCTCTTGCGACTTCCGCATAGAGATAATGTTTATTTCCGGAAAATACCTTAGGGGACATGCTGATCCTTTTCTCCCCGAAGGGAACATAATAGGATACATTGTCGGTTATGTATACGAAAGCATCCCCAAGAGCATCATCCACCTGTAAATGTACATGTATATTTTTCTCATCGGTCTCCAGCACGATCCGGTCACCCTCTTCATAGGTATGGGTGCAGACCAGATCCACAAAATCCTCACCGCTGCTGACGCAGATGGTGTTGCTGTCCTTATCGAGAACCTTCAAAGCTAAGATTGCCATTATGCTTTCTCCCTCTTTGCCTGACCGCGGAACTGGATGATCGTTACGAACAGTACCATCAGGAACAGTACCATTGCTACAGAGCTGGAGTAGCCCAGATCCCAGTCAATAAATGCTTTCTGATAGATGTAGTATACAAGAACGGTTGCGGATGTGGTCAGCTCGCCGCTTCCGCCACCTGCCAGCATGATAGCAATGTCGTATACCTTAAAGCAGTTGATGGTCAGCATGACGACTACGAAGAAAGTCGTGGAGGACAACTGCGGCCAGGTCACATAACGGAATTTCTGCCAGGTATTTGCACCGTCCAGGCTGGCTGCCTCATACAGTTCAGAGGAGATTCCCTGTAAGCCTGCCAGGTAGATTACCATATAATAACCCATATATTTCCATACACTGAACAGAATCATGGAGAACAGTACCAGTCCGCCGGTGAACCACTGGGGAAGCTGGTCCTGCGGTACATTGAAAACATTCAGCAGAATGTTGTTCACAGGTCCTTTCGAGGGGTGGAACAGCATTTTCCATACTGCGGTGATTGCTACCAGAGAAGCTACATATGGGAAAAAGGAAAGGGTTCTGAAAATACCTCTTCCTATTACTTTCTGATTTAACACGATGGCCAGTGCCAGAGATGCGATCATGGTCAGAGGCACGGTACCGATACAATAAATAATGGTGTTTTTAAATGCTGCGATAAAGAAAGTATCTTTCCACAGTCTTGTAAAATTACTGATGCCTGCCCACTGGATCGGGTTACTCCCGTCCCACTTCATGAAAGCAAGGGCAAAGGCAAAAATAATGGGGATCAAGGTAAATACGCAGAAACCGATAAAGTTAGGTGCAATAAAGGAGTAGGCCACCAGATCTCTTTTGGTTTGACGGCTTAATTTCCGCATAACAATTCTCCTTTCAAACGCTTTTTGTGTCATCTTTTGCGTCTTTTTCTGATAAGAAAGGGGCCGTAGGTACGACCCCTTAAGTCTTATTCAACATTCAACAAACATTCAATACTTTTATAGAGAAGATCTTCATTACTGAGCCTGAAGGTCAGCTACCGCTTTATTCATTGCTGCAATACCATCATCAATGCTCATCTCACCGGTCATGATACTTCCATGATAGGAATCCAGAGCGGAGTTGATCTCAGATACATTGGGAGCGTAGGGAACTTCCAGGTACAGGTTGGATACGGTCAGAGCCTCCTTGCTGGCTTCATCGGTGGGGAATCCTTCCAGACCGGAGATCATGTCTACTACTTCGTCAGTCATCATTGCAGGGAAGTTACCGCTGGAAGCCATAACTGCTGCGCCTTCTTCACCGCTGACCCATTTAACGAAATCCCAGGACGCATCGGGAGTATCACTTGCAGTGGTTACAGCCAGACCGGTGATGGTACCCAGAGTAGAACCGGGCTCTACGCCTTCTGCATGGGGATACTTAACGATACCCCAGTTACCGCACAGGCTGGAATCATATTCGCCGGACTTCAGGTTGGACATCATGGTTGCGATGAACCAGGAGCCCATGTTCATCATTGCTACGTCTCCACCGGAGAATGCTGCGGAATAATGTAAGCCTTCGGTCTTCAGATCTGTGTACTTTCTGCATACGCCGTCAGCTTCCTGATTCAGAACCATCTCATAGTAAGGTTTGAAGAAATCATAGTTACCGTCTAAGATGGTATGTTTTCCATCCAGTACACCGAAGAGCTGTACCGCACTTCTCCAGGTGTGGTAATGAGCACCGTATACCTGAGAACCAAAGGTAGTATCGGTCATTTCTCTTGCCAGAGCATCGTACTCATCAAAAGTCATATCGTTGGTAGGATAAGCAACACCCTTGGCATCAAACAGATCCTTGTTATAGAACAATACCCAGAAGTCATTTCTGAAGGGCAGCTCATACAGGCTTCCGTCTACAGTTACCTGATCGGTAACACCTGCGTATTTGCTTAAATCCACGCCATCTTTGGAGATGTAATCATCCAGGGAAAGAATAGATCCCTTCTGTACCAGCGTTGCATATCCGGGTACATCCTTGACGGTTACTACATCGAAATCGGATCCGCTGCCGGAAAGCTCAGTTGCCAGAACGGTCATGTAATCGGTAGAACCAAGATCTACCATCTCAATAGTTACACCGGGATGAGATGCTTCATACGCGTCCTTAATGTCACCCCAGTACTGTGTGGTCTCCTGATCCCAGATAGCCCACTTTAAGGTAACTTCTTCTGCAGGTGCTGCTTCGGTGGAAGCTGCTGCAGCCTCAGTGGTTGCTGCTGCGGGTGCCTCACCGGTGGAAGCTGCTGTGCTGCCGTTATCGGAGCTGCCGCAGCCTGCAAGCATGGTAGTCATCATTGCTGCTGTCAGTACTAAACTTAATACTTTCTTTTTCATGTAAACCCTCCTGTTAATTTGATACTATGTTACGTCTGTTACGAATCCGTTGTTATCGGTTCCTTGACTGTAACTAAAGTATAACGAAAAAGATCTTTCCGTAACATGGAAAAATTTATAATATAATTCACATTCTTTTATAATTTTTTTATCTTTTTTCTAAAAGTGCTTTCGGAAGATGTAATATTTTATTTTAATATGCACTTTTTTTAGCATCTTGTTTTTTCAACTACCGTTTTTCTTTCGTTATGTTATACTGAAAGCATGAAAAAGACTGTTTATCACTCAAAAAGCATACGAAATCGCATATTGCTCTTCACTCTGAGCGCCATTTTGGGAATGTGTCTGTTGATCAGCCTGTTCAGTTATTACATATTCCGGCACTATCTGCAGAACACCCTGATCCAGTCCACGGAGACCAGCCTGCGCCTGTTGTCGGAGTCTATGGACAACAGTATGGATGAAGTCTACCGGTTGGTCAGATATTGCCAGACAGATTCCAATATTGCCAATTATATTGAACATAACCCCAATCCCGGCTCTGTCCTGTCCGTATCCACTTATGATTCCTTCTACGAGGAATGCAGCCGGAATTCTTCTTATAATTATATGCCCAGAATTGCCATTGTCTCACAGGAGCATTATCTGCAGGTGGTAACCGCAACGTACTCTTCTACCGCAGATCTTGCAACGCTGATTCCGGAGCTTCCTTATTATGAAGAATTACTGACTGCCGATGATTATGATTTTTCGCCCGGTATTGTATCCGATCCTTTTCACCGTGCGGGACGTAAAGTATTACCTGTGATCCGTCCCATTACCTACCAATACAATAACAGGCAGGCAGGATATCTGTTCATCGAAATATCCGCAGATCTGTTCACCATACCTTTGAAGGATTACAGTTGTCCGTCAGACAGCTTTCTCTATCTGTCCATTGCAGGACATACCTATATTTATGAAAACGGAGGCTTGCAGGAATTTACGCCCGAATATAGTATTCTTGATGACCTGAGCACATATTCTCTCACGGGCACCACACAGATTTCCAAAATCCACAGTGCTACCATGGGAGAACAGATTCTGGTCACCACTCCGTTAAATATGCCGGACTGCTACTTAAGTCAGAGTATTTCACATGCGGAGCGGACCAATCAGGCGGTTTTGTTCATGGGAATCCTTGCCTGCATCCTGATCGGCATTTTGTCTATCGGTGTCGTTCTGATGCTGTTGATGAATCGTATGATCACGGTACCTGTATCCAGGCTGCAGACACGGATGGTACGCATCGCCGGCGGAGACTTCTCCAGAGATCCCAGCGTGGAATGGGATCACGAACTGGGGGATATCGGACGGGGAATCAATGATCTGTCGGAAAATGTATCGGAACTTATGGAGAAACGACTGGAAGATGAGAAACAGAAACAGGATCTGGAATACAAGATGCTACAAAGCCAGATCAATCCTCATTTCCTGTATAATACACTGAACTCTATCAAATGGATGGCAACCATACAGGGGGCAACCGGTATCTCCGAGATGACCACCTCCCTGTCCCGTCTGTTAAAAAGTATTTCCAAAGGCACCAGCCTGTTGATCGATATCCGGGAAGAATTATCTCTGTTGGAGAACTATTTCACCATTCAGAGCTACCGCTACGGCGGCACCATTACCATGGACATTCAGGTGGATAATGAATCTCTGTACAACAGTGAGATTATCAAGTTTACATTGCAGCCTCTGGTGGAAAATGCAATTTTCCACGGTATCGAACCGAAGGGCTGTGCCGGACACATCCGGATACATGTCGGCTATGAGACATCGGACAGCACCGAAAAGATCCGTATTGATGTCACAGATGACGGTGTAGGCATGACAGCGGATAAAGCTGCACAGGTATTACGCTCCAACGACGACAGTTCTGCGGATTTCTTCCGGGAAATCGGTGTCAGCAATGTGCATAAACGCTTACAATACCAATTTGGTGCAGAATATGGCATTACCATAGAAAGCAAAGAAGGGGAATATACGACGATGTCCATACACATACCGAATATTCCTCTGCATAACAATGAAACTGTTTCATCCGAAACTATTTCATCTGAAAACACTTAATCCGGACAGACATCTGTCCAGAACGGAGTTACTATGTATCAGCTTTTAATCGTAGATGATGAGCCTTTGGTTCAGGCGGGTATCCGCTCCATGCTGAACTGGAATGAATTAAATATCGAGATCTGCGGCACTGCCATGAACGGTCAGGCAGCTCTCAGGATCATCGAGGAAAAATCTCCTGAGATTGTGATCACGGATATCAAAATGCCCGTAATGAGCGGTCTGGATCTCGCAAAAGTATGTAGGGAACGCTATGGTGAAAACTGTCCGTACTTTATCATCCTTACCAGCTATGAGGATTTCCAGATGGCCAGAGATGCTCTGTCCTATCAGGTATCCGATTATCTGGTGAAGCTGGAGCTGACACCGGAAGTATTGAAAAATGCCATAGACCGGGTACTCACACAGATCTCCCGTTCCCGGAAAAAGCAGATGTCCGCCGTAAATATTCATCCCTTTTATGACAAGTTCCTGATCAGTCTCCTTCATGACCTGTTCGAGTCCGAAGAACAGTTCCGTCTGCAGAGCAGAGATCTGAATCTGAATTTCGATTACGTCGCTTATGTGTGCTGTTACGGAGAGATCATCAGCCCTCAGGCCGATCAGATGTCTGCCGAAAAGCAGATGCCTCTGTTTACCAGTTCACTGCAGATGATCCGGGAACTGGGCGGTAAATATCTGCCGCTGTATGCATTATCCCTGGATCTGCGCCATTTTGCACTGATTTTCTGCTTTGCGGATGCCGTAGGTACCGATGATTATGTAGAAAATCTGACGGAGATTCTGCACAATATCAGTGGAACTCTGCAAAACTACTATAATGTGTCGCTACGCTGCGGCATCGGCATCCCGGTTCAGACGCCTGGTACCATCTGTGATTCCTACCAGTACGCGAGACAGATTTTTCAAAATACGGAATCCCATGACGCGATAGTAGCATTTGATACCGGTCATTCACAGGAAAAGGCTAAGAATTCCTTCAATATCAGCCTGTTTAAGAATGATCTCACCAGAGCTTTTGAAGAATATGATCCTGATATTTTACATAACACGATTCAGTCGATCTGCGATCTGTTCCGGGATCACCCGGGGCACTATGTGCAGGCTCTGGACGCTGCCAGCAATATTCTCTATCTGTCGATTTCGCTTTTACAGGACGGGGAATCTATTGTGTCCGGCTTTTTTGCGGAAGATCCGGATGGCTACCGTTCCCTCTATAAGCAGTCCAATGTGGATCACGTGATCCAGTGGCTGCAATTCTTCTGCGGACAACTGTGCGAATTGTTCCAATCCCGTCGAAAGGATTATAAAAACCACATCGTAACTAATGTTCGGAAATATATTAATGAACACGTTAGCGAGCGGTTGTCCCTGAATGAGGTGGCCGCGGTCTTTGGCATCAGCCCGAATTACTTAAGCCAGCTGTTCAGCAAATACAACGATACCGGCTTCAGTGAATATATCAACATCTGCAAGATCACGGAAGCCAAACGGCTGCTGGAAGAAGAAAATATGAAGGTCTACGAGGCCGCAGAGGCTCTGGGCTTCGAGAGTGCCTTCTATTTCAGCAAGGTATTTAAACGGGTGGAGGGTGTCTCCCCCACGGAATATGTGAATGGGAAATTTAATTAACATATTAACAATAAGAGGTAATTCACATGTCCGACACTTTATCAAATCATAATGTGTCCGAAAATAGACTATTATTAACTATAACCTATCTTTCTGTAACACAGACAACATTCATAACGGAGCATAACGATGAACAATCAGAACAATAAAACAGCTTATGCCAATCATAATATAGAAAAACGCTTTTTGGAAACAGCCGAAACTTTTCATGGTACTTTTCAGTCTTTCCGGCCTTTTCCGAAAGCTTCTATGCAGACATCCTATGAGACTCTCCCTGAGTCATTAAAAGAAAAACTCATTCAGGCAGGTGAGGAAAAACTGAATTACTCTTTTCCGGTGATCCGTGCCACGGATTATATGCGTTTTAAAAGAGACGGTGACCGGGCTGCTTTTGAAGCCCTCTATTTTGCCAAACGCAATGCCCTGAATGATCTGATCCAGGCCGAATGTGTGGAACATCAGGGACGTTTTCTGGACGATATTCTCAATGGTATCTATTCCATCTGTGAAGAGACTGCCTGGCAGCTTCCCGCGCATAACTCCTATATCCGGGATACCCCGCAGTTGATCCTGCCGGATGTGACCAGGCCCGTCATGGATCTGTTCGCCTGCGAGACCGGTGCACTGCTGGCCTGTGCGGCTTATCTGCTGGAAGAAGAATTCAACGCTGTCAGCCCTTTTATCCTGACCTGCATCGAGGACAATCTGAAGCGACGGATCCTGCTGCCCTATCTGACCGCACATTTCTGGTGGATGGGACATGACGATGAGCCTATGTGCAACTGGACCGTATGGTGTACACAGAATGTACTGCTGACCACGTTCCTGATGCCCTGGAGTGTGGAAATGTCCTCTCGGTTGTCCTCTCCGGTGCGCACATTCTGCGGAAATGCTCCGTTATTCCTGCCGGAGAATACGTCTGACACAGTTGTCACATTGCAGGCGATTCTGCATAAGGCTGCTGAAAGCTGTGATTATTTTCTCAAGGATTACGGCAATGACGGCTGTTGCGAGGAGGGTGCCCAATATTATCGCCATGCGGGACTATGTCTATACGGTGCCATGACTGTGCTGAACACGGTTACCGACGGTCATTTCGACACTCTGTTCCGGTGGGATAAGGTGAAAAATATTGCATCCTATATTCTGAACGTGCATGTGAATGATAAATACTATTTTAATTTTGCTGACTGCTCTCCTATAGCCGGCCGTGCCGGAGTACGGGAATATCTCTTTGGCAAGGCCACCGGGCAGGAGGATCTCTGCCTGTTCGCCGCAAAAGATTTCCAGGCGGGTCAGGGACAGCTTGTCACAGATGAAGTGAACGGTGGGAATCTGTTCTATCGCATGCAGACCGTATTTCATTATGAAGAACTGATGCAGCAGAATACTTCCGGAACACTTTCCCACCGGGATGTCTATTATCCCAGCGTAGGGCTGTTCCTCGTGCATTCCGATACTCTGGATCTGGCAGTCAAAGCCGGAGACAATGCCGACAGTCACAACCACAATGATACCGGCAGCATCACCTTATACAAAAATGGACTGCCCATTCTGGCGGATATCGGTGTGGAGACCTACACCCGGAAGACCTTCTCTCCCAGACGTTACGAGATCTGGACCATGCAGTCAGGGTATCACAACCTGCCTACAATCTGCGGTACGGATCAGAAGGACGGTGTGGAATACCGTGCGGAAAATGTGATGACAGTTCTGACCGGAGCCGAACCTTCTATTTCCATGGAACTGGCTGCCGCCTATCCTGCCGCACAGGCTATTGTGCCGGATCTGACTTATGTCCGCAGGGTGACATTAAAAAAGTCTTCCAACACTGTCGTATTGGAAGACCACACAAATGCGCAAGATGTGGTGGGACATTTCTTCCAGTGGAAAATTGACGGCTTTGCCGGTCTGTTGGTAGC
>OGGQ01003816.1_pt1 | contig 13487 bp, 9 predicted proteins | sample 1571191 | NCBI WGS metagenome assembly OGGQ01 (sample SAMEA2582061, study PRJEB24529) | metagenome | biome: Human gut stool | place: China | collected 2011
AAATCGCGTCTCGGTTGTCCTATTTTTTAACCCATAAGCCCTCTTTTTGGGGTGGATGTCCACCATTTAACCCATAGAAAACGGGTTAAAAGAGGCTTCGCTCGGTCAAATTGCGTCAAACCATATCAAACCGTTCAGACACGAAAATCCCCGAAAACCAATGGTTTTCGGGGATTTTGAACACTTTTGAGGTTGAATCAGCGCTTGGAGAACTGGGGAGCGCGACGGGCAGCCTTCAGGCCGTACTTCTTGCGTTCCTTCATTCTGGGGTCGCGGGTGAGCAGACCGGCAGCCTTCAGGGCGGGACGGTACTCCTCGTTGGCCTGCAGCAGAGCGCGGGCCACGCCGAAGCGGATAGCACCGGCCTGGCCGGTGAAGCCGCCGCCCTGAACCTTCACATCCAGGTCGAACTGACCGGTGACACCCACCAGCTCCAGGGGCTGCTTGACGATGGTCTTCAGAGTGTCCAGACCAAAGTAGTTGTCAAACTCCCGGTTGTTGATGGTGATCTGGCCGCTGCCGCCGGGAATCAGACGGACGCGGGCGACAGAGCTCTTTCTTCTGCCGGTGCCATAGAAATAAGCTTTTTTCGGTGTATACATCTTCGCAATCCTCCTGATTATTCAGCGTCCAGGGCCACGGGCTTCTGGGCCTGGTGTTTGTGCTCGGGGCCGGCATAGACCTTCAGACGGTCCAGAGACCAGCGGCCCACGGAGTTCTTGGGCATCATGCCCTTGACAGCAAGGCGCATGGCCAGTTCGGGCTTTGTGGCCATCAGAGTCTTGTACTGGGTCTCCTTCAGGCCGCCCACATAACCGGAGTGGGTGCGATAGTATTTCTGGGTCAGCTTTTTGCCGGTGAGAACGGCGTCTTTGGCGTTGATGATGATGACGAAATCACCGTTGTCGGCATGGGGGGTAAAATCCACCTTGTGCTTGCCCCGCAGGATAGCGGCGGCCTTGGCGGCGGTTCTGCCCATGGATTTGCCGGCAGCATCGATGATGTACCATTTGCGCTCAATAGTCTGAGCATTTGCCATGAATGTGGACATCTTGAATCCTCCGTTTATCGTGATAAATGTTTGATTTTTTGACCTTACTAGTTATATCATAGGGGAAAACCGGTGTCAACAGTTATTTTTCAAAATTGTGATTTGCAAGAGTATATCCTTTTGTTTTTGCCGTTTTACGCCGGATATCTTCGATTTTCTCACATTCCATTTCAAAATTTTTTGTCTTTTTCCATTGCCAAACAGCCCCCTTTTCCTTTAAAATGGAGAGCGGTGATCAGAAATGAAAGAACTTTTGGCGCTGGCTAGGCGCTGTATGCAGGATTATAATATGGTGCCTCCTGGCAGCCGGGTGGCGGTGGGGGTCTCCGGAGGCAAGGACTCCCTGGCCCTGCTGTATCTGCTCTCTCAGCTGCGCCGGTTTTATCCCGGCGGTTTTGAGCTGACGGCCATCACATTAGACATGGGATTTGAGGGGATGGATTTTTCCCCCATTTCCGATTTCTGCCGGGCTATTGAGGTGCCCTATGTGATCCGCCAGACCCAGATGAAGCAGGTGATCTTCGACATCCGCAAAGAGAGCAACCCCTGTGCCCTTTGCGCAAAAATGCGCCGGGGTGCCCTCAACGATGCCGCTTTGGCCGAGGGGTGCCGGGTGGTGGCTCTGGGCCATCATTTTGATGATGTGGTGGAGACCGTTTTGCTCTCCTTATTTTATGAAGGGCGTTTTCACAGCTTTTCTCCGGTGACCTACCTCAGCCGGAAAGATATCCATTGCATTCGTCCCATGCTCTATATCCCGGAGCGGGAAATCCGCAATTTTGTCCGCCGGGAGCATCTGCCGGTGGTGGAGAGCACCTGTCCTGCCGACAAAAACACCAAGCGGGAAGAAGTGAAACAGCTGCTGAATACACTGGAAAAGCAAAACCCCGGCCTGCGAGGGCGGATTTTCGGCGCTGTGCAGCGTCAGCCTTTGGAGGGATGGGAAAAAACACCTTTGTTTCCGGACAAATAAAAAAGGACGGCTGTGCCGTCCTTTTTTATTTTTAGGATGCTGCCCAGGCCGAGCGCCGCACTTCGTGGAGTTTGGCCTGGTGGAGCAGATAGGAGTAACGGGCCTGCAAGGCGTTGATCTCATAGACCGAGGCAGCCACCAGGTCCTGGTCGCTGGCCTGCTGGAAGAGGCAGCGGGCAGCGGCCAGCTGCCGCCGGGTTTCGGTCAGGTCTTCCAGCAGCTGGGCCTGACGAAGCTCCAGAGGGGAGGGAACCTTCTTTTTGCCAAAGGGGAAAGAAAATACACGCATGGTAAATACCTCCGAAAGCAGGATGGGAATATTTTTTTCCCTTTTCCGGCAAATATACACAGAGGGAAATGAGGGCCATTTGACAGAGCGGCTTTTTTTGATTATGATATGAACTAAGCCGCGTCCTGCGGGGCTTTGTTCTTTTGCGCCTTGGGAAAGGTGTTTTTGGCAGGATGCTCCGGTATGGTATCAATGTATGCCCTGGCTTTTCAAGGGATGCCTTGGAGAGAGGGGCTTTTTTCGGAGGGTATATGACAAGAAAAAAGAAGCAGGAATATGGCAATGAGAGCATCTCGGCTCTGAAAGGAGCTGACCGGGTGCGCAAGCGGCCCGGGGTCATTTTCGGCTCCGATGGGATCGAGGGCTGTGAGCACGCCTTTTTTGAGATCCTCTCCAATTCCATCGACGAAGCCCGGGAAGGGTTTGGCCATGTGATCAATGTGACCCATTTTTTGGACGGGTCCATTGAGGTGCAGGACTTTGGCCGGGGCGTGCCGGTGGATTACAACGAGCGGGAAGGTCGTTATAACTGGGAGCTGATCTACTGCGAGCTCTATGCCGGCGGAAAATACGGCAACGCCGAAGGGGAAAATTACGAATATTCCTTGGGCCTCAACGGTCTGGGCGCCTGCGCCACCCAGTATTCTTCGGAATATATGGATGTGATCTCCCGCCGGGATGGCTGGCAGTATACCCTTCATTTCCGCCGGGGAGAGAATGTGACCGAAGGGCCGGACAAACTGCTGAAAGAACCTTGCTCCCCCAAACAGACGGGCACCACCCACCGCTTCAAGTTGGATCTGGATGTGTTCACCGACACCCGCATCCCCAAAGAGTATTTTCAGCAGGTGCTGAAAAAGCAGGCGGTGGTCAACCAGGGACTGCGCTTCCATTTCCGCCAGGAGGTGGAGAAGGGCAAGTTTGAGGAAGAGGATTTTTACTACGAAAACGGCATTGTGGACTATGTAAAGGAGCTGGCCGGGGACAATGCCCTGACCTCGGTGCAGTTCAATCAGACCGAGCGCCGGGGAAGAGATCGGTTGGACAAGCCGGAATACAAGGTAAAGGTCCAGGCCGCCTTCTGTTTTTCCAATGTAGGGGCTCTGCTGGAGTATTACCACAACTCTTCCTGGCTGGAGCACGGCGGCGCACCGGATAAGGCGGCCCGTTCGGCCTTTGTCTCCGCCTTGGATGCCTATCTGAAGCAGACGGGAAAATACCAGAAAAACGAAAGCAAGGTCTCTTTTGCCGATATTTCCGACAGCCTGATTTTGGTGACCAATGGCTTTTCCACCTATACCTCTTATGAAAACCAGACCAAAAAGGCCATTACCAACAAATTCATCCAGGAGATGATGACCGAGTTCCTTCGGTCCACCCTGGAGATCTATTTCATCGAAAATCGCCAGGAGGCCGACAAGATCGCCGATCAGGTGCTGGTGAACAAGCGCAGCCGGGAACAGGCGGAAAAGACCCGGCTGAACATCAAAAAGAAGCTGGCCGGCACCATGGATGTGACCAACCGGGTGCAGAAGTTCGTGGATTGCCGCAGCAAGGACCTGGACAAGCGGGAGGTCTATATCGTGGAGGGCGATTCCGCCCTGGGTTCCTGCAAACAGGGACGTGACCCGGAATTTCAGGCCATCATGCCCATCCGTGGCAAGATCTTGAATTGTCTCAAGGCCGATTACAGTAAGATTCTCAAAAGTGACATCATCACCGATCTGATCAAAGTGCTGGGCTGCGGGGTGGAGATCCAGACCCGTAACAAAGAGCTTTCGTCTTTTGATCTGAATATGCTCCGGTGGAACAAGGTGGTCATCTGTACCGATGGCGATGTGGACGGGTTCCAGATCCGTACATTGGTGCTCACCATGCTCTACCGCCTGACTCCTCAGCTCATCGAGAAGGGATATGTCTATATTGCCGAGACCCCTTTGTATGAAATCAACACCAAAGGGGGGAAGGGGAGCAAAAAGGCCCCCAAGACCTATTTTGCCTATACCGATAAGGAGCGGGACGACATCGTCAAAAAACTGGAGGGAAAATGCTCCATCCAGCGTTCCAAGGGATTGGGTGAAAACGAGCCGGAAATGATGTGGCAGACCACCATGAACCCGGAGACCCGGAGACTGATCCGGGTGATGCCCGAGGATGCCGAAAAAACCAGCCAGGTATTTGATCTGCTGCTGGGGGACAACCTCCAGGGCCGAAAGGACTATATCGCCCAGCATGGCAGCGAATATCTGGATCTCACCGATGTGAGCTAAAGGAGGACACAAGTTTTGCCCAAAGACCGTTTTATTCCCCAGCCCATCACACAAACCCTGGAAGAAAACTATATGCCTTATGCCATGAGCGTCATTCTTTCCCGGGCCATCCCGGAGATCGATGGCTTCAAACCCTCCCACCGCAAACTGCTGTACACCATGTACAAGATGGGGCTTTTGCAGGGGGCACGCACCAAGTCGGCCAATGTGGTGGGACAAACCATGCGTCTCAATCCCCATGGCGATGCGGCCATTTATGAGACCATGGTGCGTCTGGCCCGGGGCAATGAATCCCTGCTCACCCCCTTTGTGGACAGCAAAGGAAACTTCGGCAAGGTCTATTCTCGGGACATGGCCTATGCCGCCTCCCGGTATACCGAGGTGAAGCTGGACCCCTTCTGTGGGGAGATCTTCGCCGATATCGATTGCGACGCCGTGGATTTTGTGGACAACTACGATGGTACCATGAAAGAACCTGCATTGCTGCCCACTCGTTTCCCTAACATTTTGGTCAGCGCCAACCTGGGCATTGCTGTGGGCATGGCCTCTTCCATCTGTGGCTTCAATTTAAATGAAGTCTGTGACACGGCTATCGCCTATCTGAAAAATCCAGGCTGTCGCCTGATGGATACCTTGAAAGGTCCGGATTTTCCCACCGGAGGCGAGCTGATTCTGGACGAGGGGCAGATGGAGGAGATTTACCGCACCGGGCGGGGTTCTTTCCGTGTGCGGGCCAAATGGAACTATTTGAAAAAAGAAAACATCATCGAGATCACAGAGATCCCTTATACCACCACTATTGAAGCTATTATGGACAAGGTCACCGACCTGATCCGCCAGGGGAAGGTGCGGGAGATCTCCGACATGCGGGACGAAAGCGGCCTGGAGGGTCTCAAAATCGCCATTGATCTCAAGCGGGGCGTTGACCCGCAAAAGCTGATGGCCAAGCTGATGAAGATGACCCCGCTTATGGACACCTTTGGCTGCAATTTCAATGTGCTCATCGGCGGCACGCCCCGGGTACTGGGTGTGGGCCAGCTGATGGAAGAGTGGAGCGCCTGGCGGATGGAGTGCATCCGCCGCAGAGTCTATTTTGACCTGGGGAAAAAGAAGGAAAAGCTCCATCTGCTGCTGGGATTGCGGAAGATTCTGTTGGATATCGACCGGGCCATTGCCATCATTCGGGACACCGAAGAGGACAGCGAAGTGGTGCCCAATCTGATGATCGGTTTCGGCATCGACGAGCTCCAGGCGGAATATGTGGCCGAGATCAAGCTGCGGAACATCAACAAAGAACACATCTTGAAGCGCACCCGGGAGACCGACGAGCTGGCTCAGGAAATCGAAGAGCTGGAGGGCATCCTGGCCGACTCCCGGAAGATCAAGAACATCATCATCGGCGAGCTACGAGAGATCAACAAAAAGTACAAGACACCCCGGCGCACCGCCATTATCTATGAAGATCAGGTGGTGCAGTACGACGAGGAAGATCACATTGAAGACTACCCGGTGCATATTTTCCTCACCCGGGAGGGGTATTTCAAAAAGATCACACCCCAGTCTTTGCGGATGAGCGGAGAGCAGAAGGTGAAGGAAGGGGACGCCGTTGCCATGACAACGGAATGCACCAATAAGAGTGAGATCATCTTCCTCACCGATAAGGTGCAGGCATATAAGTGCCGTCTCCATGAGTTTGACGATGGCAAGGCTAGTCTGCTGGGGGATTATCTACCTCAAAAGCTTCAGATGAGCGACGGGGAGCGGGTAATCTTCTGTTTCCTCCCTGGGGATTACAGCGGTCATTTGCTGTATGTATATGAAAACGGCAAGGTGGCCAAGATTCCGGTGAAGAGTTTTGATACCAAATCCAACCGGAGAAGGCTGACAGGGGCCTATTGCGATAAATCCCCCCTGGTTTCTGTGCTGCATTTGCCGGAAGAAGGGGAAGCGGTGCTCTATTCCACCGACAGTCGGGCACTGGTGGTGTCCACGGCCGCCGTGGCGGCCAAAGCCACCCGTTCTTCTCAGGGAGTGGCGGTGATGAGCCTGAAAAAGAACAAAAAGGTGAAAAAAGCCGTTCTTCTGGCGGAATCGGGCATTGTCAATGTGGCCCGCTACCGCACACGCACTCTTCCTGCGGCAGGTGCTTTGCTGAAAGAGGAGGATTCTCCTGATAAGCAGCTGTCCCTGGAGCTGTAAACAGAAGAAAAACAGAAAAAGTCCCTGGAGCGTTGCTCCAGGGACTTTTTTGCACGGTATCATTCTTTTGAAGAAGGGGAAAAGGGAAACAGCTATTGATTCAACAGCATATTCATAACATCCTTGACGCTGGTTACAGTACCATCGATCTCGGCGACGATCTCCCGGATAGAGGACATTTTTTTGTCCTGATTGGCAATCTCTTCGTTCAACAGGTCAAACTGCTGAACCACATTTTTGACATATTGCTGCATCTGGTTCAGATTGGTGGATATCTCTTTGGAAACAGTATCGCTGTTCTGTGCCAAACTCCGAACTTCTTCGGCCACAACGGCAAAACCCTTTCCGGCGGCGCCAGCCCGGGCGGCTTCCACAGAGGCATTCAAGGACAGAAGGTTGGTCTGCCGGGAAATGCTCTGGATGGCGCTGATCGCCTGAGTGGTCTGCATCATTTGCTCCTGAGAATCTTTCAGAATCTGAGACAGCTCTGTCTGACGGTCGATCACAAGCTGCATCGCTTCCGCATTCTCTGCAATCGTTTGGTTGATCTTTTCCAGGCACTCGCTCAAGGAGTAGACATGAGTGTTCATATTCTGCTCCACCAGTTCCTGAGTATTGTGGAGCTGTGTCATGTCGTTGATGACGCCTACCATGGTCAGTTCATTGGTGCTGGTATCTTTGTCCACATGGATAACGGCTTGCATCCACAGATAATTGCCGTTTCGATGCTGGATGCGATATTCTGTTTCAAACATTCCGCTTTGCTGGGCAATGCTTTCATTGACTGTTTGGAGGAACATGGGAAGGTCGTCCCGATGGATGCGATCCAGCCACAGGTTGATTTTGTTGGGGAAATCTTCTTCACCCAGGAAGCCGAGCTGCTTGCGGAATGGTTCGGAGAACCAGACGATATTTGCCGGGGACTCCAGGTTGCGTGCACGCAGCTGGATGTAAAAAGAGCCTTGGGTAGTGACATCATCGATAGCGGAATAGCGCTTGAGAACATGGTTCAAAGCCACTTTATTTTCGTGCTCATCGTTCACATCCACAAAAATGCCGATAAACTGAATAGCCTGTCCCTGCTGATCCCGTTGCACATTGCCGGAAGCCCGGTACCAGCGGTAACCCTGGTTTTTTGTTTTCAGGCGGTATTCCAGATCATATTTTGTTTGGTCGGAACGATCCTCCAATGTTTGAACAAACAGATTCAAAGTGCGGTCTTTGTCTTCCGGATGAAGCAAATCGGACCAGGACTCCAATTTATTGGGGAAATCTTGAACACTATTGTAGCCAATCATGTGGCGGAAATCATCCGACCAGTAAGCGGCAATGACCTGATTGCCCGGTCCGATATCCATGTTCCAAAGGCCAGAAGAAATGGTTTTATTCACCAGCTGCACATTGTGGGTTTCCCACAAGATGCGATTGTGGTAAAGCCCCAGCACCCGATTGAGCTGGCGTTGGATTTCATTGGAATTGGGCAGATTCAGGGTGGATGGAATATCCCGCGGATCTGTAAAAGAATTAAATGAAATTTTCTCCAAAGCGTCCACAATTTCTCTGTTTCCAAATGAAAGCATAGGTGAGGCTCCCTTTCTGTTCTCAAATTTCTTCTGGCAAAAATAGCTAATTCCTGAACGGCAAAAAAACACCCATACGCCTCTCTGCATTTTTGGGTAGTGAGATGCATATTTATTCTATGAATTGCAAGTGTATGATGGTATCTTTTGTCTATCTTATTATAAAATTAACAACTTTTTCTGTCAAGTAATTTGCAAAAATAAGCGAAAACAAGTGGATTAGACAATCGGGTGCAGAAAGGGATGAAATATCTATCATTTCTCAGTGGTGGAAGGCTGGGAATTTGTTTGGAAGTGCTGCATCAATAAAAAGTTTGATTTGTCTCCACCCCCTGGCGGTAGCCAAGGGGTGAAGACTGGAAAAAAGAGTGCTAATTTAAAGAAAAGACGCTCACATGCTGTTCCAGAGCGGAGGACTGGGCGTGCAGTTGCTGACTGGCTGCCGGGCTTTCTTCGGCAGAGGCGGAATTGGTTTGGATGGCAGCGTTGATCTGCTCCAGGGCGGCATGAAGCTGCTCCAGGGCGGAAAATTGGCTTGTGAGGGTGTCCAGTACTTTGGCGGTGGCTTGAACCGATTGGCTGGAAGCGGCGGAGGTGTTCCGAAGCAGATCGGCAGCATCGGCGGCCAGTTGTTTGCCAGTGGCCACGGCTTCCAGTGTGCTTTGCAGCAGACGGGCCGTTTCCTGAGCCTCTTCGCTGCTTTTGATGGCCAGCTGGCGGACAGTGTCGGCGATGACGGCAAAGCCCTTTCCGGCACTGCCTGCCCGAGCGGCTTCCACAGCGGCATTCAAGGCCAACAGATTGGTTTGAAAGGCGATGCTGTCGATGAATTTTACAATTTTGCCCATTTCTTGAGAGGCAGCACTGATTTCATCCATGGCTTTCAGCATCTGTTCCATTTTTTCGTCGGTGAGATGGGTCAGTTCTCCGGCCTGATGGGTTTGCTGGCTGGTGGTTCCCGCATCTTCCACAGCGGAGGACATATTTTGGGCAAACTCGGCCAGGGAAGCCGAAAGCTGCTGTACCGATCCAGCTTGCTCCGCAGAGCTTTGGGCCAGAGACTGGGAGGAGACCGAAACTTGTTCTGCGGCCATTGTCACCTGTTCGGTGGTGTCCCGCACCAGGCGGATCAGCTGATTTTCTTGCTGTACCATACTCAGAATGGACTGCTGCATGGTGAGAAAATCTCCTTGGAATGCCACAGGATCGTCATAAACCAGACGGCCGGAGGCCACTTGGGACATGATCTCATTCACATGGGAAACATAGGTGTCCAGTGTTTCGCAGGTGCTGTTGAACATTTGGGCGATCCGCCCCAAATCATCCTGGCTGAGCACATCCACACGAGTTCCCAGTTGGCCGGCGCCCAAATGTTCCATTCCCGTCAGCAATGCCTGGACAGATTTTCCGATAGAAGCGGACATATTGTGAGAAATCACCCCGGAATAGAGAAGGGAAAACAGGAGAAAAACGCCCAGAGCGATCATCACCCGAAGGGTGTTGGAGCCCAATTCCTGCAGCATCTGTTCTCCAGCTTGGGCGTGAGCGCCGATGATCTGCTGGATGATCGTGTCCACTTGATCTCCCTGAACCATCAGCTCTTGGGTGAAAAGGGGGATGGCTTGTTCTGGAGAATGGGCGGATAATTCCACCACCTGCTTTTGCACGGCAAAGTATTGCTCCAGCAGGCTTTCCAGCTCCTGGAGGGCTTGGGGCGACAGGCTGTCCAGATATCCCAGGTCGCTGCTTTCCGAAAAGCTGTTTTGCAAAGTCTGCTGGTTTTCCTCCAAAGCGGCCAGCAAAGTTTCACGGCCCTGGGGATCGGCGTTGATCAGAAGCGTGCTGATGAGCAGTTCATTTTGTTTGAAATCGGCCAGAATACGGTTGACCATGCCTTGGGACTGGCCGAAATCCCTGTATAGGGTGCGGCTTTTGGTAAAGACAGATCCGATGCCCCATGCGCCGATGATGGCCGCCACGGTACAGAACACAATGATCGTGCCGAAAGCCAGCGTCAATTTGCGGCGCAGGGATAAATTTTTCAGTATTTGATGCATGGATGTAACTCCTTCACAGCATGAAATAGCATAGCGGGGAGACCTTTGGGATATAAAGATCATCGTTCATATCTATGCAGGAGCTGGAACAAGGCGCTACTGGGCTGTTTGGACTGGCCTGACCTCTATCGAACTTCCAGGTGGAATTTCAGGTAAAGCATAGAAAAATGGCTTGCGCAAGCGATAAAAATACCGTATACTTTTGGTGATTTTTTGAAACAGGGGGAATGATGATTGAAACATCGATGGAAGCGGCGCTTGCTGGCTGCTGGGGTGACATTGGCCATGACCATCACCATGGCGATGGGAAATGCCCAGGCTCTGAAAGTGGACGAGTACGAGGGGGCCACGGTGGTGGATGGGACCGGATATGCGGACACACGGCATATCGGCGATTTTCCTTCCACTGTGCTGTATAGCTATGGCCTGGTCAACGGAACGGCTGCCGATGAAGACGGCAATGTGGATATGAATCTGGACAGCACCCTGACACGGCAGGAGGCCACAACACTGCTGGTGCGTCTGCTGGGGGCAGAAGAGGATGCGCTGGCCAGCGCGTACACCGCGCCTTTTACCGATGTGGCACAGTGGGCCAAGCCCTATGTGGGATATGCTTATGAAAATGGTATCGTCAACGGCACATCGGCCACCACATTTTCCGGTACGGCTTCCATCACCATGGAACAATTCCTCACTTTGGTGCTGCGGATGCTGGATTACTCCGATCAGGCCGGGGATTTTGCCTGGAACGATCCCTATGGGCTGGCTGGGCAGGTGGGTCTGCTGTGTCCCATGCTGTCCGGGGAAGGCTTCACCCGCAGCGATGCCATGTATATAGCCTATGAGGCGCTGGACGCTGCCTATAAGGGACAGGATGTTACCTTGCTGGAACAGCTGAAAAAACAGGGCGCTGTAACGATGCGGGGGATTCCTCAGCTGAACGATACGGCGGATCTGACGGCGGAGTATGAAAGTCTGCCGGAGCAGATGGATTATCTCCGGGAAGAGTTCGGGGTGACCACAGTGTATGCAGATTTCTCCGGCTATCCTTCGGTAGAGGCCTACATGAAGCAGATCTGGAATTATTGTGCAGAGCGGGGGTATTTCCCCACCTGGCCGGAATACATAGCCAATGAAGCTGCCAATGCGCAGATCGAGGCTCAAGGGCTGGAACGGGATATTCACGATGACCCGGCGGTGCGGTTTGAAGAGAATCAGGATGTGTATGACAAACAGACCGCGATCGTGGCGCAGACGGTGTCCGATCGGGGAAAGTGGAGAAGTTATGTCCGGCTGATGCCCCGGGAGATGAGCGTCTATCAGGATGTGTTCAATCCGGAATATATTGATATGCCGCTCTATCGGGAGAAGGGATATCTTTCCGGCGACCAGTGGGATGGGTTCCTGGAACTGTATAAGGTAGCGCCGGACAACGGTAGACAGTATCTGCTGGATTCCATCAACTGGATGATCGATTTCTACGAGAAATATGTGACCGAAGGCATGAGCGATTATGAGATCGTGAAAACCTTGTATAACGCAGTGATCGACAATACAAAATATAATTACTCGCTGATCAAGAAGTATGAGAGCCAGGGGATTGATGTCACTAATCCCAGCACAGAGGAACGGGAGATCCTGGAAGCAGATCCGGAATACTGGCTGTGCCACAGCTGGATGGGATTTGCCAACGGCGTGGATGTGGTGTGTGACGGTTACAGCGAGGCTTTTCAGCTTCTGATGAATATGGCCGGAATTCCCTGCGTTCATGTGTGTGCTTACCAGGAAAACGGCGGCGAGGGACACCAGTGGAACAAGGTGCAGCTGGATGGAGTCTGGTACAATGTGGATCTCACATGGGCGGACACCAATGGGAACCGGAATGCCTTCTTCCTGCGCAGCGATGCTGCCTTCCAGCGGGATGGACATGAAAAGTATACGGTCTATTCGTACAGCTGGTACAGAGAGGATGAGATGGAATCATTTGTGAAAAACATCGTTTCTTCCCCCAAGGATTACCGCTGAGATCCACGGAATATTGAAAATACATGAAAAAAGGAAGCCATTTCGGCTTCCTTTTTTCATGTACAGACACAGCAAATCAGAGATTGCGGTCTGTTTTTTCTGTTTTTGGTTCTTTGTGGGTTTGTACAGTGGTGTTTTGGTCGATGTCCTGCTGGAATTCCTCCCGGACCTCATCGCGGATGGTTTGGTGCAGACCGGCGGAGCGGGCTTTCATTTCGCTGGAAATGGCGCTGGTGGTGGAAACTGAAGTGGAGAGGAGCTTGACTTTGCTCAAACCGCTGTCTAACAGGGCAAAGGGCTGGAACAAGGTGAAGAGCAAAGCGTGAAGCAGCCCCAGCTTGGGGATGCGCACCGCCAGCAACACCAGGAGCAGTGCGCCCAGCCACCAATAGAGAGAAGGTTTGGCCAGGCCCAGGATCACCAGCAGCAAAATGGCTACACTGGCAAGCAGGTTACCGATGCTGTCGGTGTCGTAGCCCTTTTCCTTGGCCACCCGCAGACGGATAGGCAAATAGATCATATTGCAAATCAGGCAGAAGAGGAGGATACCACCGGCCCAAAGGAGCATATCCCAATGCCACTTCACATCCTCCGGGTCATGGGGAGTGAGGCGGGCGGAGGGCTTTTCCTCTTTTCCGGAAGAAAAATCAAAATAGCGGCTGACCGCCTGGCTCACGCCTTCGTCCCAGCGAGCCTCCGAAAAGGCCGGGAAAATGACGGACAAAGAAATGACAAGGTAGAGCAGAGCCAGGAGGCAGAGAAAAATAAAAAGCCCCCATTTCTTCCGGGGAGAGGAAAAGTCATGATCGTAAAAATAGAATCCAAAGCTCACCAGGCAGTAAACGGTGCAAAAGAGGGACAGAACCACCATCAGCGTCAGGAAAGGGCCGTGGACCGGACGGATCAGGCTGGAAGAACGGGTGAATTCCCACAGGACCAGAGAGACAATCCCCAAAAACAGCAGGGAAATAATGTTTGTGGGGACAAATGAACTGGACCAGTAAAAACGGACAATAGACAAAAAGCCCCCTAATGTAGGAGAA
>OGGQ01003823.1_pt1 | contig 13472 bp, 11 predicted proteins | sample 1571191 | NCBI WGS metagenome assembly OGGQ01 (sample SAMEA2582061, study PRJEB24529) | metagenome | biome: Human gut stool | place: China | collected 2011
CGTATTTCTGCGCCCTGACAAAGTTCAGGGCTTTCCGCAGAAATAGGGATTTATTACCTTAATTTAAACTCGAAAAAGTCCCAAAGGACTTTTTCGACACGCTGGAGGGACAGTCAAATTAATGACTGGCCCTTTTTTGATGTACATTTCACTCCGGGTTTACAAAATTCCACAACAATAGTATACTATACGGGTATTTTTAAAAATAAGCGGCTTTTAAACGGGAGGTAATACCTGTGGGAATAATACCGGAGTATTTGAGAGAAATAAACATTCAGTCCGTTATGCTGAGATTTGTTCTGGCGGCGCTATTCAGCGGAATAATCGGCGTCAACAGAGGAAAAAGACGGCGCGCGGCGGGGCTTCGCACCCATCTGCTCGTCTGCGTCGGAGCGGCGGCGGTGATGATGGTCAACCAGTACACCTGCGAATATATCGGCTATGACGGCGACATCGGCAGGCTTGGGGCCCAGGTTATAAGCGGCATCGGCTTCCTCGGGGCCGGAACCATACTCGTCACCGGCAAAAGACACGTCAGCGGACTTACATCGGCGGCGGGACTTTGGGCGTCCGCCTGCATGGGACTTGCCGTGGGCATAGGCTTTTACGAGGCGGCTCTCATAATGTGCGTCGCCATATTCATCATACTTTGCACCCTTGAGAAATTCGACGAGAATTACATAAAGACGTCAAGAGAGTTCACCATCTACGCCGAGCTGGACAGGGACGTGCCGCTTAGCCGTATAATAAAAGAGATAAGGAAGGACGGATGCAGGATAGGCTCCCTGGACAGGGTGGAAATGAATATCGCCGGCCTTAACTCCTTTGTGTTCGTTCTTGAAACGGCCAACGGCGACAGCGAGAAGGACGCCGTTATCGACGGGCTCAGAAATACGGAGGGCGTGCTTTTTGTCGAGGAATTTTAGTGTCGAAAAGCTCTGCAAGGGCTTTTAAAACATATATAAACGGAGCTTTAGACCTGTAACTGAAGGCTCTGTTTTTGCGTTTGACGAATTTAACAAAAAACACACTTTAAATTAATATCGGAAATATGGTATAATCAAGCTCAGCAAATAATCACAACAGACAGGAGGGAAACAGATGAAGATGAAAAAAATGATAGCTTCCGCTTTGATGATAGCCACCGCTATGGCGAGTATGCTATCGGTTACGGCCTGCTCGCAGGAGATAGCGCAGACATCGATAAGAAGCGTAACATGGCAGGACCCGGAAAACGCCGTTGTTATCTGGAACTCGGACGACGGAATCTCCTATAACGTATACAGAAGTTCCTCCGTGGAGGATGGATATGAGCTTATAGGCACGTCTGACAGCGGCTCGTTCCGAGACAGCGAAGCCGAATACCCAAATGAGTATTATTATAAGATACAGCCAGCCGGCCTTGAGGGCAGCGAACAGCTTATGTCCGAGCCCGTGGCGTCCGGAACCAATCCCCAGCCCCTCAGCAAAGTGACCGTGCTTATGTACCATAACTTCATTTCCGACGAGGATATCGCCAACGGCGTGGAGTTTGAGGAATATTCTCTCAAGCCGGAGGACTTTGAGGAAGACCTCAAATATTTCAGGAACAACGGCTATACGACCATAACATCGGCGGATCTCATTGACTATATAAACGGCGAAAAGCCCCTGCCCCTTAAGGCTGTCATCATATCCATCGACGACGGCACCGAGGGAGTATATAAAAACGCTTGGCCCCTTTTGAAAAAGTACAATTCAAAGGCGGATTTCAACCTTATAGGAGAAAACATCGACAACAGCTGGCAGATGGTGCATGACGGAGGAACAAGGCTCGGCGAGAGCGCTCCCTACTGCGTATGGGAGGAAATATACGACCTTGTGGAAAGCGGCGACTTCAATATATGCTCCCACACCTACGGCATGCACAAATATGATACCGACGGCAGGATAGGAGCCTCCATGATGGACGGAGAGAGCGAGGAAAGCTATATCCAGGCGATAAAGGCCGACTATGATCTTGCCGTAAGCTGCATAACGGGCTGGACAAGCGTGGATCCAAAGACCATGGCCTATCCCTATTCAAAACGCAGCTCGGAGAGCGACAGGCTTATACTGGAAAACACGGGCTATGAAATTCTGATGGCCGGCGACGGAGCGAGGCCGACCGTGTCCAATTACTTTGTGGACGGGACTTCCGCCGACAGCTATGAGCGCCTTATGAACCGTCCCTGCAGAATGGACGGCCATCCGGCCAGCGAGTATCTGCAAAGGGCAGACGAGACGGATTCCCAAAACGGAGTAAATTATCTTGAGGACACCGCCGCCCTGACGAGAGCGAAAAGCGGCGAGATAGCCGGGGCATATCAGGTGTTTGACGACGTAACGGCGGACAAATGGTACGCCGGAGCGGTATATTATAACTATGTCAATTCGCTCATCCCCTGGGCGGAGTCGGAAAACTTCCAGCCTGACGCCCTGCTTACCCACGCCGAGGCGGCGGGAGTGCTTTACCGTCTCGCCGGAGAGCCCGCGGTAGGAAAATATAACGCCATAGAGGGACTGACCTCGGCAAGCTCATACTACAGCGCTGTAAACTGGGCGGTAAACAGCGGCATACTGAGCGCCGACTCGGCGTTGAACGAGGCGGTGAGCCGTGAGGAAATGGCATTTATGCTCTATAAATACGCCGACGGTGATGCAGCCGGCGATAACGGCGCTGTAATAACGGACATATCTGACGTAAGCCCTTACGCCGTTGAAGCCGTAAAATGGGTATGCGATAACGGAATCTTCTCTCTCAGCGAAGGAGCGTTTTTGCCCGACGGCCAGATAACAAGGGCGCAGATGGCCGCTCTGGCTCAGAACATGCTTTATAAAACAGCGGAATAAATAAAAATCTCCCATCCTCCCTTTGGACGATCTGCCGGAGGGAGGATTTTTTGACGCTTTAACGGCGATCCTGTTCGGAGGCGGCGCTTTTTTGTCGTGGAATTTTAACATACACGCTTGAAAATCGTCCGCCGCTGTGGCAGAATGTATTGCGAAGGTGAAAAAATGAAATTAAAAAAACTCAAGCGTGTTAAAGAAGGAAAATTCCTGAGCAGCTACGAGCTGACCTACCTGAATAAGGAAGGAAACGAAAAAATATATGAGATGGTAAGCCGGGAGAGTGATCTGTCGGCTCTTTCCGTCGGAAAAAAGACGGCGGGAGTGGCCATAGCGGGCTTTAAGGACGACAGGATACTGCTTATCAGGGAATTCAGGATGGGCGTAAACGGATATGTCTGGGCGTTTCCCGCCGGGCTCATAGAGGACGGGGAGACTGCCGTGGAGGCCGCCGCCAGAGAGCTTCGGGAAGAAACGGGACTTCGCATAACCGATGTAAGGGACGTGCTTAAACCGTCGTTTTCCTGCACCGGGGTCACGGACGAGAAGAGCTTTTTCGTTATATGCGGCATTGACGGGGAATTTGAGGAATGTTCCTTCCCCGATGAGGAGATAAGAGCCGGGCTTTACACGAAAGACGAGGTAAGAGAACTGCTGGAGAGGGAGACGTTTTCGGCGAGAACTCAGGCGGTATGTTATTTTTGGACAAAGGAAGGAAAATCATGAGCGAAAGACTTTACTACGGCGATGTAAGAATGGCGGAGTTTGACGCCGTTGTTACGGGCTGCGTGAAAAACGGGGATATATATGAAATAACTTTGGACAGGACCTGCTTCTATCCGGAGGGAGGCGGACAGCCCGCCGACCACGGCTTCATAAACGGGGCGAGGGTGCTGGACGCGCACGAGAAAAACGGGGAGATCTTGCATTACTGTGATACGCCCCTTGAGACGGGGACGAAGGCCGCCTGCAGGGTCGATATGGAACGCCGCCACAGGCTCATGCAGCAGCACTCGGGAGAGCATATCGTTTCCGGCCTGATACACAGGCATTTCGGTTATGACAACGTGGGGTTCCATATGGGCAGCGAGTGCATAACGATCGACTTCAACGGCGAGATAGGTGAGGAAGATCTGAAAATGGTGGAAAGGGAAGCCAACGATGCCATATACGAAAACTTTGCCACGGATATTTTTCATCCATCGCCCGACGAGCTCAAGACGCTGGAATACAGGAGCAAGAAAGAGCTTACGGGAGACGTGAGGATAGTGCGCTTTAAGGGCTGCGATACCTGCGCCTGCTGCGGACTGCATGTCGTAAAGACCGGAGAGATCGGCGTAATAAAAATAACCGGCGCCCAGAGGTACAAGGGCGGGACAAGGGTCACCATGCTCGCCGGAAAACAGGCTCTTGAGGACTATGAGGTAAAGGACGGCATAGTACACGCCATATCCAATATGCTGTCGGCCAAGCCCTATGAGACAAAAGAGGCCGTGGAAAGGGTAATTGCCGAAAGAAACGCCGTAAAGGAGAGCCTTGTGGCGGCTAAAAGACAGATATTCCTTCTGAAAAGGGAGGCCGCCAAGGGAGAGGTGTGCCCGGTATTCTTTGAGGATGATATGACGCCCTTTGATATGAGGGTGTTCACGGAAATACTGCTGGAGGAATTTACTTCGGCGGCGGTGCTTTCCGGAAACGACGGCAACGGATATAAGTACAGCGTGGGAAGCACAAAGACGGATATGCCCAAATTCATCAAAGAGGCTAACAAAGCCCTTAACGGCAGGGGCGGCGGCAGAGGAGACATTATGCAGGGCTCGTTTTCGGCCGCGGCCGCGGACATAGAGAGGTATCTGAAGGATGGACTGGCTTAAATGGCTGATTTCGGCGGCGGTCATAGCCATAGCCGCATGGGCCGCCCTTAAGGGAATGTTTTTCGGAAAGAGAAGCGGAGAGGAAAAGGATATGTACGTTATAATAGGACTTGGCAACCCCGGCAGGGAGTATGCCGCTACAAAACACAACGTCGGCTTTATGGTCATAGACAAGCTGGCGGAGAAGTATAATATAGACGTGTCAAAATTCAAGCATAAGGCGCTGACGGGCGACGGTATAATAAACGGCAAAAAGGTAATGCTCGTAAAGCCACAGACATATATGAACCTGAGCGGCGAGAGCGTAAGGGAAATAATGTCCTTCTACAAGGTGCCGGAGGAAAATATGATAGTCATATACGACGACACCAGCCTTGAGATAGGAATGATAAGGCTCAGGGAAAAGGGCAGCGCCGGAGGACACAACGGAATAAAGAGCATAATAAGCCACATGGGCACGGACGTGTTCAACAGGGTGAAGGTAGGCATAGGAGAAAAGCCCGCGGGATGGGATCTGGCCGATTATGTGCTGGCCAAATTCAGCAAGGACGATGAGCCGGGAATAGAGGCGGGAACGGATAAGGCTGCCCAGGCCGTGGAAATTTTTATTTCCCTTGGAGTCAAGGAAGCGATGAACCGTTTTAACGCAAAACAGAAAATAAAGAAAAAAGACAGCAACAAAGACACCGATAAAGACAACGGCAAAGATAGCGATAAGGAAAACATCAGAGAAAACAACAGGGAAAACAATAAAGACAACAATAAAGACATAAGCGGCGGGGACGCCGCGGAATAAAGAGGTGACGTTCTGTGAAATGGTTTACGGAACCGCTTAAGGAGATGGCGGACTACAGAGGCCTGCTGGAAAACATAAAGGAAAAAAACACTCCCGTTTTGGTCACGGGAGTTATTGACGCGCAGAAAATACAGCTCATATACGCCCTTTGCCGGGAAACGGGAAGAACGGCGATTGTCATATCCCGGGACGACGCTTCGGCAAGGGCCATATATAACGATCTGGCGGCCTTTGAGGAAAAGACGGTGTTCTATCCGTCAAAGGACTTTATTTTCTACAGCGCCGACGTACATTCGGGAGACATTACAAGACAGAGGTTCAAAGCCATGGACAGCCTTATGCGGGGCGAGGCGAAGATCATCTGCGCCGCCGGAGAGGCCGTTCTTGGCAGGCTTATGAAAAAAAGAGACATGGAGGAGGCCGTATTCGAGCTCAGGGAGGGGGACATAATGCCCCTTGAGGAGCTTACAAAAAGGCTTGTATATCTGGGCTATGAGAGAAGCGACACCGTCGAGGGACCGGGTCAGTTCGCCGTAAGGGGCGGAATAGCCGATATATATTCGCCCATAAACGACACGGCAGTCAGGATAGAGTTCTGGGACGACGAGGTGGACTCCGTAAGAGCCTTTGACGTTATGAGCCAGAGATCGCTGGCGAGGATGGACTGTCTGAGGGTTTTTCCCGTCAGGGAAATACTTTTCGGAGAGGAAGCCGCCCTTGAGGCGGCCGCGGCTATGGAAAAGGATATGACAAAGGCCGTCAGGGGCTATGAGAAAAAGGGATTCGAGGAAGCCGCGGAAAATCTGAGGACAACGGTGCTTGAGGCGTCGGAAAGGCTCAAATGCGGCCTTGGCGGCACGGACGGGTTTATAAACTATCTGCCGGTTGAAACGGTGAGCCTTTTTGACTACCTGCCGGAGGACAGCATCGTTTTCTATGACGAGCCGAAAAAAATGAAGGAGCATGCCGACAGGGTATATGAGGAATTTGCCGAAAGCATGAAGGAAAGGCTGGAAAGGGGTTATATCCTTCCGAGACAGACGGAGATAATATTCCGTCCGGAGGATATATACTCGTTCTCGTCAAAATTCACGGAGACGCTCCTCTGCTCCGTTCCCCAGAGCATGCCGGATTTCAGGCTGAAAGGGATATTCGGCTTCACAGTGAAGGCTTCCCCGGCGTTCAACGGTAGATTCGAGCTGTTTTACGACGAGATAAAATATCTTAAGGACGACGGCTACAGAGTGCTCATATTCGGCGGAGGAGAAAGCAGAAGGAAAAGGATAGCCTCGGAGATGGAGGAAAGGGGACTTAACCCGGCGCTCATTTCCGACGGACAGGAGTTCAAGCCCGCCGGCGGAGCGGTATACGTCTGCGGTGGAAGGATATCCAGGGGATTCGAGTATCCGGAAATAAAGCTGGCTGTTTTTTCCGTCAGCGAGCTTACAGGCGAGCAGGGAGTAAAAAAGCGCAGAAAGAAAGTAAAGAAAGGCAAGGCCATAGAGAGCTTTACCGATCTTCGCCCCGGCGACTATGTCGTCCATGAGAGCCACGGCATAGGCGTATACAGGGGACTGGAAAACATAACCGTGGACGGGGTGAGCAAGGATTATCTGAAAATATCCTACAGAGGCGGAAGCAATCTGTTTGTTCCGGTGAACCAGATGGATCTTGTGCAGAAATATATCGGAAGCGATGGGGCTTCTCCTAAGCTCAGCAAACTGGGCGGCCCGGACTGGGGCAAGATGAAATCAAAGGTAAGGTCGGCGGTGGCCATACTTGCCGAGGATCTGGTGGAGGTCTACGCCAAAAGGCAGGCCGCCGAGGGATTCAGATATTCACCGGACACCACATGGCAGAAGGAGTTTGAGGAGAGCTTCGACTATACCGAGACCGATGACCAGCTCAACGCCGTTGAAGATATAAAAAGAGATATGGAAAGCGGCAGGGTAATGGACAGGCTCATATGCGGAGACGTGGGCTACGGCAAGACGGAGGTCGCCATAAGGGCGGCGTTCAAGACCGTGCAGGACGGCAAGCAGGTGGCCTATCTCGTGCCGACGACAATACTCGCCCAGCAGCATTATTCCACCTTCACAAGGAGGATGGCCGGCTACCCCGTGCAGATAGAGCTGCTCAACCGTTTCAGGACACCGGCCGAGCAGAAGCAGACGATAAAAAATCTTGAGACGGGAATGACGGACATTGTCATCGGAACCCACAGACTTCTGTCAAAGGACGTAAAGTTTAAGGATCTGGGGCTCATAATCGTGGACGAGGAACAGCGCTTCGGAGTCGCCCATAAGGAAAAGCTCAAGAGGATAAAGGAAAACGTAAATGTCCTCACTCTCACGGCAACGCCCATACCGAGGACACTGCATATGAGCCTTTCGGGCATAAGGGATATGAGCCTTTTGGAGGAGCCGCCGGAGGAAAGGCTCCCCGTGCAGACCTTCGTTATGGAAAGCAGCGAACAGTCCGTCAGGGACGCCATCCACAGGGAGCTTGCCCGGGGCGGACAGGTTTATTATCTCCATAACCGAATAGACAACATTTTCGAGACCGCCGCCAAGCTACAGAAACTTGTTCCCGAGGCAAGGATAGCCTACGCCCACGGAAGAATGAGCGAAAGGGAGCTGGAAGGCATAATGGACGAGTTTATAGAAGGAGATACGGACGTGCTTGTCTGCACGACGATAATCGAGACGGGACTGGATATACCGAACGTCAATACGATAATAATACAGGACGCCGACAGGATGGGGCTTTCCCAGCTTTATCAGCTCAGAGGGCGTGTCGGCAGGAGCAACCGGACATCCTACGCCTACTTTATGTACCGCAGGGATAAGGTGCTTCAGGAGGCCGCAGAAAAAAGGCTCCAGACCATCAGGGAGTTTACGGAGTTCGGCTCCGGCTTTAAAATAGCCATGAGGGATCTGGAAATAAGGGGAGCGGGCTCCCTTCTCGGGGCGGAACAGCATGGACATATGGAAAGCGTCGGCTATGATATGTACTGCAAGCTGCTGGACGAGGCGGTGTGCAGGCTGAAGGGAGTCGAAAAGCCCGAGAGCTTCGAGACGTCCATGGATATAAGCGTCAATGCCTATATACCGGAAAACTATATAGAAAACGAACAGCAAAGGCTTGAGATATACAAAAAAATATCCCTCATAAACGATCTTGACGGCTTCTACGACATACAGGAGGAGATCGAGGACAGGTTCGGCACCATGCCAAAGACAGTACAGACACTGCTTGACGTGGCGCTCCTCAAGGCCGAGGCGCATAAGCTGGGCATAGTATCCGTGTCGGAGAAGCAGAAAAACATCGTCATAGCTTTCAAAGCCGGAGCGGAGGTTGACACGGAAAGAATAACGGAAATGCTCACAAAAAAGGACAGCCCATATATGTTTACCGCCGCCGAAGAAGCGTATATCACAATAAAGACGTCGCCGAAGGACGGAAAAAATCCTTTGGATTATATTAAAACTTTCCTGCAGGAGCTTACAAAGGTTGAAAACTGACGCGAATCGTATATAATAAATCAAAAAGCCATAACACCGTGAAGGGAGGAGCATGTATGGCCGGCATACTTAAAAAAATTATGACGCTGACGGCGGCGGTTCTTCTGGCCTGCGGATGCAGGGCGGCGGAGGACGCTCCGGAGGAGGAAAATTACCTTGTCAAAGTAAACGGAGAGGCCGTTTCCGCCGAGGAATTTAATATATATATGTACGAGACGCAAAACAGCTTTGAGCTTCTCGGAGGGGAGGATATATGGCAGACGGACTTTGACGGCAGGACGGCCGAGAGCGTGGCCAGAGACAACGCCCTCGCCACGGTTACGCTTGTTAAATTTGCCGGGGAAAGGGCGAGGGAGGCCGGCATAGAGCTTTCCGGGGACGAGGCTTCCGCCGCCGACGCTTTGGCCGAAGAGGCGTATGAGTCTCTGACGGACAGCCAGAGGGAAACGATCGGCGCCGATTTGGAACTGTATAAAAAGGTCATGCGGGAGAACGCCCTTTATAACGAGGTGTATAAATATATCGTCAGCGACTATGTTGTAAGCGAGGACGAATTTGAGCAATATTACGAACAGAACAGAGACGAGCTTGTAAAGCAGTATGAGGAAGCCTATGGCGTTGAGAATACGGAGGACACCGGGGACGGGACAGCCGTGGACGAGAACGCCGTAAGGGATTTCGCGCATTATAATTATGAGGAATATATGAGACAGCTGTACTTCCAGAGGGAGTTTGACCGATGGGAGGAAAACGCGGACATAGTCAGGAACCAGAGCCTGTGGAACGCCGTAACGCTCATAAAGTAAATTGCCGTGGCGCCGGAATTATTTTCGGCGTCATTTTGTTTACAGACAAGTCTTAATAATGTATGATATATATAACGCCAAAAAAGCATTTTAATTTTAATAACAAGGAGGACTTTGCCCCATGCAGTTAAGAGATTTTGGAAAAACAGGAGTAAAAGTATCGCCCATAGGATTCGGAATGATGAGACTTCCCGCCGACGCCGAGGGAAACGTGGATGAGGAAAGAGCCATAGCCATGCTCAGAAGCGCCATAGACAACGGCCTTAATTATGTGGACACGGCTTTCAACTACCACAACGGAAACAGTGAGAAAATAACCGGAAAGGCTCTTCTTGACGGCTACCGCGACAAGGTTTATCTTGCCACGAAGGCTCCGGCGTGGATGTTCAAAAGCGGGGACGACTTTGACACGATTCTGGATAAACAGCTCGAAAGGCTCCAGACCGATCATATCGACTTTTATCTTCTCCATGCCATGAACGCCATCGCCTTTGAGAAAAAGGTGCAGAGATACGGCGTGCTTGAAAGACTTGAGGCAGCCAGAGCCGCCGGAAAAATAAAATACGTCGGCTTCTCCTTCCACGATAAGCTGGACGTGTTCAAAAATATATGCGACAGCTATGACTGGGACTTCTGCCAGATACAGCTCAATTACATAGACACGGTATATCAGGCCGGAATTGAAGGACTTAAATACGCCGCTTCCAAGGGAATGGGCGTTGCAATTATGGAGCCCCTGAGAGGAGGATATCTTGCCAATGTTCCCAAGGCCGTTGCCGATGTTTTCGCTCCCACGGGAAAGACTGCCGTTGAGTGGGGACTTGACTATCTCTGGAACATGCCCGAGGTTTCCGTTGTGCTCAGTGGTATGAGCGACGAGGAGCAGATAAGGCAGAATCTTGAGTACGCTTCACGCTCCTCGGCCGGAATGTTCACAGCCGAGGATGAGGACGTAATAAAGAAGGTACAGGGTATTTTCAATTCCTACGACACCATAAGCTGCACGGGATGCTCCTACTGCCTGCCCTGCCCGAAAAATGTTGGAATACCATATAACTTTGTTGTATACAATAACTACAAGACCGGAAGCCCCTTTGAGGACGAGAAAAAGAGATACAACGAGTGGGTAACGGTATTCGGACAGAAGGCTTCCGCCTGCGTTGCCTGCCATAAATGCGAGGAGATCTGTCCCCAGCATCTGAAAATTTCCGACCTGCTTAAAAAGGTTGCCGAGACATTTGAAGGCTGATATTGTCAGACAAATAAAACTATTGAAAATTGGGCAGTTTTTAAATAAATAATGCCCTTATGAGTAAAATAAACGCCTGTTTTTGTATATTGTTACAAAAAGCGGGCGTTTTTGTTATATTAATATAAATATAAATAAAATATTTGACGTAATTTAGTGAATATACACAGAGCTTAAAATATTAACTATTGACATATAACAAAAAATAATATACGCTAAAACTGTATTTGGCAATGTTTTTAAATGGGAGGGAGAACAATGGGGAGATTTGTAATAAGGCAGTATGAAACAGGAATGAAATTCGACCTTCTGGCGGTGAACAGAGAGACCATAGCCTCATCTGATTTTTACAACTCAAAGGCCTCCTGCCTGAAGGGCATAGCCAGCGTGGCAAAAAACGCTCCTTTGGCCGTCATTGAGGATCAGACCATCAAGGAGTATAAAAAGGAGATAAATCCGAAGTTTGAAATATTCAAGGACGAGGGAGGAGAGTTCCGTTTCAACCTTAAGGCGAAAAACGGACAGACTATCATTTCCTCCGAAGGCTATAAGGCGAAAGCAAGCTGCAAAAACGGAATAGAAAGCGTAAGAAAAAACTCCGTGGGGGCGGAGATAGTTGAGGTCAAAGAAAAATAATGGTAAAATGCCATAAAGGGCAGGAGAGTCCGGAATACCGCTCGCCTGCCTGTTTTTTTCTGAAAAAATCGTTTGAAAAACGAGGGGAGGAAACGAAATGCCAACGGAAATTGATAAGGAAAAAATAAAGAGATCGGTTTGGATGGACGCGCCTATGCCAATGGTGACAATATTCAAAACATTGGACGTGACAGGAATAATAAAGGCTGCAAAAAGAACGGGCGCCGGCTTTACGGCGCTTATGTGCTGGTGCGTCGGACGGGCGGCTTCGGGGATGGAAGAATTTTATATACTGCCCGTGGGAGATAAGCTGCTTAAATATGAAAAACTGGCGGTAAACGTGGTCGTAAAAACGAAAAACGGCATAGCAACCTGCGACATACCGTTTAATGGGAATTTAAAAAAATTCTGCCGTGACTACGGGAGACTTACGGAAAGGGTCATAAAAAGCGGACAGGACTGCGAGCTTGGCGGCGAGTATATGGTCATAGGCACGTCCGCCCTGCCGAAGCACGACATTGACGGGGCGGCGAACATCTACGCCGGATTTTATAACAACCCGTTCCTCATCTGGGGAAGATACAGGAAGGGGTTGTTCAAAACGACACTGCCCGTTTCTTTTCAGTTCCACCACAGCCAGTTTGACGGGGAGGAAGCGGCGGAGTTTCTGGATAAGCTGCAAAGGGTGATAAAAGGGATAAAAACAAAATATTGATTTTATAGGATATTATGGTATTATAAAAGAGTAACAGCCATTCAATAAAAGTGAAAAAGCCTAAAGGATGATATATATGAGAGTAAAAGACAGGCTGAAAAAATATTTTAGCTTTGCCGTGGTTTTCACTGTGGTCATGATAAATATTCCCGCCGGAGCTATGGCGGCAGATGGGACGGGCAAAACTTTGGAGACGGAACGACCGGCTTATATAGGAATACTTGATATTTTCAATGACATCATAAGCGCTGTTGAAAACGCGTATGGCGGCTATGACCCAACAGTTTATGAAAATGTTATTTACGGAAATGAGGATGTTACTTTGAATATCCAAGATGATCCGGCAGCTCGGGCTGAGATAATTATACCTACATATACACATATAGAAGAACATATTAATATTGATAAAGAAACAAGGGATTTTGAGGAACTTACGGAATATCTTGAGGAAAATGTAGATGTTTTTGACAGGGACAGTTTTAAAATAGATGAGGAAAAAATATCTAAAACAAGGGATGATTATTCTTTATTCTATTGTTATATGAAAGACGGATTTAAAACCGCATATTATATAGCAGTAAGATGTACTGACGGAGTTCCGGAAAAATATTATATAAGCGTGCCTGATAATCTCTCCGCTTTATATACTGAAAAAACCATAAGCGCGGACGACATCCCGGATACCGTCATTGATGAGGCCAAAGCCGAGGCGTTAAAAGATATAAACGAGGGCGAATATAAGGGACTCAGAATCATAAGCCAGACCGTTACGCCGAGAATATATGAGGACGGATATAAGTATCTCAGGGTAAGGACGATATTTGAGTATGAGGACGACGGAGAGGTATACCAGTCTCCCCACAGATTTGAGTACAGACTGCCTGACAAGTGGCAGGGATAAACAAAAAGACAGAAAATTTTTGACACACTAAAGCGCCCCGTTTGGGGCGCTCAGCGTGTCGAAAAAGTCCTTTGGGACTTTTTCGAGTTTAAATTAAGGCAAT
>OGGQ01003832.1_pt1 | contig 13442 bp, 7 predicted proteins | sample 1571191 | NCBI WGS metagenome assembly OGGQ01 (sample SAMEA2582061, study PRJEB24529) | metagenome | biome: Human gut stool | place: China | collected 2011
TCGTAACAAGGTAGCCGTATCGGAAGGTGCGGCTGGATCACCTCCTTTCTAAGGAGAGCATGTCATGAGAAGTCATGGCAGAGCTTCTAGGTCAGCTCAAGGAAATTGTTTCAAGTAGGTGTTGTTTAATTTAGAGTGTGCTAAGGCATACTCGAAGCGAGGAAGGCAAGAGCACTCATGAATGGGCTCATAGCTCAGGTGGTTAGAGCGCGCGCCTGATAAGCGCGAGGTCGGTGGTTCGAGTCCACTTGAGCCCACCAATTCTTCTGAGAAGGAGAAGAGGGCGAGGATGAGAAGCAGACCTCGGTAATATCTGGGGGTGTAGCTCAGCTGGGAGAGCACCTGCCTTGCAAGCAGGGGGTCGACAGTTCGATTCTGTTCATCTCCACCAACGGGAAAGACAAAGAAACCTAACCGATTTCATTTTCGGCGGATTCATTCCGGTGAAAATGACCTCACTGCCGTAGGCCAGGGGGTAGTCGGGAGGGGGACGGAGTCCCACCCCGAAAGAAAAAAAGCACATTGAAAACTGAACAAAGGAAAGAAAAAGGCAACGATAGAGAAGACATTTAAATGGACAAAGATCAATTTAAAGGTTTTTCTGTTTTGGCAAAGGGTATGTAAATACAACAAGCCGAGCAAAAGGTTGCCACAATAATTCTTGAGAGAACCAAGACTGGTCAAGCAAAAAAGAGCGCAAGGAGAATGCCTTGGCACTGGGAGCCGATGAAGGACGCGACAAGCTGCGATAAGCCATGGGGAGCTGCAAATGAGCCTTGATCCATGGATTTCCGAATGGGGAAACCCCTGTGGGAAAAGCCCACAGATCCTGCATTGAATCAAATAGGTGTAGGAAGGGAACCGCCTGAACTGAAACATCTAAGTAGGGCGAGGAAGAGAAATCAAACGAGATTCCGCTAGTAGTGGCGAGCGAACGCGGAAGAGGCCAAACCAGAGGTAGCAATATCTCTGGGGTTCGGACAGCAACATGTATCAGCGGAGATAGCCGAAGGGCATGGGAAGGCCCATCATAGAAGGTGAGAATCCTGTAGGCGAAATTGAAACTGAGCTAGCTGTATCCAGAGTACCGCGGGACACGAGGAATCGCCGTGGGAAGACGGGTGGACCACCATCCAAGCCTAAATACTACTCAGTGACCGATAGAGGAGCAGTACCGTGAGGGAAAGGTGAAAAGGACCCCGGGAGGGGAGTGAAAGAGAACCTGAAACCTTGTGCTTACAAGCACTCAAAGCCCGTTAAAGGGTGATGAGGTACTTTTTGTAGAACGGTCCGGCGAGTTATTGTTTCATGCAAGGTTAAGGAACTGGAGTTCCGCAGCCGAAGGGAAACCGAGTCTGAATAGGGCGTATGAAGTATGGGGCAATAGACCCGAAACCGGGTGACCTATCCATGAGCAGGTTGAAGTGGAGGTAAAACTCCATGGAGGACCGAACCCACGCCTGTTGAAAAAGTCGGGGATGACTTGTGGATAGCGGAGAAATTCCAATCGAACTCGGAGATAGCTGGTTCTCCCCGAAATAGCTTTAGGGCTAGCGTCATGTTAGATTACCGGAGGTAAAGCACTGAATGGACTAGGGGCCGCGAGGTTACCGAACCCTATCAAACTAAGAATGCCGGATAATTGGTGCATGGCAGTCAGACTACGTGAGATAAGTCTCGTGGTCAAAAGGGAAACAGCCCAGATCCACAGCTAAGGTCCCTAATAGATGCTAAGTGTAAAATGATGTGGAGTTGCACAGACAATCAGGATGTTGGCTTAGAAGCAGCCACACATTCAAAGAGTGCGTAATAGCTCACTGATCGAGTGGCTCTGCGCAGAAGATATAACGGGGCTAAGCATCTAACCGAAGCTTGGGCAGCGCATGCGCTGGGTAGGGGAGCGTTCTTACCGGGGCGAAGCAAGAGCGGAAGCACTTGTGGACTGATAAGAAGTGAGAATGCCGGAATAAGTAGCGAGAATTATGTGGGAATCATAATGGTCGAAAATCTGAGGTTTCTTGGGGAAGGTTCGTCCGCCCAAGGTAAGCCGGGAGCTAAGGCGAGGCCGAAAGGCGTAGTCGATGCACATACGGTGGAAATTCCGTAGCCGCTGACATTTAAACCACAGTGACACTTTGAGATAGGAGATCCCGGGCGATGGTTGCCCCGGGCGTAAGGGACCGAAATTAAAGTAGGGAAGTCTTCGATGCTCAGAGGCGAGAAAAGCTGTGGCGTATACTAAAGCGCCCGTACCGCAAACCGACACAGGTAGATGAGGAGAGAATCCTAAGACCAACGGGAGAAGGGTTGTCAAGGAACTAGGCAAATTGGACTCGTAACTTCGGGAGAAGAGTCGCCCTCAGCAATGAGGGTCGCAGTGAAAAGGCCCAAGCGACTGTTTAACAAAAACACAGGTCTCTGCTAAATCGAAAGATGAAGTATAGGGGCTGACGCCTGCCCGGTGCTGGAAGGTTAAGAGGAGAGGTTAGCGCAAGCGAAGCTTTGATCTGAAGCCCCAGTAAACGGCGGCCGTAACTATAACGGTCCTAAGGTAGCGAAATTCCTTGTCAGGTAAGTTCTGACCCGCACGAATGGCGTAACGATTTGGGCACTGTCTCGACAGCCCGCCCGGCGAAATTGTAGTACTGGTGAAGATGCCAGTTACCCGCAACTAGACGGAAAGACCCCATGGAGCTTTACTGTAGCTTGATACTGGATTTTGATATTTCATGTACAGGATAGGTGGGAGGCTTGGAAATCTGGGCGCCAGCTCAGGTGGAGCCACCGTTGGGATACCACCCTTGAACTATTGGAATTCTAACCTGCGGCCGTGAATCCGGTCGGGGGACACTGTCAGGTGGGCAGTTTGACTGGGGCGGTCGCCTCCAAAAGAGTAACGGAGGCGCTCAAAGGTTCGTTCAGCGCGGCCGGAAATCGCGCATTGAGTGTAAACGCATAAACGAGCCTGACTGCGAGACAGACATGTCGAGCAGGAACGAAAGTTGGAGTTAGTGATCCGGTGGTATGTGAGTGGAAATGCCATCGCTTAACGGATAAAAGCTACCCTGGGGATAACAGGCTGATCTCCCCCAAGAGTCCATATCGACGGGGAGGTTTGGCACCTCGATGTCGGCTCATCACATCCTGGGGCTGAATTCGGTCCCAAGGGTTCGGCTGTTCGCCGATTAAAGTGGTACGCGAGCTGGGTTCAGAACGTCGTGAGACAGTTCGGTCCCTATCTGTTGCGGGCGTAGGAGATTTGAAGAGAGCTGTCCTTAGTACGAGAGGACCGGGATGGACGCACCTCTGGTGCACCAGTTGTTCCGCCAGGAGCACAGCTGGGTAGCTATGTGCGGGCTTGATAAACGCTGAAGGCATCTAAGCGTGAAACAAACTCTAAGATTAGATCTCCCATCCGAAAGGAGTAAGGCCCCACAAAGACTATGTGGTTGATAGGTCAGAGATGTAAGCACAGTAATGTGTTCAGTCGACTGATACTAATAGGCCGAGGGCTTGACCTAAATATTGGGCAACCTCGTTTCCGAATTTCCTTCCTTGTTCAGTTTTCATTGTGCTTTTGAAAGCACAATCTGAAATGCACCTTTAGCTCAGTTGGTAGAGCAACTGACTCTTAATCAGTGGGTCCCGGGTTCGAGTCCCTGAAGGTGCACCAGCATGAATGTCCGCTCGCTCTGCGAGCGAGCGGACTTCATATAAATGCAGCATGTGGCCCGTTGGTCAAGCGGTTAAGACGGCGGCCTCTCACGCCGCAAACAGGAGTTCGATTCTCCTACGGGTCACCAAGTTTATTATCCCTTCGGGGTTAATAATATAAATTGAATAGTAAGTGCCAATGACCGTGAGGGTCCACCTGTTCCCATTTCGAACACAGAAGTTAAGCTCACGAGTGCCGAAGATACTTGGCTGGCGACGGCCTGGGAAAATAGGTCGGTGCTTACACAAAAAACAAGACAGGATTGTTCCTGTCTTGTTTTTTTGCATAAAGCATGACAAAAAATAGAAAAATATTGATTCTTTTCCTGAAGAGGAAGTGATTTTGCCTGCAAAAGTGTAAAAAATCCGGGAAAATAGCAAGAAAAAGCGGATTGTTACCCTTTCGTAATTGCTATTGTCAGGTGAGAAGCATATAATGGAAGGCAGAAGCCCGTCCCATGACGGATCTTATGAAGTGGAGGGTGCAGAATGGCCCAAGTGACCCAGGAAGAAAAATTGAATCAAGAGCAAGGAAAAAGCCCATCGGGAAAATACGCGGATGGAAAGCGTCCTTTCTTTCGCAAACCTTTAGGAATCGCCGCCATTGGAGCAGGGGCTCTTTTGGTGCTGGTTTGCATTGCTTTGGTAGGGGTCCTGTTTTTGTATCAGGGGATCTATCCCGGCGTACAGGTGGGAGATCTGTCTGTGGGGAAAATGAAGCAAAAAGAAGCCCAGACGGCTCTGGAGCAGGAATATGCTCAAAAACAGGATCTGTTGAAGAATGTGACCATGGTGGTCAACGGTGCAGAACACCAACTGGATATCAGCCAGATGAATGCCGCCTATAACCTGAAACAGACGGCGGAAAATGCCTGGAATTATGGCAGAGAAGGCAATGTATTTCATCGGATTGGCCAGATTGCCCAGGCTGCTTTTGGAGAGGCTCAGGTGGACATAGTGGTGGATGTGGATCGCCAGCAAGTGCTGGATCAGATGGACCCCATTGTGCAGCAGGTGAGCCAACAGGTGATCGAACCCACCTACGCCCTGGAAGGGGAAACACTGGTGGTGGACAAAGGTCAGGCCGGCTATCAGGTGGACAAAGAAGATCTGACAGAATTGTTGCTGAAGCATCTCCGGGAAGGCTCGGAGGGCAAAGTGGAATACACCGCTCCGGTGGTAGAGCCCACCCCGGTGAGTATGGAGGATATCCACAACCAGTTGTCTGTGGAGGCCCACAGCGCCTATCTGGACTTGCAGAACGACCCTTCGGGAAATACCATCGTTCCCTCCCAGTCGGGGGCTGAATTTGATGCGGCTCAGGCCCAGCAGACTGTGGATGCTTCGGAAGAGCGGATGGTGCAGATTCCGGTGCAGCTGATCGAGCCAGAAGTGACCACAGAAGAGCTGCAGAGTGTGCTGTTCCGGGACACTCTGGGCAGCAGTACCACCAAATTCAATGCCAGTCTCACAGGGCGTACCACCAATGTGAAGCTGGCGGCCCAGAAGATCAACGGAAAGATCCTCAACCCTGGGGATGTGTTTTCTTATAACGATACAGTGGGCCCCCGTACTTATGCCGCAGGCTTTAAGGATGCCACAGTCTTTGCCAACGGCGGCGCCGAGGACGGTGTAGGCGGCGGCATCTGTCAGGTGTCCTCCACCTTGTATGTGGCGACTCTCCGGGCCGATCTGGAGATCGTGGAGCGGAAAAACCACAGTTTGTATGTGAGCTATGTGCCGCTGGGACAGGATGCTACCGTGGCCTATGGTGCGGTGGACTATCGCTTTAAAAACAATACCAATTATCCTATCAAAGTGGTGGCCTATACCAAGGGTTCTTCTCTTACCATCTCCCTGCTGGGCACCCAGACGCAGAACAAAAAGGTGGAGATCGTCACCCAGACTTTGTCCCACGATCCCTTCCAGGTGATTTACCAGGAGGATTCCTCCCTGGCGCCGGGAACAACACGGGTCAAGAGCGGTGGCTATCCCGGGTATAAAACGGTGTCTTACCGGGTGGTATACATCGACGGCAAGGAAGTCAGCCGGACACTGGAGAACAACAGCAGCTATAAACGGGTGGATAAGGTGATCCTGCAAGGGCCGGCGCCTGCTCCGGAACCCACACCAGAACCGACACCAGAGCCCACTCCCGAACCGACGCCGGAGCCTACCACACCCACAGAACCGACTCAAACCCCCAGTGAAACCACTCCCACGCCCTGAATCCCATAGCGGATACCCAGATAGAGAGACACCCCAGGAGGAAATGGAATGAAACTCAGCATTTTCTATATCCGCAGCATGGCCCGCGGGCTGATGCGTCAAAATTACGGCACCTGCATGGCCAGTATGGGAATCCTTTTGGCTATTACCCTTGCCTTCAGCGTGTTGCAGCAGGCCTTTCTTTTTAGCGATACTCAAGGCTTGCGGGCTCTGATTGTGACCCTTTTGCTCAGCTTGTTGTCTTTGGCGATCCTTTCCCCGGCCAATGTGGGAAGCAAAGAGGTGCTGTGTGACATAGCTTCCAGCCGGGAGACCAAGGCGGGAAAAGTGCTGGCCTGGTATGGAGATGCCAGAAAAATCCGCCAGTCTATTTTGCTGCAGCTATTCCAGTCGGTGATCTTTCTGTGCATTGGAGCGGTCTTTGGTCTTTTGATCTTTGGCGGAGCTTATCTGGCCGGAATGGATTATGTGGCCAATTTGCAAAGCACCGATGTGCAGAAGCAGCTGGAAGGGCTGATGCAGGTGTATCAGCTGATGTTTCTCACCGCTGTTCCTTCCTATCTGGTGGCAGTTCCTTTTTTGCCGGCGCCTTATCTGTTGGCCCAGCAGCCGGAGAAAAGCCCTTGGAGCTGTATCCGGGAAAGCCGTCGGCTGGTCCGCGGTCATTATTGGAAGTATGTAGGAATACAGATGCTGTCCATGCTGCAATTTTTGGGCTATGCCATTTTGATTTCAGTGGTGTGCTCCATTTTCTCTGGCGGCGATTTGAATACGGCCACTACCAGCGCCACTTTGCTGGCCCAGTTGGTGCTCTATTTCAGCATCCTGCCGCATCTGGATATCAGCACAGCCCTGTTCCTCAACGATGTGCGGGTACGCAATCAGGTGAAAAGCGAAGAAATGGGCGATGAACGCCTGTAAAAGCGAAAAACGAAATGATGGATGTATGGTCCCCTGTCATGGCTTGTAAAAAGCAGCCATGACGGGGGGCTTTTTGTTTTCCATTGTATCCTTCAAGGGAAATGGCCTGATTTTTGCCGGGAAAATCCCATGGCCTTTTCTTTGCGCCAGGGGAAAGTTGTGATATGATAGTGTTTAGTAAGTAAACCGCAAATTGGCGTGTTGGCGCGGCATGAGCCGCATCCATTCGAAACGCCGGAAAAGCTGGCAGAAGAAAGGTGGAGAGGGCAGAAATGTTTGATCTTTTGATCAAAAATGGTACGGTGATCGATGGCACAGGTGAGGCTGGGTTTACAGCTGATGTGGCCATCACAGGGGAGAAAATCGCAGCGATTGAACCCCACATTCCGGTAGAGGAGGCCCGACAGGTGATCGATGCCCAGGGCCTGGTGGTGGCCCCAGGGTTTATCGACATTCATTCCCACTCGGATACCTATTTTCTCCGGGATGACCGGGGAGAATCCCGGATCTATCAGGGCGTGACCACCGAGCTGGCGGGCCAGTGCGGTTCCACCATCTATCCCTGTCCGCCGGAGTACATGGAGCGCATACGGGGCTTTGCTGACGCAGCAGTGCGGGATTATGCTTCGGCCTCCTTCGGCGAATTTTTGGAAAAGGTACAGCGGGACGGCAAAAAGATGGGCACCAATCTGGTGCCGCTCATCGGCCACGGCGCTTTGCGCTGCGGCGTGATGGGGTATGAGGACCGGCCGGCCACAAAGGAAGAGCTGGAGGAGATGAAGCGGCTGCTGGATGAGGATATGGCCCATGGAGCCTGGGGCCTGTCCCTGGGGCTGGGATACACTCCCGGTGTGTCCTCTGACCAGGAGGAGCTGTGCGCTTTGGGAGAAGTGGTGGCCCGCTATCAGGGCATTATTACCTCCCATATGCGGGATCAGGGCCTGGGCACGCCCCGCTCCCTGGAGGAGATGTACGAGATCAACCGGCGTACCGGAGCCCATGTGCATATTGCTCATTTCAAAGCCAGCGGCCGGGCGGCCTGGGGCAAGGCGCCGGAGTTTGTGGACAATGTGCGAAAAGCCCAGAAGGACGGAATCCATGTGACGGTGGATCTATATCCCTACCTGGCTGCCTCTTCCGGCATCACCAATTCCTTCCCCAAGTGGACCATCCAGGGAGGTAAAGAAAAGGCTGTGGCTATCTTGCAAGACCCGGAGAAGCGGGGAGAGATCATCCGCCAGCTGGAGGAGCGTTTTTCCACAAAGGAAGACGGGGAAGGGCTTTATGTGGTCACCACCGAGGGACGGTATCCCCCGGCGGACGGCAAGAATATCTGGCAACTCAGTCAGGAGCTGGGGCTGTCCATGGCCGAAACCATCGCCCGGGTAACGGTGGAGACCCGGGCCCAAGCTACCTGCATTTCCTTTGCCATGTGCCAGGAAGATGTGGATTATATGCTGTCTCAAAAGGATTTTGCCATCGGCTCCGATGGCGTGTCCCTGCCCCTGGCGCCAGAAGAAAACGAAGGCAAGCCCCATCCCCGGAATTTCGGCACCTTCCCTTGCTTTTTGCGTCTGGCCCGGGAGAAGGGATTCTGCACACTGGAGGAAGCGGTACACCGGATCACCGGCCTTTCGGCTCAGATTATCGGCCTGAAAGACAGAGGAATACTCCGGCCGGGAATGCAGGCCGATATCACGGTGTTTGACGGGGAGAAAGTGACCGACAAGGCCACCTATGAAAACCCCTTCCAGAAGCCCGAAGGGATTCATCATGTGTTCATGGCCGGTCAGGCCGCCCTGCTCCATGGAGAGCAGACCAATGCCCGCTTGGGCCGGTTTCTTTTGAAAAATCGCGGGTTTTCGGGGGAATATTCAATAAGCCTTGACAAAAAATGATTTTAAACTTATAATTTCAGTGTTATCGTTGCGTATAGCAAGAACGACTTGGACCGATTTCCTGATTCTGGGAAATGCAAGGCCATACGGACAGCCCGGTCAACTGCCGATTGTGGGGTTTCCCACATCTATTGATTGCGTCTTTGGCGCAGCTTTTATAAGTTGGCAACTTAATTGCCAGTTGGTTACTTTATAACCAAAAGTGTACTAGGGTACACGCTTGTGAAATGGTCAATAAGAGTAGTAAAAGTAGTTCTTACTATACAGACTCTAAAAATCAAAAGGGCGGCCCAGGGGCTTTCCCCCAAGGCGCCTGTCTGTTGGCCGATTTGACAAGATGTACCGCAGTACGCTGTGGTACATCTTTTTTTTCGGAGGTGCGTCATGGGCGGAAAAATGAAACTGTATGGGTTCAACAACCTGACCAAGTCCCTGAGCTTTAATATCTACGACATCTGTTATGCCAAAACAGCCCGGGAGCAGCAGGATTATATCAAGTATATCAACGAACAATATAACTCTGACCGTCTTACCGAGATCCTGACCCGTCTTACCGAGATGATCGGCGCCACGGTGCTCAACATCTCCAAGCAGGACTATGAGCCCCAGGGGGCCAGCGTCACCTTCCTCATCGCCGAGGAGAGCATGGTGAAAAACCGCAGCGGCGAGACGGTGGTGGCCCATCTGGACAAAAGCCATGTGACGGTGCACACCTATCCGGAATACCATCCGGAGACCTCCATCGCCACCTTCCGGGTGGATATCGATGTGGCCACCTGCGGCCAGATCACCCCGCTGTCTACACTGGACTTCCTCATCGGCAGCTTTGACTCCGATATCATCACCATTGATTACAGAGTCCGGGGCTTTACCCGGAACATGGAAGGGGAAAAGATCTTCATCGATCATTCCATCACTTCCATTCAGGATTATATCAGCCAGGACATTTTGCAGAAATACGATGCCGTGGACATCAATGTGTACCAGGCCAATATGTTCCACAGCAAGCTGCTGATCAAGGACATCGTGCTGCAAAATTACCTCTTCAATTCCGATGTGTATGAGATCCCGCCCAAGGTGCGGCTGGATATCACAAACGCCCTGCGCCGGGAAATGATCGAGATCTTCAGCGGCGCCAATGTGTTTCAGGAGGTGAAAGGCTGATGGATCAGGACCGCGCTCCTTTGCAGGAAGCCCTGGAGCGGATGCGCCGGGACCGGCTGGTGCCCTTTGATGTGCCCGGCCACAAGCGGGGCCGGGGTAACCCGGAACTGACCCGTTTTCTGGGAGAACAGTGCCTTTCGGTGGATGTAAACTCCATGAAGCCCCTGGACAACCTGTGCCACCCCACCAGCGTGATAAGAGAGGCCGAAGAGCTGGCCGCCGACGCTTTTGGAGCAGCCCATGCCTTCTTTATGGTGGGAGGTACCACCTCTTCGGTGCAGGCCATGGTGCTCTCCAATGTGAAAAAAGGGGACGAGATCATTCTGCCCCGGAATGTGCACCAAAGCGTCATCAACGCTCTGGTGCTCTGCGGCGCCACGCCGGTGTATATCAACCCCCAAAGCGATAAAAGCCTGGGCATTGCCCTGGGAATGTCCCTCAGCGATGTGCGCGCCACCATGGAGCGCCATCCGGGTGCCAAGGCTATTTTGATCAACAATCCCACCTATTACGGCATTTGTTCCGATCTCAAGTCCATCACCGAAGCGGCCCATCAGAAGGGAATGCGGGTGCTGGTGGACGAAGCCCACGGGACCCACTTCTATTTTGGCCGGAATATGCCCATTTCCGCCATGGCCGCCGGGGCCGATATGGCGGCGGTGAGTATGCATAAATCCGGCGGTTCCCTGACCCAAAGTTCGGTGCTGCTGTGCGGGAAAAATGTCAACCCCCACTATGTGCGCCAGATCATCAACCTGACCCAGACCACCAGCGGTTCTTATCTGCTGCTGTCCAGCCTGGATATTTCCCGGCGGAACCTGGCCACCCGGGGACAGGAGATCTTCGACAAGGTGGAGCGCTTTGCCGGCTACGCCCGGGAGGAGATCGGAAAGATCGGGGATTATTTCGTCTATTCCAAGGACCTGGTCAACGGGGACAGCATTTTTGATTTTGACACCACCAAGCTGTCGGTAAACACCTTGGGGCTGGGTCTGGCCGGGATCGAAGTCTATGACATCCTGCGGGATGAATACGATATCCAGATCGAGTTCGGAGATCTGGGGAATATTCTGGCCTATATCTCCGTGGGAGACAAGACCAAGAACATCGAACGGCTGATCAGCGCCCTCAGCGAGATCCGCCGCCTTTACAAAAAAGAGCGGAAGGGGATGCTGGAGGACGAATACATCACTCCGGAAGTGCTCCGCACCCCTCAGGAGGCCTTTTATGCCGACAAAATCAGCCTGCCTCTTCACGAGTGCGAAGGCAAGGTGTGCGCTGAGTTTGTCATGTGCTATCCCCCGGGCATTCCGGTGCTGGCCCCCGGTGAGAAGATCACCCGGGCCATCATCGATTATATCCAGTATGCCAAGAGCAAGGGCTGCGTGCTCACCGGGCCGGAAAGCATGGATGTGACCCGGCTCAATGTGCTGAAAGGAGAATGAGATGGACGATCTTTGGTACAGCGAATATCATACGCCAAATGTGCGTTTTTCCATCAAAGTGACCAGTCAGCTGCACTTTGAAAAAAGCGATTATCAAACCATCGGGGTGTTCGATTCCCCGGAATTCGGCCGTTTTCTCACTCTGGACGGTATTATGATGCTGACAGAAAAGGACGAGTTCATCTATCATGAAATGATCACCCACCCCGCCTTTGCCGTTTGCCCGGGAATCTCCCGGGTGCTGGTCATCGGGGCCGGGGATGGAGGGGTGGCCCGGGAACTGGCCAAATATCCTCAGATCCGCCAGATCGACATTGTGGAAATCGACGAGCGGGTGGTGGAGGTCAGCCGCAAGTTTCTGCCTCAGACCGCCTGCGGCTTTTCCGACAGCCGGGTGAATCTGTTCTTTGAGGACGGGCTGAAATTCGTCCGCCGGAAGGAAAACGAGTACGATCTGATTATCGTGGACTCCACCGATCCCTTTGGCCCGGGAGAAGTGCTTTTCACCCGGGAATTTTACGGCAACTGCTACCGGGCCCTCACCGAAAAGGGCATTCTGATCAACCAGCACGAAAGCCCCTTCTATGAAGGGGATGCTCAGGAAATGCGCCAGGCCCACAAACGGCTCAGCCGGGTTTTCCCTGTCAGCCGGGTGTATCAGGCCCACATTCCCACCTATCCTTCGGGCCACTGGCTCTTCGGCTTTGCCAGCAAGGGCCTGGACCCTCTGGAGGACCAGCAGGAGAGCCGGTGGGAGCTTCTGCGCATTCCCACCCGGTACTATAATTCCCAGCTGCACCGGGGCGCTTTCTATCTTCCCAATTATGTAAAGGAGCTTTTGGCCGATGAATAAAAACATCCAGACCTTCCTGGCCTGTGACGCCGATTACGATCAGGCCGATCTGGTGCTCTTCGGGGCGCCCTTTGATGGCACCACTTCTTTCCGGCCGGGCACCCGGTTCGGCCCTTCGGCCATCCGGAATGAAAGCTTTGGCATCGAGACCTATTCCCCCTATTGCGATAAAGATCTCACCGACTGCCGCATCTGCGACGGGGGAGATCTGGAGCTGCCTTTTGGCAACACCCCTCGGGTGCTGGAGATGATCCGCAGCCAGACCGAGGAGATTTTGAAAGACGGGAAAAAGTTCCTCATGCTGGGTGGTGAGCATCTGGTGACCCTGGGCGCTTTGGAAGCGGTGGCGGACAAGCACCCCGATCTGCATGTGATCCATTTTGATGCCCACACCGACCTGCGCACCGAGTACCTGGGGGAAGAACTCTCCCATTCCACCGTGCTGTATCATGCGTGGAAGCTGTTGGGGGATGGACGCATCCACCAGTTCGGCATCCGCAGCGGCGAAAAATACGAATTTGAGTTTGCCAAAGAGCACACCCATCTGCACAAGTTCGATCTGAAGGGATTTGCAGAGACGGTGGCCCGGCTCCAGGGTAAGCCGGTGTATTTCACACTGGATCTGGATGTGCTGGACCCCTCTATTTTCTGCGGCACCGGTACACCGGAAGCCGGAGGCATCACCTTTAAAGAGCTGATGGAAGCCATTTTGCTTCTGCATAAACTGGACATTGTAGGCTGCGATATCAACGAGCTTTCCCCTCACTATGACCACAGCGGCACATCCACTGCCGTGGCCTGCAAGGTGACACGGGAGATCCTGTTGCAGCTTTTGCACAATCACTAATATTCGAGGAAAAGGAGAGAATACCATGGGAAAATGCATGATCATCGGCTGCGGCGGCGTGGCCAGCGTAGCCATTCATAAGTGCTGCCAGAACAGCGAGGTTTTTGATGAAATCATCATTGCCAGCCGCACCAAGAGCAAGTGCGACGAGCTGAAGGAAAAACTGGAGGGTACCACCAAGACCAAGATCTACACCGAGCAGGTAGATGCCGACAAGGTGGACGAGCTGATCGCCCTCATCGAAAAATACAAGCCCGATGTGGTGCTCAACCTGGCCCTGCCCTATCAGGACCTGACCATTATGGACGCCTGCCTGGCCACCAAGACCCACTATGTGGACACCGCCAACTATGAGCCGGAAGATACCGCAA
>OGGQ01003834.1_pt1 | contig 13438 bp, 12 predicted proteins | sample 1571191 | NCBI WGS metagenome assembly OGGQ01 (sample SAMEA2582061, study PRJEB24529) | metagenome | biome: Human gut stool | place: China | collected 2011
CCAGCTCATACTCGGTGAGCTGCTGGAGCACACGGTCGGGATTGGCGCCTTCTTTGTCGATCTTGTTCACCGCCACGATAATGGGCACACCGGCGGCTTTGGCGTGGTTGATGGCTTCCACTGTCTGGGGCATGACGCCGTCGTCGGCAGCAACCACCAGAATGGCCACATCGGTGACCTGAGCACCGCGGGCCCGCATGGAGGTAAAGGCGGCGTGGCCGGGGGTATCCAGGAAGGTGATCAGACGGTCGTCCAGCTGCACCTGGTAGGCGCCGATGTGCTGGGTGATGCCGCCCGCTTCCCCTTCGGTGACATGGGCGTGACGGATGGCGTCCAGCAGGGAGGTTTTGCCGTGGTCAACATGGCCCATAACCACAACCACAGGAGGTCTGGGCTGCAGGTTCTTTTCGTCGTCGGTGCTGTCGTCGATGAGTTTTTCCTCGATGGTGACGATGACTTCGTGCTCCACCTTGGCGCCGAATTCCTCGGCCACAAGGCTGGCGGTGTCAAAGTCCACGCTCTGGGACACATTGGCCATGACGCCCAGCTTCATCAGCTGCTTGATCACATCGGCAGCGGTCTTTTTCAGCCGCACAGCCAGCTCGCCCACATTGATCTCATCGGGGATGAGCACCTTCAGCTGCACTTTCTTGGCCTTTTCCTGCATCTGCAGGCGGCGCAGGCGCTCCTGCTCCTCCTGGCGCTTCTTATTGCTCACAAAGCCCCGGCGGTCGGCCTGGCGCTTGATCTTCTGCTTGCCCTGGGGGGTGTTGTTGATCTTCTGGGCCCGCTCGGGAACCAGCTGATCCATCCGCTCATCGTATTTGGAAAGGTCCACCGAGTTGCCACGGGTGTCCACACGGGTGGTGCGGGGGCCTTTGGTGGAGGAAGTGGGCTGCTGCTCGATGACAACTTTCCCCTGCTCCTTGGGAGCCTCGGCGGCCTTCTGGGTCTTGGGCTGCTCCTTCTGCTGCTTTTCCAGGATGCGCTTTTCCGATTCCTGGCGCCGCTTCTGGGCGGCTTCGGCAGCGGGAGCAAAGACCTGATCCAGGCTCTCCACCTGGTTCTTCTGGGTCAGATATTCAAAGATCACATCCAGCTCCGGCTCCTTCAGGGCCTGGGCATTGCTTTTGGGTGCCTGAAGATAATCGCCCAGAATCTCGGCGATCTCCTTGTTGGGGCGGCCAAAGTCCTTGGCCACATCACTTACCCGGTATTTTATCATCATAGGTTATATTCCCCCTTTGCGTCTGTGAGAACCGGCGCCTTTGCCCTGGGCCCGGTCGATCTTCTTCTGTTTCCGTTTTTTCTCCCGGGCCAGGCGCTCGGAAAGGGCCTGGGCGGTCTCTTCCATCTGGCATTTGCGGCACAGGGACAGGGCGAAACCGGTGTCGGTGACGGCAAAAGCCGCACATTCCCGCATCCCCAGCGCCCCGCCCAGCTCCTCTTTGGAACAAGGGAGGGTGATGTGGGGTACCTGGTATTGTTTCGCCACGGCCTGGGCCTGACTCATGGTGTTTTCCCCGGCGTTCTGGGCCAGCACCATCAGCCGTGCCTTATGGGTGCGGGCGGCATCATAGGCGTTTTCGCCGCCGATGGCCAGGCTGCCCGCTTTTTTCATCAGGCCGATAAAGGCCAAAAGATTATTCTCCATCCTGGGCCCCTTCCTCCATCAGCTGCTGCCGCAGAGTGTCATAGACCTCATCGGGGATCTGGCAATTAAGCGCCCGGGCCAGCGCCCGGCTCTTGATGGCCTTTTCCAGACAGGAGACGCTTTTGCACAGATAGGCGCCCCGGCCGGGGGCCTTGCCCTTGGGGTCATAGACGATATCCCCCTGGGGCGTGCGGGTGATCCGGGCCAGTTGGGGTTTTTCCTTTTGCTGACGGCAGGCCACGCATTGGCGCACCGGGATCTTTTTTGGCATGATACCCTCCTCCTGTCTTCTGTCCCGGGATTTCCCCGGGGGTCTTGCTTTTTATTCTTCCGTTCCTTCGGCCACCGCAGCGGCGTCGGCCAGGGCCTTTTCCAGGGCCTGGGACTGGGGCTTGATGTCGATCTTCCAACCGGTGAGCTTGGCGGCCAGACGGGCGTTCTGCCCTTCCTTGCCGATGGCCAGGGACAGCTGGTCGTCAGGCACCACTACGCTGCAGCTTTTGCCGTCGGCGATGGGGGTGACCAGCAGTACATCTGCCGGAGACAGAGCCTCGGCCACAAACTGCACCGGATCGTCGGAATATTTGATGATGTCGATTTTTTCGCCCTGGAGCTCTTCCACGATGCCGGCCACACGGGAACCACGGGGGCCGACGCAGGCGCCGATGGGGTCCACATTTTCATCGGTGCTGGATACGGCGATCTTGGTGCGGCTGCCCGCTTCCCGGGCGATGGAGTTGATGAGCACAGTGCCGTCGTGGATCTCAGGCACTTCCAGCTCAAACAGCCGCTTGACCAGTCCCGGATGGGTGCGGGAAATGATCATTTGAGGGCCTTTGACGCCCCGGCGCACTTCCACCAGATAGACCTTCAGCCGCTGGCCTTCCCGGATGGTCTCGTTCTTCACCTGCTCGGCCGCAGGAAGGATGGCCTCGGTCTTTTCTCTTCCGGTGCCCAGCTCCAGGATCACCGTGCCGTAGCGGGGATCGATGCGGGTGACGGTGCCGTTGAGAATCTCGTGCTCTTTGGAGGCAAATTCATCGGCCACCATGCCCCGTTCGGCTTCCCGAATGCCCTGGATGATCACCTGTTTTGCCGTCTGGGTGGCAATGCGGCCGAATTTGCTGGCGTCGATGTCGATGCGGATCTCATTGCCCACAGAGGCTTTGGAAGAGTACTGGAGCGCTTCCTCCAGAGAGATCTCGGTGGCCGGATTGAGCACTTCGTCCACCACGGTTTTGACGGCGTGCATGGCGATGGCGCCGGTTTCCGGGTGGATCTCTACAAATACATTATCCAAAGCAGCGCTTTGGGCGTCTTTTTTATAGATGGCCTTGTAGGCGGCGGCCAGAGCCTGGGCGATGCGGTCCAGCATATAATCTTTCTTGATGCCCTTTTCCTTTTCCAGATCGGTCAGGGCCTGCATCAGTTCAGCGTTCATTTCTGCCTTCTCCTTCTTTCCTTCAACCTTTGATGGATGTAAAATCAAAATATTCCCGGCAGCCGGCCACATCCCCCATGGGATAGCAGACCCCGTCCACTGTCAGGGAATCGCCGTCATAGTTTTCCAGAACGCCCACCTTGGTTTTCTGGCCGTCATGGGGCTTATAAAAAGAAAGCTCCACCCGGCGGCCCAGAGCCCACTGGAAGTGTTCCGGCCGGCGCAGCGCCCGCTCCATGCCGGCGGAGGAGACGCAGAGGGTATAGGGGGGCAGGCTGCTATATTCCGGCGCATCCAGCAGAGGGTCGATGGCCCGGCTGACATATTCGCAGTCCTCGATGTCCACACCGCTTTCCTTATCCACCACCACGGTGAGCAGATACCGGGGCCCTTCCTTTTCGAAAGTCACATCCCATAGCGTCAGGCCACGATGGGCCACAGGCTCACGGCACATGGCATTCACCTTTTCCAGCAGCACCTTTGTCTGCATATCCATCCCTCCTATTTTGGTCTTTTCAATAAGAAAGAGTGGGTCACCCCACTCTCAGCGTTACACTCTACGAATAAAACATACATAGTATACCATTCTCCTTTGTCAAAAGCAAGAGCCGCCGGGGGTATTTCCCAAAAAACCACCCTCGTTCACGGTTTTTTCATAGGGGTTTCACAGCTTATTCTTGATTTGAAGCGCTGGAATTTATTATAATAAGAGCAGCAAGGGTTGCTTCTCTTTTTTGGGAAAGCACCTGGAAAGGAGCCGTTCCTTATGGAAAAAATCTGTCCTTACTGCGGACGCACTCTGGCGGAAGGGGAAAGCTGCACCTGTCCTCAGAGTGTTCTGCTGGAACATCAAAAAAAACAGGGGGAAACTGAGGAAAATATGCCCCGGCCGGAACCGGAAGAAAGACCCATTGCCCCCCAGATCGACCCCCAGGCCATGGAGCAGCAGGCCAAAGAGGGAGAGCCTTCCCCTTCCCAGCCGGACGAGCCCAGGGAAGAAAACACCACCCAGGCACCTCCGCCTCCGCCGGGAGTTGACCCTGCCTTTTCCCAGCCGGCGCCCGCTCCCCGGTACCCTTCCCGGCTGACTGTGGCCTTTGAAAACTTTATTCCCTTTTTCAAAGCCTATTTCCGCGCTCCCGCGCAAACGGTGGAGACCGCCTGCCGTCACCATGACCTGCCGCTGGGGGTGCTCTATCTGATCTTGCCCCTGGTTTCCTTTGCTGCCTTTTTTGTGCTGGGGTTGTGCCAGGGATTGCGGGAACTGGCCTATTATCTCAATCAGTTGTCCTCGATGCTGTCCATGGCCAACACTGGCGGCCAGATCACCTTGGATCTGCCACGGGCCATTCTGGGAGGTGTGCTGCTGCCGCTGGGCGTGATGGTGGTCTTTACGCTGGGCCTGTTTTTGCTGGGTAAGGCCGTCAAAGGCGCCATGGATCTGCAAAGTGCATTCCTCACCGTGGTGTTCAGTGCGATTCTGCCTTCCATTTTGCTGATTATCGCCATTCCCCTGCTCTATGTTTCCCTGTGGGCCTCGGCGGCCCTGGCTATGCTGGCCTTCCTCAGCTGGATTCTTCTGATGTTCCATACGGTGCATCATCTGTGCGCTCCCGCCCAGGGCGGCCGCTTTTGCTGGAGCTCCCTTTTGTTCTTCGCCCTTTCTCTGGGGGTGAGCGCCGTTCTTTGCGGCTTCATTCTGGAATTTGCCTTGGAGGCGGTGTCCATCACCAGCCCCTTGTTCCATCAGTTTATGAGCCCCTCCGGCTATCGCACCTACGGTTGGTGATTGATTTCTGTTTTGCCCGAATTTGCGGCGTCTGATTTTCATCAGACGCCGCTTTTTTATGACCCGTAAACAGAGCCAGCCGTTTCACGATAAATGCGGGTCAGGTCTTTCAGCAGCTGTTGATGGGGAAAATCATGGTGATAAAGCAAGTTGGTTTGGCGGATCATGCTCAGATTTTCGATGGGCAGCAGCGTCAGTTTTCCTTTGCGCCATTCATCCATGCAGGCGCTGCGGGCTAGAATAGACACCCCTAGGTCTTTGCGGATCAGGTCCTTGATGGTGGCGATGTTGTCCACTTCCAGCATCACATTGAAATCGGCAATGTTCAGATTCAGGCTTTGAAGGTGGGACTCAAACAGATTGCGGGTGGCCGATGTGGCCGGGCGGAGGATCATTTTTTCCTGGCGCAGATCATCTAGGGTAACCATGCTTTGCTGGGAAAGGGGATTGTGGTTGGACATGACACACACCAGATAATCGGTGTCCAACAGCAGTGCATTGATCCCCGGTTCGGACAGTTTGCCCTCTACCACAGCCAGGTCCAGCTGGAAGTTGGAGAGCATATCATAAAGATTATTTATGGTGTCCGTAATGATCGATATGCTGACGCCGGGGTGTTCGCTTCCATATTTGGCCAGGACTTCTGTCATCCGGTTGCTTTCGGCGGTGTGGGTGATGCCCACCCGCAGCCGGGTGACCTGCCGGGGAAGATCTTCCAGGCGCCGGCGCATATGTTGATAAAGAGCCTGGATGCGTTTGGCGTAGCGCAATACGATTTCCCCTTCTGGTGTCAGCTGTAACGGCCCTTTTCGCCGGCGATAGAAGATTTTCACACCCAATTCTTTTTCCAACAGGTCGATGTGGTGGCTGATGGCAGGCTGGGTGAGAGAGAGACAGGCGGCGGCCTGCGTGAAACTGCCCTTCTCATAAACCGTCAGCAATGTTTCCAATTTCGGGTCCAGCATAGGCCTCCTCCTCTCTGAATATCAAAAAAATTGATGAAATCCAAAAGAAATATAATTTGAATTTATCTTTTGTGCAGTTTATCATAAACATACTCAAATAGCAAGACGAATTTGATTGGTTTTCACGATGAATGTGAAAGGAGGGGCAAAAATGAGAACATGGTTTCTGTCCCTGGGGAGAGAGACACAGATCCTGCTGTCATTGGGGATCATTTTGGTCTGCGGTTTTTTGGCCACACGGATCACGAAAAAGCTGCGTCTGCCCAATGTGAGCGGATATATTGTGGCCGGTATTCTTATCGGGCCTGGGGTGTTGGGGCTGATTCCGGCTTCTTTGGTGGAGCAGATGGATTTTGTCAGCGACATTGCTCTGGCCTTTATCGCCTTTGGCGTGGGACGGTTTTTTCAAAAGGAGACATTGGCTCAAACAGGGCTTTCGGTTGTGCTGATCACCGTTCTGGAAGCGCTGGCCGCAGGGTGTGCGGTTTTTGCGGCCATGTATTGGGGATTTCATCTGGATGGGGAGCTTTCCCTGCTGTTGGGGGCCATCGCCACGGCCACAGCCCCAGCCAGCACCGTTATGACAATTCATCAGTACCGGGCCAAGGGGGAATTTGTCAACACCCTTTTGCAGGTGGTAGCCCTGGACGATGTGGTCTGTCTGTTGGTTTTTTCCATTGTGGCGGCCGGGGTCAATGGCAGAGATACGGGCAGCTTTTCCTGGAAAGGGATGCTGCTGCCCATTTTGTATAACCTGGTCTTTTTGGCGGCAGGCGGGTTGTTCGGTCTGGGGCTCAGCCGGGTGCTCACTCCCAGCCGCAGCCGGGATAACCGGCTCATTCTCACAACGGCGCTGCTTTTGGCGCTCTCCGGGCTATGCACCATTTTTGATGTGTCTCCCCTGCTCAGCTGCATGGTGTTTGGAGCGGTGTATATCAATCGCACCCAGGACAAAAAGCTGTTTCGCCAGGTGGATAAATTCACGCCCCCCATTATGCTGCTGTTTTTTGTGGTATCCGGGATGTCGCTGGATGTGAAGCTGCTGGCCGGATTCGGTTTGGTGGGCATCGGCTATTTCCTGGTGCGCATTGCGGGCAAATACCTGGGCGCCTGGTTGGGATGTGCGCTCACCCATCGGGAGGAAAAGATCCGCACCTATCTGGGAGCTGCTTTGGTGCCCCAGGCCGGGGTGGCCATTGGCCTGGCATATCTTTCCCAGCGGATCCTGCCGGAGCGCATTGGGTCTTTGCTGATGAGCATCATCCTGGCTTCGTCGGTGCTTTATGAGCTCATCGGCCCGGCGTGTGCCAAGTTTGCCTTGTTCCGTTCGGGAGCCATCCCGCCGGAAAAGAAGGAAAAGGAAAAAAACACATCATCAAAAAAGAAGGAAAAAGCGGGAACTTTTTCACAGGCTTCTTCGTCCAAAGGCCAGAAAACAATTCCTGGAACGAGGAGGACCACAGATGAAACGATGGACATGGCTTATGGCGCTGATGCTGGCGCTGATGATCCCTTTGCAGGGGTGCACCTCCAATCCGCCCAAAGATGAGGGAGAGGAGCAAAACCAGCAGGAGCAGCAGAAAGAGGAGCAGGAGAAGGACGAAGAGGAAAAGCCCGAGGAAGACAAGGAGCCGGAAGACACCCAGGCCCCCGCAGATGAGCAGGAAGACAAAGACACCGACGGCGACACACCGGTGTCCAATCAGAACCAAAGCAACACTTCTTCGGAAAAACCCTCTACTTCTACCCAAAAGCCCCAGGGCGGCGGCAGTTCTTCCAGCCAGGGCAGCAGCAACACAAGCCAGGGTGGCGGAAGCAAACCCTCTCAGGGCGGCGGAAATCAGTCCCAGCAGCCTCAGCAGCCCCAAGAGCCGCAGCAGCCGGAGGAGAAGCCCCAGCCTGCTCTGACCGCCAGTCAGGTGGTTTCCAACCTGCTGAGCCAGCATTCCATGGGCGATCTGACCGATTATAACGGTATGGTGGGTACCCTCTACGGCGGCATCGATCTGTCCCAGATGGAGAGCTACTGTGTCAAAGGCCCGGCCATGGGAACCACAGCCAGCGAGATCGCCGTGTTTCAGGTGAAGGCTGGCGGCAGCACCGCCAGCGTGGAAAAAGCCCTGCGCCAGCGGGCCGACGATGTAGCCCGCACCTTTGAGCAATACGATCCGGCCCAGTATGAGATTGCGAAAAAAGCCGTGGTGCGCACCAAGGGCAATTATGTGTGCATGGTCATCGGCAGCAATGCCTCGGCCATTGCATCCAGTTTTGAAAAGATGGTATAAGCGCCAGAAGGCGTGTCCCACATGGGGCACGCCTTTTTTCTTGCCCATTTCCTCCCGGTAAAAAAAGTGGTATAATATCAACAGTTGCCGCACATGTGCGGCAGGATACTGTGTATTCAGTCGTTTTGTTCACAAAACGACTGCTGTTGATGTTACACCATAGCCAAAATTGGCAAAGCCGATTTTACGCCGCATTGGCGGCGTGCAAGCCTGCCTGGACTTGCAGCTATGGTATAATAACCGCAGAGCAGTTATTATACCGGATCTTGCGGCCGTTTTCTCGTCCCCTTTTGGGGACAACCGAAAACATGGCCAATATACCATGTCGCATCGCTCCATGGTATAAGAAACAATCATATCCCCCAGAAGAAACAGGGCCCAAGGCCCGGACAGCAGAAAAGGAGAGATGGTCTATGAAGATGAAAAAACTGGGGCGCACCGGCCTGATGGTTACCGAAAATTCCTTCGGCGCCCTGCCCATCCAGCGCATCGATCAGAAGAGCGCTGTGGAGCTTTTACACATGGCCTATAACGCCGGTATCAATTATTATGATACCGCCCGGGCCTATACCGACAGCGAGGAAAAGCTGGGCGCGGCCTTCCATGACCGCCGCAGCTCCATTGTGATTTCCACCAAGAGCCAGGGCAAGACCAAGCAGCAGGTGCTGGACGATCTGGACACCAGCTTGAAAAACCTGCGCACCGATTATGTGGATATCCTCCAGCTGCACAACATCGCTTCCCTCCCCGATCCCCAGGACCCCGACGGCATCCACGCCGCTTTGGAGGAGGCACGGAAACAGGGCAAGTGCCGTTTTATCGGCATCACTTCCCACCGCCGTCCGGTGGCCGAAGCGGCGGCCAAGAGCGGCCTGTATGACACCGTTCAGTTCCCCGTATCCCACATTTCTCCTCAGGAGGACATCGACCTCATCGATCTGTGCGGCAAGCTGGATGTGGGCTTTATCGCCATGAAGGCTCTGTCCGGCGGCCTGATCACCTGTGCCCAGGCGGCCTATGCTTTCTTCCAGCAGATTCCCAACGCTGTGCCCATCTGGGGCATCCAGAAAAAAGAGGAATTGCAGCAATTTTTGGATTGCGCCCAGCAGGGGATCACCATGACCCCCGAGCTTCAGGCCGTCATCGAAAAGGACCGGAAGGAGCTGGCCGGAAACTTCTGCCGTGGCTGTGGCTATTGTATGCCCTGCCGGGAAGGCATCCAGATCAACACCATCGCCCGTCTGCCTCAGCTGCTGCGCCGTTCTCCCTGGCAGCAGTACATGACCGAGGAATGGTGCAAGGAGATGGAAAAGGTGGAAAACTGCCGCCGCTGCGGCGCTTGTGAAAGCAAGTGCCCCTATGGCCTCAACTGCACTCAGCTGCTGCGAGAAAGCCTGGAAGATTGGAAGCAGTTCCGCAAGGAAAAGGGCTACACCGATCACATTGATTGATATTTTAAAAAATAATTACAGATAGTATATAGCCCCTTGGCGTGTTTGTGCCAAGGGGCTGTTTTTATCGGCGGATACAATAGGAAAGATGGGGAGAGTCCACTCCCTGGTCCTGTGCATCGCCCCACAGGGGCAAAGACTGATTACCCTGCATCAGCAGCAGATCGTCTCCTTGAGTAGCGATGGTGAAAAAGCCAACGGAGCCGTTTTGGGATACGGCCTGCACCGTGGGAGTTTCACGATTTTCCCCGAAGGAGAACATGGCAAAATCACAGGAATAGATGTTGAAATATTCCACCTTATCTTCTTCCAAGGCGGTCAGAGCGAAGGTGAACACCCCGGAAGTGGGGCCATAGCACAGGTAGCAGGCTTCTTTGGTGCCGTCCCCATCCACATCCAGAAGAGCCTGGTCCATATAGGGTGTCGAGGTTTCAGGGACAAACAGACTGCCGTCGGGCACGGCGGAGGAAAGGGCTGCCCCAGGAGAATAGCGGAATTCCGGCATGGGATCGGAGCTTTCCGCCTGGAAAACAAATCCGCCCTGCTGCCGCAGGAAGCGGTAGGCAGTTCCCTGGGTGCTTTCCAGTGTGATTGCACCCCCCTGCTCCTGGTAGCGGCCGGTGTAAAGGGCAGAGGACAAAAAGCTGGGGGAAAAGGTGAATTCTTTGGTGTCCGGGAAGAGAGTCAGACGGGCGGTGTCCTGGGAAGAGGAAAAGACATACTGTTCCCTAGAACGGGACAAAGCGGCGGAATCTTCCGGGCTTTGGGCGTCCTGAGGTGCGGTAAACAGACATAGGGCGGCCAGCAGACAGGCAGTGCCCCCCAGAAAGGCCCAGCGAACAGTGGGCTTTTGGTAATGAAGAGCCTGCCGGATGCGGCTTTTCAAAGAGTTTTCCCCAAAAGCCAGCGCACAGGGGGCGGTGAATTTCCCCGGAACACTGCACCGGATCAGGGCCTGGCAGTATCCCTTTTTGTGCTCTGTTCCCAGTTTATCCAGCACCCGCTGATCGCAGAAAAACTCCAGATCTCGGCAAAAAAGCAGATAGGCAAACCACAGCACCGGATTGAACCAATGGACGGCCAGAAGGAAAAAGGCCAGCAGCTTCCACACATGGTCCAGCTGCTTCAGATGGGTCTGCTCATGGGCCACCACATAGGGAATGTCCTGGGTTGAGAGGGACGAGGGAAGATAGATTTTCGGACAGAACAGTCCCAGCAGGAAGGGGGACGGCAGATGGTCACACAGCCAGATGTTGTCTTTCCAAACTACGCTTTCCCCCAGTTTGCGCCGGAGAGCCAGGAGTGAAAAAAGAGTGTAGCTGGCCATCACGCCCAATCCGGCCAGCCACAGGAAAAAGGCGGCAGTCATGGGGGAAAAGGCAGTTTTTTCTGTGTTTTCTGTGGCAGACGGCACATCAAAGGTCACATCCGGGATGCCATTGACATTTTCCGGGGAAAAGGGCGAAGGTTGGGATGCGGCCTCTTCCCTTTCCGATGCGGCCCAAGGGGATGGGGCCAGCGCAAAAGGAAGCTCCAGAGTAAATGGGCACAGCAGCCGCAGGGCCACGAAAGCCCATAGCAGCAGAGTGCACCAACGGGGCGCTTTTTTGAGAAAAAGGCGCAGAGCCATCGCCACCAGAGCTGCCCCAGCTCCAGTCAGGCTGATGGAAAGCAGCTGGGAGAAAAAGGATGCCATTTTTATCCCTCCTGGTATTCATCCACCATACGGCGCAGGCACTCCACCTCCTCCGGGGTCAGGCTCTTCCGGGAAGAGAAGGCGGCCAGAAAGGCGGGAAGAGAGCCTTGGAAGGTGTCCTCCACAAATTTTTCGCTTTGGGCGGCATAAAACTCATCCCGGGACATGAGGGAGGTCACCGTCCCCTTTTGGTTTTGGAAGATCCCCTTTTCGCACAAACGCCGCAGCACTGTGAAAGAGGTGCTCTTTTTCCAGCCCAGCAGCCGCAGGCTCTCCTGGGCCAGTTGGCCGGAGGAAATCGGCTCGTTGTTCCAGATGATATCGGCGAAACGGGACTCGATGGCCCCCATGGTGAGGTCGGGCATAGATAAAACCTCCTTGGTCTACATTGTGTAACTTTAGTTTACCATGTGTAGACCGCGCTGTCAAGAAAAAAGCCGCCCACAAAAGGGCGGCTTTGAACTACTCTACATAGTCCCACAGGTTGTCAAAATCCATCTTTTTATAGATGTCGGTGGTGCGCACGCTGGCTTCCTCGGTCCATTCCTCCAGAAGCTCATTGAACTGCACATCCCGGGCCTCCTGCAAAATGGCCTCCTGGTTGTCGTCATAATAGGTCACCGCCAGGGGCAGACGCTTGACGATGTAATAACCATCGGTGCCCACCAGCACGCCGGTGATTTCCCCTTCTTCCAGATCAAAAACCGTTTCAAACTGGGGCGAGTTTTCACACTGGGAAGCCGTCATGACGATGCCCTGGATGTTTTCCGTCATATAGGGGTCGTCGTTGTAAAGGGCCACCATCTGGGTGAAGTCGGCGCCGGGCACCTGGGCCTGTTCCAAAATAGTCTGGGCCCGGTCCATACCCCGCTCAGGAGCGGAGGAAAAGCCCAGGCGAATGTATTGAACAGTGGCGTAGTTTTCCGAGAAAAACTGCCGCAGATCCACATCGGAGAAGGAATATTCCCCTCCCTCCCCTACCATGTGATCGTAGAGCTTGTCATAGTAAAGGGTGTTTTCCTGGAATTTGTCATAAACCCGGTCGGCCATGGCCGACTGGCGCAGGTACTTCAGATATCCTGCCGTGCCTCCCTGGGCTTCGATCAGCTCGTCTTTATTCTGCTTCAGCTCTTCCTTTTCCTCTTTGGAAAGATCCAGGCCCAGCTTGTCGCATTGCTGCCGCACGATTTCAGCGGTGACGATCTGCTCCAAAGCGGCTTCCTTGGCTTCCTCCAGGGAGGGGTCGGCGTCCTCCTCTTCGGTGCTGCCGTCCTGGGATTGCAGGTTGAGGCGGTTGTATTCCAGATAAAAAGCCAGCTCAGCGGCATCCACCTTGTTTTTCCCCACCACAATGGCGGTGGGGCTGGGAGAGCAGCCTCCCAAAAGGCAGAGCGCCACAAGACAGCACAGAATATTCCGGTATTTCTTCATTTTTTATCCTCCGTGGGGCTGTTTTTCTCTATGGTATCACGGTTTTGCTCTTGATATAGCTCGAAAAAGGACGAGACCACCTTTTTGGCCTCTTCCAGGGGATTCTGGGTTTTGCCCATCATCAGGGACAGATAGGGGGCGGCCCCGGCGGAAAGCAGCATCCGTCCCTTGAAGGAAGGATGGGAGCAAAGGATGCCGGCGATGGCAATGTCCCGGGGCGAGAAAGAGAACATCAACCGACCGTCCCGCTGGTTGATCTCGCTGATGCCGCACTGACCGGCATGGGCCCGGAGCAGAGCGATCTCCAACAGGTTCATGGCCTGCTTGGGCACATCCCCGTACCGGTCCAGCATCTCATCCACCATATCGTCGTAATCGTCCCGGCTGCGGATGAGGGCGATGCGCCGGTAAAGATCCACCCGCTGGCCGGAATCGGGCACATAGTTCTGGGGCAGAGAGGCGCTAACCAATAGGTCTGCGCTGCATTCGGTGTAAGCCGGACGGGTCTGGCCTCCGGCCTCGGCCACTGCCTCTTCCAGCAGTTTCAGATAAAGGTCGTAGCCCACCGACAGCATATGGCCGCTTTGCTCGGCTCCCAGTACATTGCCTGCGCCCCGGATCTCCAGATCCCGCATGGCGATCTTGAAGCCGGAACCGAACTCGGCAAATTCCCGGATGGCCGAAAGCCGCTTCTGGGAGATCTCTGACAGCACCTTTCCCCGCCGG
>OGGQ01003837.1_pt1 | contig 13432 bp, 8 predicted proteins | sample 1571191 | NCBI WGS metagenome assembly OGGQ01 (sample SAMEA2582061, study PRJEB24529) | metagenome | biome: Human gut stool | place: China | collected 2011
AAAGATGGTAAATATTACTATCTTTTAGAAGATGGATCACATAAGAAAAACTTTGCCATTACTGTAAATGGTCAGGTCCTTTATTTTGATGAGAATGGTGTCCTTTCAAGCACATCAACTTATTCATTCACACAAGAAACAACAAATCTTGTCACTGATTTTACTAAAAACAATGCTGCTTACGATTCAACAAAAGCAAGCTTTGAACTTGTTGATGGTTATTTGACAGCTGATAGTTGGTACCGTCCAAAAGAAATCCTTGAAGCAGGAACAACTTGGAAAGCGTCAACTGAAAAAGATTTTCGCCCACTTTTGATGTCTTGGTGGCCTGATAAGGATACTCAAGTAGCTTACTTGAACTACATGACTAAGGCTCTTAGCAATGGTGAAGAAACAAAAGATGTCTTTACGATTGAAAATTCTCAAGCTAGCTTGAATGCCGCTGCTCAAATCATTCAACGTAAGATTGAGGTTAAGATTGCTGCTAATAAGTCAACAGACTGGTTGCGTCAGTCAATCGAGGCCTTTGTTAAAGACCAAGATAAATGGGACATTAACTCTGAATCTCCAGGTAAAGAACACTTCCAAAAAGGGGCTCTCCTCTTTGTTAATAGTGATTTAACGAAGTGGGCTAACTCAGACTACCGTAAACTTGACCAAACGGCAACAAGTCGTTTGGCAAACGATAAGATCAAGAGTGGTAGTGATGCTGGTTATGAGTTCTTGCTATCAAGCGATATCGACAACTCAAACCCAATTGTGCAAGCTGAAATGCTTAACCAATTGTATTACTTCATGAACTGGGGACAAATCGTCTTTGGTGACAAGGACAAAGATGCTCACTTTGATGGTATCCGTGTTGATGCTGTGGACAATGTCAGCATCGATATGCTTCAATTAGTGTCTTCATACATGAAGGCTGCTTACAAGGTCAATGAGTCTGAAGCACGTGCCCTTGCTAATATCTCAATTCTTGAAGCTTGGTCTCAAAACGACCCATATTATGTGGACGAACATAATACAGCTGCCCTTTCTATGGATAATGGTCTCCGTTTGTCTATTGTTCATGGATTGACTCGTCCAGTAACTAATAAAGGTACAGGTGCTCGTAATGCATCAATGAAGGACCTTATTAACGGTGGTTATTTCGGTCTTTCAAACCGTGCGGAAGTTACATCATATGATCAACTTGGTTTTGCAACCTATCTCTTTGTTCGTGCACACGACTCAGAAGTTCAAACGGTTATCGCAGACATTATCAGTAAGAAAATTGATCCTACAACAGATGGTTTCACATTCACATTAGACCAATTGAAACAGGCTTTCGACATTTATAATGCGGATATGTTGAAAGTTGATAAGGAATATACGCATTCAAATATTCCTGGAGCTTATGCTTTGATGCTTCAAACAATGGGTGCAGCAACACGTGTTTATTATGGAGACTTGTATACTGATAATGGTCAGTACATGGCTAAGAAATCACCATACTTTGATCAAATCACAACTCTTCTTAAAGCGCGTCCTAAATATGTAGCTGGTGGACAAACATCTTATATCCACAATCTTGCTGGAGATGGCGTATCGTCTGCTAAAGACAATAAAGAAGTTTTGGTTTCTGTCCGTTATGGTCAAGATTTGATGTCTAAGACTGATACAGAAGGTGGAAAATACGGTCGTAATTCTGGTATGTTGACCCTCATTGCTAATAACCCAGATTTGAAATTAGCAGATGGTGAAACAATTACTGTAAATATGGGTGCAGCCCACAAGAACCAAGCCTACCGTCCACTCTTGCTTGGTACGGATAAAGGTATCGTGTCCTCATTGAATGATTCAGATACTAAGATTGTTAAATACACAGATGCACAAGGAAATCTTGTCTTCACAGCTGATGAAATCAAAGGCTTTAAGACTGTTGATATGAGTGGTTACCTTTCAGTTTGGGTACCAGTAGGTGCGACTGACGATCAAAACGTTCTTGCCAAACCATCAACAAAAGCCTACAAAGAAGGGGATAAGGTTTATAGCTCTTCTGCAGCACTTGAAGCACAAGTGATTTACGAAGGTTTCTCAAACTTCCAAGACTTTGTCAAAGAGGATAGTCAATATACTAACAAATTGATTGCAGCTAACGCAGACCTCTTCAAGTCATGGGGTATTACGTCATTTGAGATTGCACCTCAATATGTCTCATCTAAGGATGGCACTTTCCTTGATTCTATTATTGAAAATGGTTATGCCTTCACAGACCGTTACGACTTTGCCATGAGCAAAAACAATAAATATGGTTCAAAAGAAGATCTTCGTGATGCCCTCAAGGCTCTTCACAAACAAGGTATTCAAGTCATTGCTGACTGGGTTCCAGACCAATTGTATACTCTCCCAGGTAAAGAAGTAGTGACAGCTACTCGTACAGATACGCATGGTAAGGTGCTTGATGATACTAGCTTGGTTAATAAGCTCTATGTGACAAATACCAAGTCATCAGGAAATGATTTCCAAGCACAGTATGGTGGGGCCTTCCTCGACAAACTTCAAAAACTTTATCCAGAAATCTTCAAAGAAGTTATGGAAGCGTCAGGTAAGACAATTGATCCATCTGTGAAGATTAAACAATGGGAAGCTAAGTACTTTAACGGTACAAACATCCAAAAACGTGGTTCAGACTACGTTCTCAGCGATGGTAAATTGTACTTCACTGTTAACGATAAAGGTACCTTCCTTCCAGCTGCCTTGACTGGTGATACAAAAGCTAAAACTGGATTTGCTTATGATGGTACAGGGGTAACTTATTATACAACATCTGGTACTCAAGCTAAGAGTCAATTTGTGACATATAATGGCAAACAGTACTACTTTAACGATAAGGGTTACCTTGTAACTGGTGAACAAGCTATCGACGGTTCAAACTATTTCTTCTTGCCAAATGGTGTTATGTTTACTGATGGTGTTATTAAAAATGCCAAAGGTCAATCATTGGTTTATGGTAAGTCAGGTAAATTGACGACTCAAACTGGTTGGAAAGAAGTTACTGTTAAAGATGATAGTGGTAAGGAAGAGAAATTCTACCAATACTTCTTCAAAGGTGGCATCATGGCTACTGGTTTGACTGAAGTAGAAGGTAAGGAAAAATACTTCTATGACAATGGTTACCAAGCTAAAGGCATCTTCATTCCTACAAAAGACGGCCACTTGATGTTCTTCTGTGGCGATTCAGGTGAACGTAAGTACTCAGGCTTCTTTGAACAAGATGGTAACTGGTACTACGCTAATGATAAGGGCTATGTTGCCACTGGATTTACTAAGGTAGGTAAACAAAACCTTTACTTCAATGAAAAAGGTGTTCAAGTTAAGAATCGCTTCTTCCAAGTTGGTGATGCCACTTACTATGCAAATAACGAAGGTGATGTTCTTCGTGGTGCGCAAACCATCAATGGTGACGAGCTCTACTTTGATGAGTCAGGTAAACAAGTTAAAGGTGAGTTTGTGAACAATCCTGATGGTACGACTTCATACTACGATGCCATTACAGGTGTGAAACTTGTGGATACATCACTAGTAGTTAATGGTCAAACCTTTAATATCGATGCTAAGGGTGTTGTGACTAAGGCACATACACCAGGCTTCTATACTACTGGGGACAACAACTGGTTCTATGCAGACTCACATGGACGTAATGTCACAGGTGCTCAGGTCATCAATGGTCAACACCTCTACTTTGATGCAAATGGTCGTCAAGTTAAGGGTGGCTTCGTAACGAACACTGACGGTAGTCGTTCATTCTACCATTGGAATACTGGTGATAAATTGGTATCAACCTTCTTCACTACCGGTCATGATAGATGGTATTATGCTGATGATAAGGGAAATGTCGTTACAGGAGCTCAAGTGATTAACGGTCAAAAACTCTTCTTTGCTACTGATGGTAAACAGGTTAAAGGTGACTTTGCAACAAATGCGAATGGCAGCCGTTCATACTACCATGGAGCTACTGGTAATAAGTTAGTCTCAACCTTCTTCACTACTGGAGACAACAACTGGTACTATGCTGATGCCAAAGGTGAACTTGTTGTTGGCGAACAGACGATCAACGGCCAAAACCTTTACTTTGACCAAACTGGTAAGCAAGTGAAAGGTGCAACAGCTGCGAATCCTGATGGCTCAATCTCTTACTATGATGTTCATACAGGGGAAAAGGCTATTAATCGTTGGGTTAAAATTCCTTCAGGGCAATGGGTATACTTTAACGCTCAAGGAAAAGGCTACGTGTCAAATTAAGATTAATGAATGAAAGAAGTCAATCACTTTTTGTGGTTGCTTTTTTCGTAAAAAATTGTCAAACTTTTATACATTCAGGTCATTTGTCTGGCCAAAAAGTGGTATAATAACTCTTGCTAAATCTTTATTTTGGAGTACACATGGCTAAGTCAAAAAATACTATTGAAAGTCGGATAGATTACTCGATTCTCTTGCCAGTCCTTATTCTACTACTGGTTGGTCTGGTCTCGGTATTTATCGCGACAAATTTTGATTACCCAAAGAATCTTGTGCAAGTCATGTCTCAGCAAGTACTATGGATTTTTCTAGGTTCAGTACTTGCTTTTGTTGTCATGTTATTTAATACAGAGTTTCTTTGGAAGGCAACCCCCTGGCTCTATATTTTTGGCCTGGGACTTATGGTTCTACCTCTCGTTTTCTATTCACCTGCTTTGGTTGCCTCGACAGGGGCAAAAAACTGGGTCAGCATTGGATCAGTCACCCTTTTCCAACCATCAGAATTTATGAAGATATCCTACATCCTTTTTCTTTCGAGAATAGGTGTTTGGGCTAAACAAGGAAAGGAAGTAACTGAACTTCAAGATGACTGGTTGCTACTTTTCCAATATGTAGCGGTCACGCTTCCTGTCCTAGGTTTACTGGTTCTTCAAGGTGATATGGGGACAGCCTTAGTCTTCCTCGCTATTTTAGCAGGTATAATAGTTGTTTCGGGGATATCCTGGCGTATTATCTTGCCGGTAGTTCTAGCTTTTGCAGTGGGATTAGGCTTGTTTGTAATGGTATTTACCACAGATTGGGGTAAGGAAGCTATGCTCAAGATGGGGGTACAAACCTACCAGATTAACCGTATCTCAGCTTGGTTGGATCCCTTCACCTATGCAGATGGTATCGCCTTTCAACAGACACAAGGCATGATTTCAATTGGTACTGGTGGAATTTACGGTAAAGGTTTTAATCACCTGGATTTGAACGTACCTGTTCGTGAGAGTGATATGATTTTCACAGTTATTGCGGAAGATTTTGGTTTGGTAGGTGGTGGATTGGTTCTTCTAACCTATCTCTTCCTCATTTACCGCATGTTGCGAGTGACGTTTAAGTCTAACAATCGTTTCTATACCTTTATTTCGACAGGTTTTATCATGATGATTGTCTTCCATATTTTTGAAAATATTGGGGCAGCAGTGGGAATTCTTCCTTTGACAGGTATTCCTTTGCCCTTTATTTCACAAGGGGGATCATCGCTCATCTCTAACTTGATTGGTGTTGGTTTGGTGCTTTCAATGGCTTATCAAACCAACCTCAACGAAGAAAATAAAATTCTCTTGGCTATGTCTCGCCGTATGCGTACGTCTGGAACTAGTCAAGTGAAACCTATTTCTAAGAGTAAGTCTAAGAAAAACAAGCCTTCGAAGAGTGTTACTATGGCCACTCAAGAATTGGGCAAGGCTAAAGATAAGGTTGATAAGGCCACTGAGAAAATGCGTCAAACCATTTCTCAAAATACGCCAAGCATTCATCAAGGGAAGCGTCGTAAGGGTTCGAAAAAGAAACCGACACGTAAACATTAAGAAGAAGCAAGTTGGTTAATCCAACTTGTTTTTCTTTGAAAAAAATTAAGGTCTGTGACCTTTTCTTTGCTCCTGCCTGTGGTATAATAGAAGCTGACTATTTTGAAAAGGGGTTTGCTATGATAGAGACAGCCAAACAGCAAGAACGTGCTATTTTAGTAGGTGTTGAATTGCAAGAAACAGAGCATTTTGACATGTCAATGGAGGAACTTGCCAGTCTTGCCAAAACTGCAGGAGCAGAGGTTGTAGCTAGCTATACCCAAAAACGTGAACGCTATGATAGTAAGTCTTTCGTGGGTTCAGGAAAATTAGAAGAAATCAAGGCCATGGTGGATGCGGATGAGATTAGCACTGTCATCGTCAATAACCGTTTAACGCCTCGTCAAAATACAAATCTTGAAGCAGCATTTGGCGTAAAAGTTATTGATCGTATGCAATTAATTTTGGATATCTTTGCCATGAGGGCTAGAAGCCATGAAGGAAAACTTCAGGTTCACTTAGCTCAACTAAAATACATGTTGCCCCGTTTAGCTGGTCAAGGGATTATGCTCAGCCGTCAGGCAGGGGGCATTGGTAGCCGTGGACCTGGTGAAAGTCAGTTGGAGCTCAATCGTCGTTCGATTCGTAACCAGATTGCTGATATTGAACGCCAGTTAAAGGTTGTTGAGAAGAACCGAGAAACCATTCGCGAAAAGCGTGTTGATTCAACTACCTTTAAAATTGGTTTGATTGGTTATACCAATGCTGGGAAATCAACGATCATGAACCTTATGACGGATGATAAGCAATATGAGGCTAATGAACTTTTTGCGACCTTGGATGCAACGACTAAGAAAATTTACTTAAAGGATCAGTTTCAAGTGACCTTGACAGATACGGTTGGTTTTATCCAGGACTTGCCAACAGAACTGGTTGCTGCCTTTAAGTCAACACTTGAAGAAAGTCGTAATGTGGACCTTCTTTTGCATGTCATTGATGCGAGTGATCCTAATCACGAAGAACATGAGAAGGTGGTCTTAGACATTCTCAAAGACTTAGACATGACTGATATCCCTCGCCTAGCAATCTACAATAAGATGGATGTAGCTGATAACCTAGTAGCAACAGTCTTTCCTAATGTTCGTCTCTCAGCACGTGACAAGGGAAGTCGTGAGGCCCTCAGAAGACTCTTGATTGACGAAATTCAACAGATTTTTGAACCTTTTAGTATTAAGGTTCATCAGGATCAAGCGTATAAACTTTATCAGTTGAGTCAATTAGCCTTGCTAGATAGCTATACTTTTGAGACAGAAGTAGAAGAAATTACAGGTTATATTTCACCGAAAAATAAATGGAAATTGGAAGAATTTTATGACTGATTATATGGATTTAGCTTTAAAATATGGTGGTTTTACAAGTTTAGATAAGGTCTATTTGAAAAATACCTTGTCAGACCTTTCGGACAGTCAAAAATTGGCCTTCATTACGCCACCACCAAGCGTGATTAATGCTTATTTTGCAGAGATTTACCAAAAACAATCTCCTGAAGCAGCGACGGATTACTACTTGGACCTTTCAAAAGAGTTGAACCTCTTTAACCCTGCACCATCTTTTGATGAGCGCAAGCCATTTATTCGCCTCAATTTGTCAGGAAAATCCTATGGATTTTGCTATGAAAATGCTGATGATGTGGCTTTAGTCTTTGCCGAGCATTTAGAGGTTCCAACGGCCAGTATTTTGTTTGAGCTTGCTCAAGTTTTTCCGCAGTATAAGGTTTATCTTGAAGGCACTCAAATTAAGATGACCAAGGTTGATTTTGACGAAGAAGTATTGGAAGAATTAACACCTGAGACCCAGTTACTTAGTCGTGTAACTAAGTTGAAGGGGAATGTCATTAAGTTGGCTAGCTTCAATCAAGATGAATTAGTGGAACTTTTGTCTCAATATAAAGGGCAAACCGTTTATTATGGCTTTGCTCAGCGTGAATGCCTGGCTTATATTGTCCAGAAATAAGAAGAACGATAGATAGAAAGTATAGGAAGTCATGGAATTACAATTTTTAGGGACGGGTGCCGGGCAGCCCTCCAAGGCCCGTAACGTGTCGAGTCTGGTTCTGAAGTTACTCGATGAAATCAATGAGGTCTGGATGTTTGACTGTGGAGAAGGTACCCAACGTCAGATTTTAGAAACAACAATCAAACCTCGTAAAGTTAAAAAAATCTTTATTACACATATGCACGGGGACCATATCTTCGGTCTACCTGGTTTCTTGGCTAGTCGTTCCTTCCAATCTAGCGAAGAACAAACGGACCTTGAAGTTTATGGTCCAGTTGGTATTAAACAATACGTCATGACTAGCCTTCGCACCTCGGGGACACGTTTACCTTACCATGTGCATTTTAAGGAAATTGATGAGCATAAGCTTGGCTTGGTTATGGAAAATGACAAGTTCGCTGTTTATGCAGATAAGTTGGATCATACCATTTTTTGTATTGGTTACCGTGTGGTTCAAAAGGATCTTGAAGGAACCTTGGATGCTGAGGCCCTTAAAGCAGCAGGTGTACCATTTGGTCCGCTTTTTGGTCAAATTAAGAATGGTCAAGATGTGGTTCTTGAAGATGGAACGAAAATCATTGCCAAGGACTTTATTTCCGCACCTAAGAAAGGTAAGGTTATCACTATCTTAGGTGACACTCGTAAGACGAATGCCAGTGTTCGTCTTGGCTTGGGAGCAGATGTCTTGGTGCACGAGTATACTTATGGTAAAGGTGACGAAAAAATTGCCAAGAGCCATGGGCATTCAACCAACATGCAAGCAGCACAGGTCGCTAAAGATGCGTCAGCTAAACGTCTTCTTCTAAATCACGTATCAGCACGTTTCTTAGGGCGTGATATCGGTAAGATGGCAGCAGATGCTAAAACAATTTTCGAAAACACCCACATCGTTCGTGACCTGGAAGAGGTAGAGATTTAATGGCTAAACAACGTATTATCGCTATTACTGGTGCTTCAGGAGGGCTTGCACAAGAAATTGTCAAGCAGCTCTCACCCAGTGATGGGATTATTCTCTTAGGACGAGACAAGGACAAACTTGAGAAATGTTATCGCCATGTTGAAAATAAAACTTGCCTTGCCATTGACCTTAGAGACGACAGTGCCATTAAAGAAATGGTCGATTATCTCTATCAACGATTTGGACGTATTGATGTCTTTATCAATAATGCTGGTTTCGGTGAATTCAAGTCTTATGATCATTACACTAGCCAAGAGGTCCGTGATATGTTTGATATCAATACCTTTGCGACGATGACCTTTTCACGTCTGGTAGCAGAGAAAATGGTCGAGCAAGGCCATGGGCATCTCATCAATATTGCCAGTATGGCGGGGAAAATTGCGACAGCCAACTCAAGTGTCTATGCAGCGACAAAGTTTGCGGTAATTGGCTTCTCAGATGCCCTTCGTCTAGAGCTGGCTGATAAGGGAATCTATGTAACAACAGTCAATCCTGGTCCAATTGAGACAAGTTTCTTTGACCAAGCTGATCCCTCTGGAGCTTATCTTGAGAGTGTTAAAAAGTTTGTCCTCAGTCCTAAATACGTGGCTAAAAAGATTGTCCGTATTCTGGGTAAAAACAAACGTGAAGTTAACTTGCCACGACTATTAGCGGTTGCGCACAAAGGATATACGCTATTTCCACGCATCTCGGACAAACTAGCTACCAATGTGTTTAACTACAAATAGGAGGATACTAGATGGCCGCAAATATCCAAGCGTATTTAGAGAATCTCAAGCAACCCTGGGGTCAAATCTATTATGATATTCTTTTTGACCAATTACAGGATATCAAGGGTAAGCGAGTTCTTGATTTTGGCAGTGGCTTTGGCCTTGTGGCCAACCACTTGGCTCAAGAAAATCAAGTTCTAGCTATAGAACCCAATGAAGAAATGGTAGCCTTGCGGACCCAGGATTACCCATATCAGCAACTAGTCGGGAGTCTGGATCAGTTAGAAAGCTTTGAGGATGCTAGCTTTGATGTCATTCTCTGCCACAATGTCTTAGAGTATGTAGAGAATCGCAAGGCTGTTCTCAAGGCATTCATCCGCCTCTTGAAACCAGGAGGCCTGCTCTCTATCGTCAAGCACAATGAAGTCGGCCGAGTCCTACAGACCGTCGTCTTTGAAAATGATACTCAGAAGGCCCTCGATTTACTAGCAGGCCAAGATCTGGAAACCCACTCCATGGGTTTGGCTCAAGCCTATGATCTAGATGCAGTAATAGAAAATCTAGCTCTTGAAAATAAAGACTACCAAGGAATCCGTGTCTTTTATGCCTTGCAGGATAATCGCTTCAAAGACCAAGAGGGATGGCGAGAGTCTATGCTCAAGATGGAGCTGGCGGTCTGCCAAGAGTCCCCTTATCGGGATATCGCCTTCTTCCAGCACTATAGATTAAAAAGGAGTTAAGATGTTAGAGTACAAACAAGAGATTCCAGAGATGACAGACCTACTCGCACTGTACAGTTCAGTCGGTTGGACCAATTATACCAACAACCCAGCTATGCTAGAAGAAGCTGTCAAAGCCAGTCTCTGGCAGTTGGCAGTCTATGATGAGGAAGAGTTAGTAGCCTACATTCGCTTGGTAGGAGATGGCCACTCTGTCATTTTTGTACAGGACCTCTTGGTGCGACCAGATCACCAACGCCAAGGCATCGGAACGAAACTCTTAGAAGAGGCTTTAGGGACTTTCCCCAATGTCTATCAAAAGCTCCTTGCAACTGATCGTAGCGAGAAAAATCTAGCCTTTTACCAATCTCTGGGCTTTGTCGAACTTTCAGAGCAAGCTTGTACAGGGATGATTTATAAATATTGATGTAAAGGATTTCCAAATAGGGAATCTTTTTCTTGCTTTTCCTTATGTTGCTTGAAAGTGATAGTAGAATTGAGTTATATAAAAGGAAGAGAAGAAAGGAATATCTGAGAAAACATAAGTCAAATAAGGAGCAATACTCAGTCTTTTATTTTGTCTAGAAAAGCAGGGCTTGATTGGAAATGTACCGCAAGTCTAAGCAACTTACGATGTTTTCCATTCTCTTTTTAGGAAACTTAGGCTTCTATCCACTATGATAAATTTATTCATGATATAATAGATAGACTAGATGACAGGGAGAAAATATAAAAACATGATTACATCAACGTATGATTGGAAAATAAACACAAAAGAGCCAGATGCTGGCTTTTTTAAACTTGCCAAAGAACATGGGCTGGCAGAAACAGCAGCCAAGATTGCCTATGAACGTGGCGTGACGACAGAAGAAGCCCTTGAAGACTTTCTTAAGGCTGATCTATCACATCTTCATGACCCTTATCTTCTTCATGATATGGACAAGGCAGTGGCTAGGATTCGTCAGGCCATTGAAAATTACGAGCAAATCTTAGTCTATGGAGACTATGATGCGGATGGGATGACATCAGCATCGATTGTCAAGGAAGCCCTTGAAATGATGGGCGCTGAGGCTCGAGTCTATTTGCCTAACCGTTTTACAGATGGTTATGGCCCAAACGAAAGTGTCTACAAGTATTTCATTGAGCAGGAAGGCATTTCACTCATTGTTACAGTGGATAATGGAGTAGCGGGTAATGAAGCTATTGCTTATGCGCAAGAGCAAGGTGTGGACGTTATCGTTACAGACCACCATAGTATGCCGGCACAGCTTCCAGATGCCTATGCCATTGTCCATCCAGAGCATCCAGATGCTGATTATCCATTTAAGTATTTGGCAGGTTGTGGTGTAGCTTTCAAATTGGCAACTGCCCTCCTTGAAACTATTCCTACAGAGATGTTGGACTTGGTAGCCATTGGTACCATTGCTGATATGGTTAGCCTAACGGATGAAAATCGTATTATGGTAAAGGTCGGGCTGGAAATTCTCAAGACTACTGAGCGTATTGGGCTTCAAGAATTGCTCCGCATTTCAGATGTGGACCCAACAACAATTTCCGAAGAAACGGTAGGTTTCAAACTGGCTCCTCAACTCAATGCCTTGGGACGCTTAGATGATCCAAATCCAGCCATTGAACTACTGACCGGGTTTGACGATGAGGAAGCTCAAGCCATTGCTCTGGAAATCAATGCTAAAAATGAAGAACGTAAGGAAGTTGTTCAAAAAATCTTTGACGAAGCTATGACCATGGTAGACTTGGACAAACCAGTTCAAGTTTTAGCCAAGGAAGGTTGGCATCCTGGCGTTCTAGGTATTGTGGCTGGGCGCATCATGGAGCAAATCAGCCAGACAGTAGTGGTTTTGAATATTGAAGATGGCTTGGCAAAGGGTTCAGCCCGTAGTTTGGAATCTATCAATATCTTCCATGCCCTTGATGACCACCGAGACATCTTTACTGCTTTTGGAGGACATGCTGGAGCGGCTGGGATGACCCTTCCGGAGGAAAATCTTGGTCAACTCTCAGATAATTTGTGCAATTATGTCTATGACAATGACATCGATACAAGCACTAAAAATACACTTAATTTAGACGAGGAGCTTCAACTCAGCGAGCTTAGCTTGGATACCATTAAGAGCCTTGAAAAACTAGCACCTTTTGGTATGGATAATAAAAAGCCAGTCTTTTGGCTACATGATATTACCGTTACTCAAGCTAGGACAATGGGACAAAATGGAGCCCATCTTAAGTTTAAGGTGAAGCAAGGCAAGGATAGCTTTGACGTTGTCGCTTTTAATAAAGGTAATCTGCTTCAAGAATTTCAACAAGCTCAAGGTTTGGAATTGGCAGTGACCTTGTCTGTTAATGTTTGGAATGGACAGACAACGCTACAGCTCATGCTAGAAGATGCGCGTGTGGATGGTGTTCAATTATTTGATTTTCGATCAAAAAACATGTCACTGCCTGAAGGTCTACCATCGGTAGAAGAAGCAGCAGACACAGAGCCTGCGGTTGTCCTCAACACCCTACCTGAATCAGCGACAGAATTAAAAGAGTGGTTTGAAGGTAAAGATTTTCAGGCTATCTATTTTAAAAATAGCATTAAGGAAGCCTATTATCTGACAGGTTATGGAACAAGAGAGCAATTTGCAAGGCTCTATAAAACCATTTATCAATTCCCAGAATTCGATGTCCGCTATAAACTGGATGAACTCAGTCATTACCTTAAAATCGACAAGATTCTCCTGATTAAGATGATTCAAATCTTTGATGAATTGGATTTTGTGACTATTGATAATGGTGTTATGACAGTCAATAAAGAAGCTGAAAAACGTGAGATTGAGGACAGTCAGATTTTCCAAGATCTGAAACGACTCGTTAAGTTCCAAGAACTTATGGCTTTGGGAACACCACAGGAAATTTATGACTGGCTTTATAAGTAGGGGAGTCTGAATCCAAAGGATTCGTCTCGAAATGAGGGTTAGCATTTTCTAAATTTAATATTTCATGCTATAATGGTATGTAAATATTTTTTTGGCGAAAAGCCTATAGGAAGAACAAATGAAATTAGAAGATTATATTGCATCTATTGAACACTACCCTAAAGAAGGGGTCACCTTCTTGATTACGTCTTTACCGCACGCAAGCCCGGCGCGGTGAACGAGT